>Ga0302320_10006218_pt1 | contig 26584 bp, 29 predicted proteins | sample Bog_T0_3_FD_202130 | JGI IMG/M metagenome (GOLD analysis project Ga0302320, IMG submission 202130) | Peat permafrost microbial communities from Stordalen Mire near Abisko, Sweden - Bog_T0_3 | ecosystem: Environmental > Terrestrial > Soil > Wetlands > Peat | place: Sweden: Abisko, Stordalen Mire...
AGCGAATGTTCCGAGTGGCCCCGCGCCGCCGGATCTTCGGGCAGGCATGGCCACGGTGAGTGCGGCATATGGAGAAGGAAATGAAATCGATAAGAGCTGCGCAGGGCGGCGTAGATGTAAGCAACCTCAGCATTCCCGACGCCGAAGAGATTATTGAAGAAGCATTGAACGATTTGGCGTTTACGTCCGACCCCGGAATGGCCAGGGTACTTCATTTTCTGGCTCCCCCGGGCTACCAGGCAATTGTGGAGTTATGCAGCGAGAACGGCCGCAGCAAGCGGCGCAACGCCTCGGCCGATAGCTGGTCGCCGGAAGAGGATGAGGTGCGCATCTACTTCGAGCGCGCCGACGATGCCGACGGCGCACCGCATGGCGAAGGCGTTGCGCAGGCCGCGCGCGCGACCCGTGCGGTCCTCGAACACACTTACGACGACGAGGATGACGACGGCCAGGAGGCGCAAATCCCCGCCGATCTCGACGCCCGCGTGAAGGAGTTATGCGCGGCGCTGGCCGAAGCCGAACGCGGCGGTCACGCCTTCATCGCTCTCAAGTGGTTCCGCGACTCGTTTCTGCCGCGCAAGGCCTTCCGCTGGAACCAGAATCCCGAGTCGCGCCAGGCCATATTGGCGGAAGCGATCCAGCGCGGCGTGGTGCTCACAAGCAAGATCGCCAACCCCAAGACGCCGGCCTATCCCACCACCACCATCCGACTCAACCGCGCCGAGGCCGGCATGCCCGAGGAGGCGCAGCGCTTCCACCCCGTCGCCGTCCATGGCGACTCCATCGCCGAGGCCATTGAAGAGGAACGGGGGAACCTGTGAGTTGCTACTTCCTGGAGTCCACGGCATTTGCCAAGTTGTTCGTCCAGGAACAAGGCACGGGCGCACTGATCCGCCTGATGGAGGCCGTCGAGGACAACCGCAAGCTCATCTCCGCCTCCACGCCGCTGGAGGTCTATGCCGCCATTCGCCGCCGCGAGCGGGATGGCGGCATTTCGACTGAAGATGCCACGGCCGCACTCGATATTCTGCGCCTTGAAGCCGCGCGCATGGTGCAGGAGCCGCTCAACCCCGCCGTGCTCGAAGCCGCCCGCCAGTTGCTCGACCGCACCACCCTGCGCTGGCCGGACACGCTGCAACTGGCCGCCGCGTTGGTGGCCCGCGACATGTTTCAAAACACCGAGATCATCTTCGTTTCCGCCTCGCCGCAGTTGCTGGAAGCCGCAAAGGCCGAAGGGTTCCATACCCTCGACCCTGCCAAGGAAGCGCCTGAATCTGCGGCCGTGGCGGAGTAACCGCACGATCCGCGGCGTGTTCCGTCGCTGGCTTCCAATGCAATCCAGCTTGTACCTCAGGCCAGACATCCTGCCGCCGTTCAGCGCATCCAACCTGCTGATCGTATATCCCCTTTGGAGACAAATCCATGACTGTCGGAACCATCCAAGAGCTTTTTATCGACGAATTGAAGGACCTCTACTCAGCAGAGAAGCAGATCACCAAGTCCCTGCCCAAACTTGCCAAGGCCGCTACATCTCCGGAGTTGAAGGATGCGTTTGAAACCCACCTCAAGGAAACATTCGGCCAGATCGAGCGCCTCGACAAGGTATTTCAAATTCTGGGAAAGAGTCCCCGCGGAAAGACCTGCAACGGCATGAAGGGTGTGCTTGAGGAAGGCGCGGAGGTTCTTGAAGAAACCGAGAAGGGCTCCTCGGTGCGGGACGCCGCTCTTATCTCCGCGGCGCAACGGGTGGAGCACTACGAGATGGCCGGTTACGGCTGTGTGCGCGAGTATGCGACTCTGCTCGGCCAGAAGGAAATTGCCAAGCTGCTCGACGAAACGCTTGCCGAGGAAAAGGCGGCGGACTCGAAGCTAGGCGAAGTCGCCAAGCAGATCAATCCGGCGGCGCTTGAAGCCGCGTAGACCGATTATCTTTGAAGGACAGAGGCCGCGATTTTCGTCGCGGCTTTTCTGTTTGCGGGGGAACAGAGTTTGCGGGTGTGGGAGGATTGAACTGCGGGGAGCGAGAGACCGCGGGCTCATGACAGATCGATCGAAGAGCGGGTTGCAGGGACTTGAGGTAGTTCGTGCGCCGGGACAGCAGCAAGCCGTAGTCGCGAACCTGCTTGAGTTGTACGCGCATGACTTCAGCGAGTTCCTCGATATAAAGCCTGGGGAAGATGGACGATTTGGCTACAAGAACCCCGAACTTTATTGGTCCGATGCCGAGCGGCACCCGCTTCTTGTCAGGCTCGATGGCGTGTGGGCGGGCGTGATCCTGGTGAAGAAAGGTTCGCAGGTGTCAGAAGACCCGGATGTTTGGGATATGGCGGAATTCTTCGTCCTTCGCGGGTTTCGCAGAAGTGGAATTGGAACTCGGATCGCGATGGACGTGTGGAGGAAGTTTCCCGGCCGGTGGGAAGTTCGGGTGATAGGGAGGAACGAAGCGGCCGTCCAATTCTGGCGGCAGGCCGTCTCATTGTTCGCGGGCGATTCCGCGTCGGCATCTCAATTTGAGAAGGACGGCGGGCGCTGGCATCTGTTTTCGTTTAAATCGCCGCGCCTCGTCGATGCGTCTGCCCCCGATGCCTGATTGATATCTGTCATTCCCGCCGGAAGCGGTTCGCCAACTCAAACTCATCCCGCAGCGCCGGCGTGCGCAGGTTTTCGCGAAGATGCGCCAGCCGCTGCTCCAGCGCATACAGCGCGGCCTGAACGGATTCGGTGTTGGTGTAGGCAATGTCGCGCCACATGGAGTAAGGGCTGGCGCCGAGGCGCGTCATCTCCCGCAGCGCGCGACCGCCCACGTCTTTGAGTTCCGGCGCATCACCGACCTCTTCCTCAAGCAGCGCGCTCAGGGCCGTGGCTACAAACTGCGGCAGATGGCTGACCCAGCCCACCAGCTCATCGTGGCGGGCGGCATCAATGTCGATGGTCTTCGATCCCATGGCAATAACCCATTTGCGCCAATCCTCGGCGAGCGCCGCCGATGCGGCGGAGCGCTCCCATGCGGGGTCGTCGGTAAACAACCACACCGCGCCGCGAAAGAGGTTGGCATCGCCTAGCGCTGCTCCGCCGCGTTCCTTGCCGGCCATGGGATGTCCGGGCAGAAACCCGGCGCGATCTGGCGTGTTGTAGAGCCGGGCTGCGGCTGCGGTGATCTGCACCTTGGTGCTGCCTACGTCGGTAACCAGGTGGCCCGGACCGAGAACGGGCGCGAGTTGCTCCATCCAATCCAGCGTGGCATAGATGGGCACGGCCAGCAGCACCACTTGGCTCGAGCGCGCGGCCTGAAGGGCATCTGTGGCGATTGAGTCGATCGCGCCCATGGAGAGCGCGGTCTGCGCGCCCTCCGCCCCGCGATTCCACCCCGTAATCGAGCCGCTAAACCCTGCCGCACGCAATGCCAGCCCCGCCGATGTGCCCAGCAGGCCCGTGCCGAGGATGACGATGCCCTTGATCATGGTCTATTCGTGCTCACTCCAATTCGTTTTGAAAGGGCATGGCTTTAGCCGTGCCGAAATGCGACGAGAGAGGGTTAAGGGCTTCCGTCCCTGAGGGGACGACTATTCAACAATTCAATGAGGCTTGTGTTTTGGACGTCGATTATAACCAATCGCCGGATTGTTCGAACGAAATGCGTTGATCAATTCGATTTCTTTGAGGTTCACCTCGGACTTGGTTGCCGTTTCCGACTCCCATACAAGCTCTCGCCTGACGGTGAAGTCGCGACGTTGCTCTCTGGTGAAATCGGCAGCATCGATCCCCAAAATCGCAGAGCCGAAGTAGTTGATGCTGTCAGTCACATCTTGCCCGATGTATATCTTGCCATTTGGGTATGTGATCTTGTAGATCACTTTCATCTCGCCGTCCCTCGGCGGCTAAAGCCGCATCCATTTGGAGGTTCTTGCGGCACGACTAAAGTCGTGCCCTTTCAAAACTTCGCCTTGTTCAGAGCTTTCCTAGAGCGTTCTCCCCACCGCCGCCGCAATCACCCTCAACTCGCTTACCAGCTTCTCAAATTGATCGAAGAACAACGTCTGTGCCGCATCCGATGCTGCCTTGTCTGCATTGGGATGAATTTCGATCAGCAGGGCATCTGCACCCGCGGCCACCGCGGCTTTGGCCATTGCGGGAACCATGTCGCGCCTTCCCGTGCCATGCGACGGATCGGCGGTGATGGGCAGATGGGAGAGCTTATGAAGCACCGGAATCGCCGATATATCCATGGTGTTGCGCGTCGACGTCTCATAGGTGCGGATGCCGCGCTCGCAGAGGATCACATCGTAGTTGCCGCCGGAGAGAATGTATTCGCTCGAAAGCAGCAGCTCTTCGAGCGTGGCGGCGATGCCGCGCTTCACCAGGATGGGCTTGCGCACCTGGCCCAGTTCGCGCAGCAGGTTGAAGTTCTGCATGTTGCGCGCGCCCACCTGGAAGCAGTCCACGTAGGGCAGCATGGCGTCGATCTGCGCAATCTCCATGACCTCGCTCACAGTGATCAGTCCATGCGCCTGGGCGGCTTCATGCATCTGTTGCAGGCCGGGAATGCCCAGCCCCTGAAATGCGTACGGCGAACTGCGCGGCTTGAACGCTCCGCCGCGCAGAAAGCCGCCGCCCGCGGCCTTGACGCATGCCGCTATGGCGAAGATCTGTTCGCGGCTTTCGATGGCGCACGGTCCGGCGATGATGGCCACCTGTTCCCCGCCGATCTTGGCGCCGTTGGGAAACTCGATCACCGTGCCTTCGGGCCTAAAAGCGCGCCCGGCCAGCTTGTAGGGGGCTGTAATTCTGTGCACGTAGAGCACGCCCGAGAGCAGCTCGAACTTGCGCAAATCCACGCCGGCAGTGGGACCCACCCCGGCAAGAATGGTCTGGCTCGCTCCCGTGGTGCGATGAACGTTGACTCCGGCTTCCACCATCTGATCGATCACCGCATCGATCTGTTCTTCGGTGGCCTTTTCCTGCATGGCTACGATCATTGCTTGTTCCCTGTCCCGGCGTCTGAAGCGCCCGCGTCGTGGCCCGGCGTGTTTGTTGCCTGGGCGTTCCTCTCCGATGCCAACTCGTCCCGTTGCAGGGCCCGCATCACGTCGATGATGCGCTCGTAGATATGCGTCAGCTCGATGTCCGGCAGCGGGCCCTTGTTGGCCGCGCGCACGTTGGAGTAGATCACCTTTTCGCGTGCCGGCTCATACACCGGCAACTGCGTGGCGGCCTTCAAGTGACCGATCATCTGCGCGGCGCGCGCCCGCTCGCTGAGCAGCTCCACCAGTTGCCGGTCAAGAGCATCGATTTGATTGCGCAATTCTTCCAGCGTCATTCGATTCCTCGTGCTGCGCTCCTCTACTTCGGCTGTTTGTCAGGCCGCGCCTTCGCAAACCTTTGCCTTTGTCGAGGAACAGGAGTTGGTTACCTTCCTGCGGTTAACTCTTCCGATGGATGAACCGCCTGCGGGGGCTTCGTTTACCGGGCCAGCGCTGCTTGCGGCAGATGCAGGCCCATAATAAATCGGGCAACCGCGCCGGGCGCTGCTTCCGGAGTGGAGCGTTCAATCAGCTCCACGATCGCGCTGCCGATCACCGCGGCATCGGCGAACTGCGCCACCTGGGCGACGTGCTCGCTGGTAGAGATGCCGAACCCCACGGCCACCGGCAGCCGGCTCCATCGCCGAATGCGCGCCACAAGCGATGCGGCATCGTTGGCCAGGCTCTGTTGTTGACCGGTAATGCCCACCCGGGAGATGGCGTAAATGAAACCTTTGGAGTGCTTCGCGATGGCCTCAAGGCGCTCGTCGGGGCTCGTAGGCGCAGCCAGAAAAATCGGCGCAAGCTTCACGCGCTCCATCTCGGCCAGGTATTCGTCCGCCTCCTCCACAATGAGGTCGAGTACCAGCACGCCGTCCGCACCGGCCGCCGCCGCTTCATCGGCAAACTTGTGCATGCCGTAACGCAAAATGGGATTCAGATAAGAGAAAATGACCAGTCCCGCACTGGGCCTCGCCGCGTGAATCTCCGCTGTCAGTGCAAGCACGTCCTTGAGCCGGGTTCCGCGTGCGACAGCACGCTCGCTGGCGCGCTGAATCACCGGCCCATCCGCCAGCGGGTCGCTGAACGGCACACCCAGCTCGATCACGTCTGCGCCCGCGTCAATGGCCGCAAGCGCGATGGCCCTGGTGGCCGCGAGGCTCGGGTCTCCAGCCGTCAGGTAGACGACCAGTCCGGGTTTGCGATGGAAAGCAATCGTCATGGAATCAATGCCCGTGCCCATCCCTTCGCGTCATTTCCGGCGATAGGGCGCAAATCAACCGGCTCTGTGCGAGCGATTAGCGCGCGGTTGCCCCACCACAGGTGGTTAGAGCTTCAACTCGCGCGCCAGAATGCCCATGTCCTTGTCGCCGCGTCCAGAGAGGTTGATTACCAGTATGTCATGCGCCGCCAGCGTGGGAGCAAGCTTGAGAGCCTCGGCCACCGCATGCGCGCTTTCGAGCGCCGGCAGTATTCCCTCGGTCCGCGCCAGCCTCACCACTGCGTCGAGCGCAGCCGCGTCGTCCTGCGATACGTACTCCGCGCGGCCTGAATCGTGCAGCGCCGCGTGCTCGGGGCCGATGGACGCGTAGTCCAATCCTGCCGAGACGGAATGCGTGAGCGCAATCTGCCCGTCCTCATCCTGCAGCACATACGAAAACGTCCCCTGCAGCACCCCAGGCGATCCGCCGCGGAAGCGCATTGCATGTTCACCCAACTCCGTTCCCCGTCCGCCGGCTTCCACGCCGATCAGCCGCACTTTGCGGTCGGGAATGAACTCATAGAAAGCTCCAATTGCATTCGATCCGCCGCCTACGCAGGCAATCACCGCCGTGGGCAGCCGTCCTTCCTTTTCGAGAATCTGCTCCTTCATCTCGCGGCTGATGCAGCGATGGAAATCCCGCACCATGGTCGGATAAGGATGCGCCCCGAGCGCGCTGCCGAGCAGATAATAGGTGGTCCGCACGTTGGTCACCCAGTCGCGCATGGCCTCGCTGATCGCGTCTTTGAGCGTCTTCGAACCCGACGAGACTCCGCGCACTTCCGCTCCCAGCAGCCGCATGCGCAGCACGTTCAGTTCCTGCCGCTCCATGTCCACATCGCCCATATAGATGACGCACTCCATTCCCAGCAGCGCGCACACTGTAGCCGTTGCCACTCCGTGCTGCCCCGCGCCTGTCTCGGCGATAATGCGCTTCTTGCCCATCCGCCTGGCCAGCAGGCCCTGACCCAGCGCGTTGTTGATCTTGTGCGCCCCGGTGTGCAGCAGGTCTTCGCGCTTGAGGTAGATCTTCGCCCCACCCAGTTGCTCGGTCAGCCGCTTGGCAAAGTAAAGCGGAGTAGGCCGCCCGGCGTAGTCCTTGAGAAGCCCAGCCAGTTCAGCCTGAAACGCCGCGTCCGCCTTGGCCACGTCGTACTCGTGCTCCAGTTCCAGAAGCGCCGCCATCAGCGTCTCCGGCACATACCGCCCGCCGTAGATGCCAAACCGCCCGGGCCGCGACTCGGACGGAACTGAGGGAAGAATTACCGATGCCATTGGGACCTCCTGCGCAAAATTGCCACTAATTGGGGAACTATTCAGTGTACCGGGATCGCGTGCCCCCAAATTACGCCCTCTTCGCCCGGCGCTTTTCTTTCTCGCCGAGTTGAGAAGCCACCAGCACCACCGGCTCCTGATCCGGGAAGGTCGCAATCAAGGTCAGATGCCCTCCCATGGCCGCCACGGTGCGCGCCATCGTCGAGAGGCGCGGGTCCTTGCGTTTCTCCAAGCGCGAAATCTGCATCTGGCCGATTCCCAGAGCTTCCGCGACCGTCGCCTGACTGATCTTGCGCCCCTTGCGCAGCTCGGCCAGCGTCATGCGCCGCTCCACCTTGGCGATCAGTTCTTTTCCCCTCGCTTCAATAGCCTTTTGCCGCTCTATTGGCAAAGTGGCAATCCAGTCATCAACCGAAATCATTCCACGCATCGCAGTCGCTCCTCTTGATTAAAGATCGTCAAGGTGTTCTTTATACCGCTTGTCGGCCTTGTCGATGAGCCGCTTGTAGAACTTCGGCTCGCTTACCCCCGATTTGTCTCCGGCAACGAGCAGAATTGCATTGCGCTGCGGGTTAAAGGCGAAGGCCACTCGCCAAACCCCTCCATCCGCTCGGAAGCGAAGTTCCTTCATATTGGGGAACTTCGACCCATTCAGCGTATCTACCTCGGGACGTCCCAAGGATGGTCCGAACTTTCGGAGCGGCGCAAGGGCGGCTGCTAACCCGTCTTGCACCGCCTCTGGCAACTCCTCGACCTCTTCCTCGAACTTCGGATGGAAGTAGGCGAACCAGCTCATGGAATAATTATGCCATAAAGCGCATTATGCGCAATGGGGCATTAAGAGGTGGATTATAAGATAGACGCTTTACGCCGTGACCAAGATGCGCGCAGTACCCGCGCCGGTCGATTCCTCGCCGGCTGCAAGGCGCTCAATGGTCACCACGGTGATATCGTCTTCCTGGCCGAACTGCCTGGCTGCCTCAACAATTGCGGCTGCGGATTGGACCGATATCGCTCTTCCCCTCTCGAAGCCGAAGAGTTCGCCTTTTTCGTTCTGGGCCTCGATCACGCCGTCAGAGTAGAACGTCAACCGGCTGCCCTGGGGCAAATGGAAGTGAGTGACCTGGTAGGCGGCATTCTTGACCACGCCAAGCGGCAACGCCCCCTGCAACTCGACTTCCCGGCCATCGAGATAAGGCGACAGGTGGCCGGCGTTGGCGATGGTCACGCTGCCGTCGGCTGTAATGCGAGCCACCACCGCAGTCGAGAACCCCCCATGGGTTCGGCCGATGAGACGCTCATTGAGGCTGGCGAGAATCTCAGCTGGGTCCTTGGTGTACTGGGCGACACCGCGAATGGCGCCAACCAGGACGGAAACGAGCATAGCGGCGGGCAATCCCTTGCCGGCGACGTCTCCAACAACAATCAGCAAACCACCGTCGCCCGCGGGCAATACCTGGAAGAAATCACCGCCGACTTGCTGGGCGGGCTGGTACATGCTCTCGACATTGAAGCCGGGAACGGCCTCAACCTGCTCCGGCAGGATGACCTGCTGGACCTCGCGGGCGGCTGCCAACTCACCCTCCAGCAGCGCCTGCTGGCGGCTCATCTCCGCGTGAACCAGGCCGTGACGCCGTCCTTCCTTGACAAAGACAATCACAAAGCCCGCATAACTCAGGCCCATGGCAACGATGGTAGCGATGCCATCGAAGGCGAGCCTGTTCTGCACCCGGACCATGGCTTCGGCATCCAACCGAGCGGGTTGGGGAGCGGTTGGAAACATGTTGGCGAGCCCTCCCATAACCAGAAACTGGAGGACAAACAAAGGGATGGCGGCTTTCCAGATCTTGCCCCGCAGGAATATTCCGGCCACAGCATAGACAACCGCAAAAAGGCCTGAGAACACGATAGACAATGCAAAGCCCAGCGGCGGCTCGTGTCCCATTTGAATGATGTCGTTGGCAAACGCGAGGATGGTAAAGGTGAGGAATACGGCAATCAGAAAAATGGCAGTGGTCTTTCGCGGCGCATTTCTCCAGATGCTTTCGGCCTTCTCGGAACCCGGGCTTTCCTTTTTGCTTTTCAAATTGGCACCGAATGAAAATCCGCTTTTGTTTCTCACATCATCGGGACACAGTTGCCGCGCGGAGGACTGGCTATCGTCGCTTATCCGAAGATGAATATTCACGTGGCGACCCCGGCTGTATTCGCTCACGCCGGATCGTCGAAACCATTTATTCCCGACTCCAACAGGCTTGAATTGTACTGCTTTTGCCCGTCATTCAAAAGGCTCCCGACGCATTCAGTCCCATGGATGAGTCACGGCTCTCGCCCGCGCCACAAACTCCCGCACCTTGATTGGGTCTTTCCGGCCGGGTTCCGCTTCAACGCCGGACACCACATCCACGCCCCACGGCCGCAGAGTAGTAACCGCCTCAGCCACATTGGCTGGATTCAGTCCTCCCGCGGCAATCAGCTTCAGAGTTCCAACATCGTCAAAAATCGTCTTGCGTGCTTCGGACCAGTCGAATGCCACGCCTGTGCCGCCAACCGCATTTGCCGTGCGCGAATCCACCAGGACCCCGTCCACATGCAGATTCCGTCCGTGCTCCGCAACCTGTTTCGCCGCCATTTCCTGGTTGCCCGCGTCAAAGTGCGCGACGCACAGAATCCGTAGTTGACGCCCCAATCGCGCGTGGAGCCTCGCGGGCATGTCCGCGCCGGCGTCGAAGTGCAGTTGCACGCCGGTAAGTCCACTGATCCGCACCATGGAGTAGATCTCCGCCACATGCGCATCGACGAATACGCCAATCTTCTCCACGGTTGGCGGCAGATGGGAAATGATCGAAGCCGCTTCAGCCGGCGATACGCGTCGCGGGCTGGGCGCAAACACAAATCCCAAGGCATCTGCGCCGGCCTCCACGGCCAGGCGCGCATCCGCCAGAGATGTGTTGCCGCAGACCTTGATCCAAAGGCTCATGAAAGGCAATTCTAGATGGTTTGTTGAGTAGAAGGGGGATCGGCAAGGAACGGATTGAACAGCCGCGCGCCGGTATCCTGGAAATGGCTTATATTGCGGGTGACAACAGTCAGATCGTAAACCAGGGCTATGGCTGCAATCTGCCTGTCCACAATGTGCCGATCGTTCGCGCCCATCAGAAATCCCCACCGCTTTGCGCACTCGAGATCGAAGGCAAGAATGCGCAGCGTGTAGTTTTCGAGGATGGAATCAAACCACATCTGCAGCCTTTGCGCCTGAGGCAGGTCACCCTTGTTTTTTAGCCTTTCAATGCCGAAGCGAAGCTCACCGATGACATGCACAGGAAGGAATATCTCGGTGCTTGCTTGTTTGAACATGGCCACCACGCCCGGGTTGGCCCTATTTCCCTTGCGCAATTCACTAATCACGTTGGTATCGGCAAGGAACATCCTCAGTCCCGATTACGTATAAAGTCAGAGTCCTCACCGACATTGGGAATGGAAGCCAATAGCTCATTAAACGCACGACCAGAGGTTTGTAAGAGGGCTACCTTAAGTATTGCGCGATGAGTTGCCGAGACGTCGCGGCCGATGCGCGCGTCCGACTTCTCCTGCGCCAGCGTATCTTCGTCGATATTCCGTGGAATCCTATTGGTAGCGACAGCACACCCCCGGGCAGCCTGGCTGCAATCAACCTAATTCTACGCCGCATTCCATTCATTGCAATCTAATTGCGCGGAGAAGAATGCGAATCGGCTCCTGCCAGCAGAGTTGCCAGCGCCGCGCCCGGATCGGCCTGCCGCATCAGGCTCTCGCCAATCAGGAATGCATCGAATCCGGCCGCCTTCAGCCTGGCCAGGTCCTCTGCGGTCGCGATTCCGCTCTCGGTTACACGCACCACGCTGGCCGGTATCCGCTCGACAAGTTCAAGCGAAGTCTCCAGGCTCACTTCGAAGGTCTTCAAATCGCGGTTGTTCACGCCGATTGCGTCGGCTCCAGTCTCGCCAAGCGCATCCAGCACCCGGTCCAGTTCCTGGGCTGTATGCACCTCGACCAGCACATCCAGCGCCAGCCCGCGGGCCAGATTCGAAAACCGCTTCATTTCCGCATCGCTCAGCGCGGCCGCAATAAGCAGAATCGCATCCGCCCGATGAGCGCGCGCCTCAACAATCTGGTATTCGACGACCATGAAATCCTTGCGCAGGCAGGCGAGCGGAGCGGCCGCCGAAGCAAGTTCCAGATTGCGCAGACTGCCTTGAAAATAGGTCTCGTCGGTCAGCACGGAAAGTACCGCCGCGCCGCCCGCCCGGTAGCTGCGGGCCAGGCTTTCCACGTCAAAATCCTTTCGGATAAGCCCCTTGGAGGGAGAAGCCTTCTTGATCTCCGCGATTACCGCTGGACCCACCGCCGTCTGACGCCGCAACGCCGCTGCCCAGCCGCGCGGCCGGTGCGCAGACGCCCGCCTCTCGAGCTCCGCCAAGGGTACGCGCGCTTTGGCCGCAGCCACGGTGGCCCGCGTTGAAGCAAGAATTGTGTCCAGGTGGGTGGGCATATGCTGGCTTGAGTATAGGGGAAAGCCGGTCCGCGCTCCCGCGTAAACGGTTCCTTCGGGGCAACGGCTCACTCCCCGTCGTGAAACTCCCCAATCACTTTTTCAGTAAAGATTCTCTGCTGCACCGGCGTGGAGAGCACGGTCGATGTTGACGTGGTTCCATAGTGCCCAAGCTTGTCGAGAAAGCGCTCCAGGTGTTCTACCGACACCACCCGCGCCTTCAAGATGAAGGAGTCCGAGCCAGTGACACGGTGGCACTCCAGCACTTCCATCCATTTCTCCACCTGAACCTGAAACGCCCGCACGGTCGACTCTGGGCCGCCAATCGACAGCCGCACAAAGATGAGGATGGGCAGTCCCAGCCTCTCCAGGCTGATGTCGGCGTGAAAGCCGCGAATCACGCCGAGTTCCTGAAGGCGGTACACGCGCTCGGCGACCGCCGGCGTTGTCAATCCCACGCGCCGGCCAAGTTCCGCCCAGGATAGCCGTGCATCCTGTTGCAGCTCTTCGACGATCTTCCAGGAGATGCGGTCCAACTCGGCTGGCTCGTAATGCGCACGATTCCGGCTGATAGACATAAGGCTTGCCCTTTCGCTGGATGCTTCGATTTACCCTTCAATTGAACGGACATTAGCACTTTTTTCTTAAGAAAGTAAACCCATGAGCCTCGACCGCTTGCGGAAACGGGTTGTCATCTCTTGCAGCCGAATGCGATACTGCCCGTCGATAAAGCAGGATGGAGCTTCCCCATGGCGCAACACCAGTACCAGTCTGGATTTGGCAACGAGTTTGCCACCGAGGCCCACCACGGCGCGTTGCCGCAAGGGCAGAACGCCCCGCAGCATGCGCCGCTGGGGCTTTACACCGAGCAGATCAGCGGCACGGCCTTTACCGCGCCGCGCCTCCTCAACCGCCGGACGTGGAGCTACCGCATCCGGCCCTCGGTGATGCACGAGCCATATCGCGAGTTTGTGCAAATCACGCTGATGCGCAGCGGGCCATTCAACGAAATGCCCACACCGCCCAATCAGATGCGCTGGAATCCGCTGCCCATGCCCACCGAGCCCACCGATTTTGTGCAGGGCCTCGTCACGCTGGGCGGCAACGGCGACCCGGCCTTGCAGGACGGCGTCGGCATTCACCTTTATGTAGCCAATACTTCCATGCACGACCGATTCTTCTATAACGCCGACGGCGAAATGCTGATCCTGCCGCAACAGGGCCGGCTGCTGCTGCGCACCGAGCTAGGCATTCTGGAAATCGCGCCGGGCGAACTGGCGGTGATTCCGCGCGGCATCAAGTTCCGCGCAGAATTGCCTGACGGGCAGGCGCGCGGATATATCTGCGAGAATTACGGCCAAAGCTTTCGCCTGCCGGATCTCGGCCCGATTGGAGCCAACGGCCTGGCCAATTCCCGCGACTTCCTCACTCCCGCCGCCGCCTACGAAGATCGCGAAGGCGCCTTTGAGGTGATCTCCAAATTCCTGGGCCGGCTGTGGCGCGCGGAGATCGACCACTCCCCACTCGACGTGGTCGCCTGGCACGGCAACTTTGCGCCCTACAAGTACGACATGGCCCGCTTCAACTGCATCAACACGGTGAGCTTCGACCATCCGGACCCTTCAATCTTCACCGTGCTCACCGCGCCATCAAGCCTTCCCGGCACCGCCAACGTGGACTTCGTCATCTTTCCGCCGCGCTGGATGGTGGCCGAGCACACTTTCCGCCCGCCCTGGTTTCACCGCAACATGATGAACGAGTTCATGGGGCTGATCCTGGGCCAGTACGACGCCAAGGCGGAAGGGTTCCTGCCCGGCGGCGCCAGCCTGCACAACTGCATGTCCGGCCACGGACCTGACGCGGAGACCTTCGAGCGCGCCAGCGCCGCTGAGCTGAAGCCCCATTTCATCGACGGCACGCTGGCTTTCATGTTCGAGACGCGGCTGCCGGTGCGGCCGACCCGCTTTGCGCTCGAAGAAAAAATCCTGCAACACGAATACTATGAGTGCTGGCAGGGTCTGAAGAAGAACTTCTCTCCCTCGCGATAGGAGAAAGGCAAAGACAACCGCAGATCCTTCGACTCCGGTCGCTGCGGCGACCGACGCTCAGGATGACAATCGTTTTGGTTGGGAAAGGCAATGTCCGTGGACGAGGTTTTCGCAGCCGAATGGATTCGTCAAAGCTGGGTCGAGTCGGCCGGCGACCCTGGCTGCGGATTTCCGCTGCAGAGCCTTCCTTATTGCGTCTTCACAGGAGAGGACAGTCGACCACGCATCGGCGTTGGCATCGGCGCATTTGTGCTCGATCTGCGCTGGTGCAAAGGCGCTGGCCTCTTCGATGGACTGCCGTCTCCGATTCAGGCGGCCTGCGAGGCCCGCACGCTGAATCCGCTGATCGCCTGCGGAGCCGCGGCTCAGGCGGCCTTGCGCAGCCGGCTCATAGATCTCCTCGGCTCAAACGCGGACCCTGCCACACAAGCAGCTGTAAGCGTCGCGCTCACGCCTGTCGAATCGGTCGAGTTTCTCAAGCCTGTCGAATCAGCCAACTACACTGACTTCTACGCCTCCATCGATCACGCCACGCGCGTGGGCCGGCTCTTTCGCCCCGAAAATCCCCTGCTTCCCAACTACAAGCATGTGCCTATCGGCTATCACGGGCGGGCGTCGTCGCTGATTGCCAGCGGAACGCCGGTACGCAGGCCGAGCGGCCAGACCAAGCCTGCCACACCGGGCGGCATTCCCGGTTTCGGCCCCACTCGCTTCCTCGACTACGAGGTCGAAGTCGGCCTGTACATTGGCGAGCCCAACCAGCTAGGGGAGCCGGTTCCCATTCGCCAGGCAGCGAACCACATCTTCGGCATCTCGCTGCTCAATGACTGGTCGGCGCGCAACATGCAGTCCTGGGAGAGCCAGCCGCTCGGCCCATTCCTTTCCAAGAGCTTCGCCACCAGCGTCTCTCCGTGGATCGTGCCCATGGCGGCGCTCGCTCCCTTCCGCGTCCCAGCCAACCTGCGCCTGCTGGACGATCCGAAGCCGCTCAGCTATCTATGGGACGCGACGGATCAATACACCGGCGCCATCAACCTCACCGTAGAGGCCTTGTTGCTGACATCCGCCATGCGCTCCGCAGGCGAGTCTCCGCATCGGCTCAGCCAGGCGAATATGCGCCACATCTGGTGGACTCCCGCGCAACTGGTTGCCCATCACACCAGCAACGGCTGCAATCTGCTTCCCGGCGACCTGCTGGCCACGGGCACAATCTCAAATCGGGATGACAACTCGGCAGGCTGTCTGCTCGAACTCACTGCCGGCGGCTTGAATCCAATCCATCTTCCCAACGGCGAGCGCCGCACCCAGCTCGAAGACGGCGACGAGGTGATTCTCCGCGGCTTTTGCCGACGCGATGGGTTCCCGGATGTCTCGCTGGGGGAGTGCCGCGGGGTAGTTGTGCCGGCGCTTTAGGGGAACCTTCGATTCTTAAGTCAACATGGTCTCGCAGCGTAGAAAAAGCAACTAACACCCCACAAAATCCTTCCAAACAGTATTCAAAGTCGTCTTCTCAGCGGCCTATGCTGTTGGTCAGATGTGTTAGCATCGCTCGGGATTCCCTCCTATTACTCTCCGGGCGGAGGTCGCAATGGCAACTTTTGCACCCAGCACGGTCAACGCTCGACAGGACTTTCTTCCCCTTAAAGGCACCGACCACGTGGAGTTCTACGTGGGCAACGCGCGCCAGGCTGCCTATTACTACCGCACCGCCTTTGGCATGAGCCTGGTGGCCTACGCCGGTCCCGAGACAGGGCTGCGCGATCGCGCCTCATACGTGGTGCAGCAGGGCAAGATTCGCTTCGTGCTCACCACCGCACTGCATTCCGATAGCCCGATCGCCGAACATGTCGCCAAGCATGGCGACGGCGTTCGCGTTATCGCCCTCGAAGTGGACGACGCCCGCCAGGCCTGGATCGAAACCACGGCTCGAGGGGCGCGCTCGGCGGCCGCGCCGATCGAAACTGCCGATGATTCCGGCCGCATCACCACCTCTTCCATTGCGGCTTACGGCGACACCATCCACACATTCATAGAGCGCGGCCACTACAACGGCCCGTTCCTGCCCGGCTTCCGTGCCGAGCATGCAGATGCGGTTGCGCGACCCACCGGCCTCAAGCATGTTGACCACATGGTGGGCAACGTGGGCTGGCACGCCATGGATGAGTGGGTCGAATTCTACGCCAACGTGATGGGCTTTCAGCTCTACCAGCACTTCGACGACAAGGACATCTCCACGGAATACTCGGCGCTGATGTCGAAGGTCATGTCCAATGGCAACGGCTATGTGAAGTTTCCCATCAACGAGCCAGCGGAAGGGCGCAGGAAGTCGCAGATCGAAGAGTATCTCGACTTCTACCAGGGGCCAGGCGTGCAGCACATCGCGCTGGCCACGGACGATATTCTCTCCACCGTCTCGCGCATGCAGCAGCAGGGCATCGAGTTCCTTACCGTCCCGCACACCTATTACACCGAACTGGCTGCTCGAGTCGGCCGTATCGACGAACCCATTGATGAACTGGAAAAGCTGGGCATTCTGGTCGATCGAGACGACGAGGGTTACATGCTGCAGATCTTCACGCGCCCGGTCGAGGACCGGCCTACCTTGTTTTACGAGATCATCCAGCGCAAGGGTAGCCGCAGCTTCGGCAAGGGCAACTTCAAGGCGCTGTTCGAAGCCATTGAGCGCGAGCAGGCGCTCAGGGGGAACCTCTAATGGCGACCACGGTCGCGTTACCCAAAGCCGCGCCGTTCCTCATCGAGCAGGACTACGCCGCCTACACCACAGAGCAGCACGGCGTCTGGGCGGAACTGGTGCGCCGGCGTATGCCGCAGTTGGAGCAGCACGCGGCGCAGGAATATCTCGACGGCTTCGAGACCCTTTGCCTGCCCTATGACCGCCTTCCCAACCTGGCTGCAGTTTCGGCAAAGCTGGAGCGCCGCACCGGCTGGAATACAACTCCCGTCAGCGGTTTCATGCCCGCGCCAGCTTTCTTTGAAATGCTTGCCGCGCGCCGCTTTCCCACCACTACCTGGCTGCGCACCCGCGACTCGCTCGAATACACGCCGGAGCCGGACATCTTTCACGATGTCTTCGGCCACGTGCCCATGCACGCCCTGCCGGTGTTCGCGGATTTCCTGGCCCACTACGGCCAGCTCTGCTCAGGCATTCAGGATGAAGGGATTTTGGAGCGCATCGGCCGCGTCTTCTGGTACACCGTTGAGTTCGGGCTCATTCGCCAGAATGGCGATGTCAAGGTCTACGGCAGCGGTCTTATCAGTTCCAATGGCGAGTGTTCGAACGTGATCGACGGCGGCTGCGCGGTTCAACCCTTCGATCTGGCCATGGTGCTGCGCACGCCGGTCAAGGTGGATGAGATGCACCACCTGCTCTTCGCCATTGACAGCTTCGACGAGATCTACGAAGCCATGCATGCGCTTGAGGCTCGGATCCTTCGCGGCTCGCGCCTGGACGATTAGAAGCAACCCTCTCCCGGCTAGGAGAAGTAGAAAACAGCCCAGGATTCTCCGCCGTATCGGTTCCGTCCCGGAGGAGCCAGAGTGAATTCCTCGCCCGCCGCCGAATTATTCCCATCTCGTCCACTTGGTCAACCAAGGGCTTCTGGGATGCGTCATGATAAAGGACGTGCTATAGTCTTCCAGTTTTCACGGATGGCCGGATGGCGGAAGAATTGAAGTTCGATAATAGCCTTGGGTCAAGGCTCGATCCGGAGTCTCCGCGGGCGCGGGCAAACCGCGCGGCGCTGGGCACGCTGCTGACCGCGGTCTGTGCCGAGGAAGACTCGATTCGCCTCGGCGGCGGCGCCAAAGCCGCCGAGGCCCAGCACGCCAAGGGCCGGCTCACGGTAAGAGAACGCCTCGCGCTGCTTCTCGATGAAGGCACAGAATTCCTGGAACTGGGTCTTTGGGCCGCTTACGGAATGTACGGCGAATATGGCGGCGCCCCCGGCGCGGGTGTGGTTACCGGGCTCGGCCGCGTATCCGGCCGCCTGTGCACGATCATCGCCAACGACGCCACCGTAAAGGCCGGCGCATTCTTTCCCATGACGGCCAAGAAGGTGCTCAGGGCGCAGACCATCGCACTCGAAAACAGGATCCCCACTCTCTATCTCGTCGACTCCTCCGGCATCTTCCTCCCGCTGCAGGAGGATGTCTTTCCCGACACTGACGACTTTGGCCGCGTCTTTCGCAACAATGCGGTGATGAGTTCGCTGGGCATTCCGCAGATCACGGCCATCATGGGCATGTGCGTCGCCGGAGGCGCTTATCTGCCGGTCATGACGGATACCATTCTTATGACCGAAGGCTCGGGCCTGTTTCTTGCCGGCCCCGCGCTGGTGCAGGCGGCCATCGGGCAGAAGACTGACCCGGAGGAACTGGGCGGCGCATCGATGCACGCCGAGATCTCCGGAACCGTCGACTTCAAGGAGCCCAACGATCATCTCTGCATCGCGCGATTGCGCTCCCTGGTGGGGAAAATGGGGGAAAGGCACCGCGCACCGATTGGTGCGGAGATATGGGAGTCCGCTCGCGAAGTCTTCAACGCCCGCGAGTTCGATGCGAGCCGCGATGCGCCTAAATTCGCGGCGGACGATTTATACGGTCTTCTGAATCCCGCGCCCGGCGCGAGCAATGTGTACGACATGCGCGAAGTGATTGCGCGCATCGTGGACCGAAGCGAGTTCGACGAGTACAAAGCGGATTTTGGGCGGACGGTTCTTTGCGGCTATGCGCGCATTGGCGGCCGCGCCGTCGGCATCGTCGCCAACCAGAAAATCAATCAGAACCAGACCGTGGCGATGGGGCCGAATGCAGGCATGAATCGCATCGAATTCGGCGGCGTCATCTATACAGAGAGCGCGCAGAAGGCGGCCCGCTTCATCATGGATTGCAATCAGAATCTTGTGCCGCTGATTTTTCTGCACGACGTAAACGGCTTCATGGTGGGCAAAGACGCGGAGTGGTCGGGTATTATCCGCGCGGGCGCAAAAATGGTCTCCGCAGTGAGCACCAGCGTGGTGCCGAAGATTGCCGTAATCATTGGCGGCAGCTTTGGCGCGGGACACTATGCGATGTGCGGCAAAGCCTACGATCCGCGCTTCTTGTTCGCTTGGCCCACGGCCCGATATGCAGTCATGAGCGGAGCATCGGCGGCCAACACGCTGGCGGAAGTGCGCGCCAAGCAGATGGAGCGCGGCGGAAAAGTCTTGTCGGACGCGGAGAAAAAGGCGCTCCACGACGAGATCAAGGATGCCTACGAAGCGCAGGCCGATCCGCGCTATGGCGCCGCCCGCCTGTGGATTGACGCGATCATCGACCCCGCCAAAACCAGGGACGTATTGATCGCGGCACTGGAAGCTTGCGCCCAGAATCCCGACGTGCCCCGCTACAATCCCGGAGTGTTGCAAACTTGAGTCGAAGTATTCTCCGGGATGTGAGTTGGGGAGCCTGTGAGTAAGTCGATGTTTTGAAAGGGCACGACTTTAGTCGTGCCGTAAGCGCACCAAAATGACGCGGGCTTTAGCCCCTGAGGGAATGCGCGAACAATCCGAGAAGAATAGAGGAGAAAGAATATGAGCGTCGAGCTTGAATCCGCAGAGAATCTATATCCGTTCGTGTTGACGGAAGATCAAGAGCATCTGCGCCGCGAACTTCGCGAGTTCGCCGCGGGCGAGATTGCTCCCAACGTGATGACATGGGACGAAGCCTGCGAGTTCCCCATGGCGGTGATCAAGAAGCTCGGAAAGATGGGCCTGCTCGGCGTGATCTTTCCTCCGGAGTATGGCGGCGCGGGTCTCGGCTACGTCGATTATGTGCTGGCCATCGAAGAGCTCTCCGCGGTCGATGGCTCAATAGGCATCACCATTGCCGCGCATAATTCGCTGGGTACCAATCACATTTTTCTCGCCGGCAATGAGCGGCAAAAAAGGAAGTACGTGCCTTTGCTTGCGAGCGGGGAATGGCTTGCAGCCTGGGGACTCACCGAACCCGGTTCCGGATCGGACGCAAGCGCGGCCCGCACCACAGCAGTCAAAAAGGGCGACCGCTATGTGCTCAACGGAAACAAGACTTTCATCACCAACGGCCATTACGCCGACGTTTCCGTTGTGATCGCGGTAACGGACAAGAGCAAGGGCACGCACGGCCTGTCGGCTTTCGTGGTGGAGAAGGGCACGCCTGGATTCCGGCCGGGTAAAAAGGAAAACAAGCTTGGCCTGCGCGCCAGCGACACCAGCGAGCTGATCTTCGAAGACTGCGAAATCCCCGAGGAGAATCTTCTCGGCGTCGAAGGCGAAGGCTTTGTTGACGCGATGCGCGTTCTGGATGGCGGCCGCATCTCGATTGCCGCTTTGGCGCTGGGCATTGGCCGCGGCGCGCTGGATGCGGCCTTGAAATATGTGAAAGAGCGGAGGCAATTCGGCAAGGCCATCGCGGAGTTTCAGGGCATTCAGTGGAAGCTCGCCGACATGGCCACGGAACTCGATGCGGCGCGATTGCTGACTCAGCGCGCCGCGGTCCTCAAGGATGCGGGACGCAAAGTGACGCGCGAATCCTCCATGGCCAAGCTCTTCGCAAGTGAGGTTGCGGTGCGCATCTGCGACGAGGCAGTGCAGTTATTCGGAGGCTATGGCTTCATCAAGGATTATCCTGCTGAGAAGTACTATCGCGATGTGAAGCTATGCACCATTGGCGAAGGAACCAGCGAGATTCAGCGCATGGTGATCGCAAGAGAAATTCTTAAAGTCCATCCGTCTCGCGGCTGAGTGGCGGCGGAGGAAGTCTGAGCAAGACCGATGGGTGATGCGGTCAAGATCGTCGAATGCCCGCGCGACGCATGGCAAGGCATGCCGGCGCTGATTCCTGTCGAGCGGAAAGCGGGGTATCTGCGCAAGCTCGTTACGGCCGGTTTCAAGCACATTGATGCGGTGAGCTTCGTCTCCCCCGCGGCAGTTCCCCAAATGGCCGACTCTGAAGCCGTGCTGGAACTGCTTGATTGCCCACCCGATGTTGAGATCATCGGCATCGTGGTGAATGAGCGAGGCGCAGAGCGCGCAATCAAGACCGGCGCTGTGAGGACGCTCGGATTCCCATACTCCATTTCGCCCGAGTTTCTCCGCCGCAATCAAAAGCAGACGCAAGCGGAATCCCTCAATGTGTTGCGCTCCATCGCCGGCATTGCGCGAAGCGCTCGGTTGAACGTCGTGACCTACGTTTCGATGGCCTTCGGCAATCCCTACGGGGATGCTTGGAGCATTGACCAAGTCGAAAGTGCGTGTCGTCTATTGATCGAATCCGGCATCCGTCAGATATCCCTCGCTGACACAGTAGGGTTGGCAGCGCCGGTACAGATTTCGGAAACTGTGGTCCGAGCGTTCGCAGCACAGGGAGACGCCGAGATTGGCGTCCATCTGCATGCACGGCGTTCGGACGCCGCGGCGAAGATCCGCGCAGCCTATCGGGCCGGGTGCAGGCGATTCGATTCTGCGATCGGCGGGCTTGGAGGCTGCCCCTTCGCGCAGGACGCGCTGGTTGGCAACATTCCAACTGAAATCCTTGTTGATGAATTGAAGCGGCTGGGTGCGCGGCTGCCGGAGTTTCAAGCGCTCGCTGAATTGACTTATGCCAGCGCAGGAATTGCAAAAGAATTTGACGCCGCCGAAGATTGAAGGGCACTTTGTAACATGTGAAACGCTGGAGGACCTGTTTGAGTTACGTAACGATCCTGGTCACGGAAGAAGCGGGCATGCGGACAATTACCTTGAATCGTCCCGAGCGCCGCAATGCAATGACTCCCGAGATGCAGTTGGAGTTGATTGCCGCGTTCGAAGAGGCGGCCGCGTGCAGTTGCCGCGTCGTCGTTCTAAGGGGCGCAGGCGACGCATTCTGTTCGGGCCTCGATTTGTCTGTATTACAAGGCTTGAACGACAAGCCCGCGGCCGATCATCGCGCGGACGCGGAGCGAGTCGCCACGCTGTTTCGCAAACTATACGAATTGCTCAAGCCGACCATCGCCGCGGTTCACGGCCCTGCAATTGCCGGCGGCACCGGCCTTGCAACGCTCTGCGACTTCACGCTGGCTGTGCCCGCTGCAAAGTTTGGATACACTGAGGCACGCATCGGCTTTGTGCCGGCCATTGTGTCGGCGTATCTCGCTTTGCAGATTGGCGACAAGCGCGCCCGCGATCTGCTGCTGACCGGCCGCTTGTTTGATGCCGCGGAAGCGCATCGGCTTGGGCTCGTCAACGAAGTGGTCCAGCCGGATACGCTTGATGAACGTATCCATGAATTGGCGCAGTTGCTGGCCGCTAATAGCCCACAATCGCAGGCGGCGACGAAGCGCCTGCTTGCAGCGCAGAACAAGGCGTGGCTCGATGCCGCAATTGCCCAGGCGATGGAAGCGAATGCGCAGGCACGAGAGACGGCGGATTTTCACGAGGGCATTTCAGCGTTTCTTGAGAAGCGAAAGCCGGTTTGGTCAAAGTAGCGATCAAGTCGTTTACAGCGCGGCATTGCTGAAGCGCAGCGGTGCATCTGTTTTTTGCTCCACCTGTTCGCGCGTCACACCATGCGCAAGCTCAGCTACTTCGAAGCCCGCGGGCGTAATATCGAGCACGCACAGATCGGTAATGACGCGCTGCACGACGCGTGTGCCGGTAAGCGGAAGGGTGCATGCACGAAGAAGTTTGGCGCAGCCGTCCTGGGCTGTATGCTCCATGACAGCAATCACCCGCCGCACTCCCGACACCAGGTCCATAGCGCCGCCCATGCCCTTGACGCGCTTGCCTGGAATCATCCAGTTGGCCAGGTCGCCATGCTCGGAAACCTGCATGGCGCCGAGAATGGCAAGGTCGATGTGCCCGCCGCGAATCATCGCGAACGAGTCAGCACTTGAAAAGGTGGATGCTCCGGGAACAAACGTGACGGTCTGCTTCCCGGCGTTGATCAGGTCGGCGTCGACCTCCTGCGGCAGCGGAAACGGCCCCATACCGAGGAGTCCATTCTCCGACTGAAGCGTGACCGTAATTCCCTTTGGAATGTGATTGGCTACGAGCGTAGGGATGCCGATTCCAAGGTTGACGTAGAAGCCGTCTTTCAGCTCCCTAGCCGCGCGCGCGGCCATTTGATGACGGGTCCAGGCCAATTGGCTACACCTCCCGGGTGGTGATCTTTTCAATGCGCTTTTCAGGGTTGGGGTTGTGCACAACGCGATGAACAAAGATCCCCGGCGTGTGAATCTCGTCCGGGTCAAGCTCGCCCGGCTCGACAATGATCTCCGCCTCGGCAACGGTGACTTTTCCGCAGGTCGCAGCGTTGGGGTTGAAGTTGCGCGCAGTTCGCCGATAGATAAGGTTTCCCAGCGGGTCGGCCTTCCACGCCTTCACCAGCGCCAGATCGGCCTGAATGCCGCGTTCCAGAATGTAAGTCGATCCGTCGAACTCCTTGTGCTCTTTTCCCTCGGCAACCAGCGTGCCCACTCCGGTCCGGGTGTAGAAGCCCGGTATCCCCGCTCCTCCGGCGCGCATGCGCTCAGCCAGCGTGCCCTGCGGACAAAACTCGATCTCCAGTTCGCCCTCAAGAAATTGCCGCTCAAACTCGTTGTTCTCGCCCACATAGCTGGAGATCATTTTTTTAACCTGGCGGGTCTTGAGCAACATCCCTATTCCCCACTCATCCACCCCCGCGTTGTTGCTGGCGATGGTCAGGTTGCGCACTCCGGTGTCACGCAAAGCGAGGATCAAGGCCTCCGGTATGCCGCACAGGCCAAAGCCGCCGATGGCCAGCAGCATGCCGTCGCGCACAATGCCGTCCAGCGCGCTCCGTCCGTCGGGCCAAAGTTTTGTGAATGCCGATCCGTGCCCAGCGTGCGACTTCGCCATCGCTTTCACTCCTCTTTACCCGCTTCGCGCACATCCAATCCTATCCTCCAAGCCCCGGCGGACAGAACCTCCGCACCAGCCAACCAGCGTCTGATCCGGGCAGATGCGAATGTTTGCAGAAGATTACCCTCCACCCGCGGATAATAGCTGCATGACAATTTTTCCGCGAATGCAGTTGTGTCAGGGATCTGCCCGGTCCGGACCCTGTCCAACCCACCCCCTATACTCAAAAAACCCTCTTGCGAGAAACTACTCCGCGACGTAAAAGCAACAGAATCAGCATCTTGTACGTAAGTACATGTTTACCTTTCGGTTAACAGCAGCCCCGGTTTTCCCCCAGATTCGCTTCAAAACTATCGATTTCGCTGCGTTATCATCCAATAGCCGGAGTCAAAATGCCCGAAACCGTGCTCGAAACCCTGTCCAACGCAACCGCGAAACCCCTCCGGCTCTCCGCCGCCCGTCGCACCGCCATCCTCAAGGCTCTTGCCGACCCGCGCCGCTTCGAGCTGCTGGAGCGCATCGCCGAGGCGCGCTGTCCACTGGGCTGCGCAGAAGCCCGCGCCGCCCTCCCCATCTCCGCCGCCACGCTTTCCCACCACATCAAGGAGCTCGAAGCCGCCGGGCTCATCGACGTCCGCCGCGAAGGCAAGTTCCACTTCCTCACTATCCGCCCCGGCGTCCTCCAGAGCTTGATGGCAATTCTCTCGGCGCTCGACACCGGTGCCTGCCCCCGGGCCTGAATCTCTCCAAAAAGAGATTTCCGCAAAGCTCCTGAATCCTTTCCCGGCGTGATTAATCAATTCGATAGTTGTCGAACTGTCGAAATGAAAACGGTTCGGCCTGGAGCTGAATATGAGCAAAGCGCAGGGACAGAATCTTCAAGGGAAAGTGGCGCTGGTTACGGGCGCATCCAAAGGCATTGGCGCGGCTATTGCGCTTGAACTCGCCAACCGCGGCGCTGCCGTCGCAGTCAACTATGCAGGCAGCAAATCCGGTGCAGACAAAGTCGTCGCCCAGATCAAAGCCGCGGGCGGCAAGGCCATCGCCGTGCAAGCCGACCTCGCCGATCCGGAATCGATCGGCCCGCTCGTTGCCAAAGTAGCGCGCGAACTGGGTCCGATCACCACGCTGGTCAATAACGCTGGCGTCTACGAGTTCAGCCCCATTGAAGGCGTTACACCCGAGCACTTCCACAAGCAGTTCAACGTCAACGTGCTGGGATTGATCTTGACCACGCAGGCCGCGTTACAAAACTTCAGCCCCGAAGGCGGCAGCATTATCAACATCGGTTCCGTCGCCGCGCAAGGCGTGGCCGCTGCGGCCGTCTACAGCGCAACCAAGGGCGCAGTGGATTCCGTAACCGTTTCACTGAGCAAGGAACTCGGCCCGCGCAACATCCGCGTCAACTCTCTGAACCCCGGAATGGTGGAAACCGAAGGCGTCCATGCCGCCGGCTTCATCGGCAGCGACTTCCAGAAGAAGACCGAAGCAGAAACTCCGCTGGGCCGCATCGGCCAGCCCGGCGACATTGCAACTGTAGCCGCATTCCTCGCCTCCGACGAGTCCGGCTGGCTCACAGGCCAGACCATCCAGGCCTCCGGCGGCGCGCGCCTGTAACGATCGAGCGGGACGCCCCAGCTCTCGATCTTGAGAACCGGAAATCCTCCAGCTACGGCTTCGTGACGGCCCGCTCCGTTTCCAGCAACTGGCGCTTGCGTTCCACGCCCCAGCGGTAGCCGGTAAGCGATCCGCTGACCCCCACCACGCGATGGCACGGCACCACCACCGCCACGCGATTTAATGCGCAGGCGCGCGCCACCGCGCGCGTGGCATTCGATTGTCCCATTTCGCGCGCCAGTTGGCTGTAAGTGCGCGTCTCGCCGCGCGGAATCGCCCGCAGCGCCTGCCACACGCGCAATTGAAAGACAGTCCCGCGCAGGTCGAGCGATTCCAACCGGCCGCGGCTCTCGACAAGGTCCGAGCCATCTCGCACGCTCGCGAGCGCAGCATCCACAAGGCCCGACAGCGAAGCGTCGCGGCGCAGCGTAGCCAGCGGAAACTCCTCACGCAGAGTGCCTTCGGCCTCCGCAGCGGTAGAACCAAGAGCCAGCCAGCAGAGCCCACGCGCAGTCGCTCCCACAATCATCCAGCCAAAGGGTGTCCGCGCTGTCGCCCAGCCGATCACTTCACCTTTGCCGCCTTTTGCAAATCGCGCCGGCGTCATCCCCAGCGCGGAGCCTTCATAAGCCCGGCTCGACGAACCGAAACCCGCTTCATAAATCGCTTCTGTCACAGTGCCTCCCTGCTTGAGTTCGCCGCGCAGCCGCCCCGCCCGCAACGCCCGTTGATATTGCAAAGGACTCACGCCCACTTCACTCTTGAAACGCCTCTGTACCGTATACGGGCTGAGCTTGGCCACGCGCCCCAATTCAGCCAGCCTCACTGGCCGGTCAAGGTGCGCTTCGATGTGCGCGCGAATTCTATCCAGCGGTTTGGATGCAGTCGCAGAGTCCGGCTTGCAGCGCATGCAGGCGCGAAAACCCGCAACC
>Ga0302320_10006219_pt1 | contig 26582 bp, 25 predicted proteins | sample Bog_T0_3_FD_202130 | JGI IMG/M metagenome (GOLD analysis project Ga0302320, IMG submission 202130) | Peat permafrost microbial communities from Stordalen Mire near Abisko, Sweden - Bog_T0_3 | ecosystem: Environmental > Terrestrial > Soil > Wetlands > Peat | place: Sweden: Abisko, Stordalen Mire...
CTCCAACGCAAAAGCATCCGCCATCAGCGCTGCTCCCCACCGCTGCGCCTATCCCCCATGCCAAAAGCCTTGAGCAGGCTCTGCGCTCCGCCTGCCAAGCGGCTGCGCAGATGCCTAGCCAGGGCCCCACGCCGTGCCAGATCCTCGCGCAAGCTGAGCTGGTCAAAAGACAGCAAGGCTTGCATCTCATGGCGGCTGATGAGCCGCTCCTCCTGCTGCGCCATGGTCTGCATCGTGCCCTCCTTCAGTCTGCTTGGCCGAAACCTGCCACGGTCCACATGCGCCCGGTGCGCCCCTTGTCCCGCCGGTGCGAGAAAAAGAGCGCCGGGTTGCAGCCGGTGCAGAAAGCCTGCACCTCAATTTTCTCCAACGCCAAGCCTTCTTGCTGCAATTGGAATCTTGCCAAATCATTCAACGAGAGGTTAAAGCCTGCATCATCCACTTGGCGCATATACACGGCGCTGTCAGGCCAGGCCCGGCTGAACTGCTGATGCTGCTCAGGCCCTAGGCGCAGACAGCAAGCATGCAGATTGGGTGAGAGCCCGGCCCAAAGATCTTCTGGCTTGCAGCCAAAGGTTGTGCGCAAAGACTGCACCAGCTTTGGCAAGATGCCAGCCAAGGCCCCTCGCCAGCCAGCATGAGCCATGCCAAAGACCTTGAGCTTGTGATCCACAACCACGCAAGCTAGGCAGTCTGCATGAGCTATAGCCAATGCCAGGCCGCTCGCGCGCGTGTAAGCTCCATCCAGTCCTTTCAGACTGCTAGAATGCACGCTTGCTCCAGCACCGCAATCTTGCGACGTTAACAAGGCCAAGGCGCTGCCATGAATCTGCTCTAGGCAGATTATAGAATCTGGCTTTACACCGCGCGCTGTGAACAATATCTCTCTGTTTCTGAGCACTAAATATGCTTCATCTTGAACATGAAGCCCTAAATTCAAGCTCAAATAGGCCTGACCACTGACCCCACCCTGCCGTGTGCTGGTGAAAGCCCTGAATCCGCCTTGGTTGATGCGAACAAAGGGCATGATTCCAGGCCCACTCATTCTCCAACTTCTTTGATATAGCCCATCACCCCAGTGCCGATGGCTTTGGCCATCTGGTCACGCCAAGCGCTGGTCTTCAAGAGCCGCTCTTCTTGGGCATTGCTGATGAAGGCTGTCTCAACCAGGATGGCCGGCATCTTGGTCTTGGCCAGCACATAGAACGGAGCGTACTGTAGATGGCGGCCCTTGAGCCCCAAGCCTTTGACCAGCTCTGCTTCCACCTTCATGGCAAGATCTATGCTCTGGTCGCGCACTGCGGTCTTGCTCAAGTCGGTGAGCATGATGTCAAGATAGTTGGCGTCTTCGTTCTCGCTGCGGGCCAGCACCTCCGCATCCTTGTTGCTCGACTGGCTGTCATAGAAGAAGACCTGGGTGCCATGGCTAGAGCTGTTGGGGCTTGAATTGGCGTGAATGCTGACAAAGAGGTCGGCATCTTGCCGGTTGGCAAAGCGAGTGCGCTCCTTCAGCTCGACAAAGACATCATGGTCGCGGGTCATCAGCACTGTCACACCCGGCAGCCGCGCTTTCAGCAGCTCACGCAGGCGCAGCCCAATGTCCAAGCATGCGTCCTTTTCCCTGCCTCCGTGATGGCCCAAAGCGCCGCTGTCAAATCCGCCGTGGCCTGGGTCTATGATGATCTTGCGCACCAAGCGGGCCGCAGGCTCTTTGGCGGAGGCGCTCTCCGGCGCTAGCCTGGCAACTCTGGGCTCTGGCTTGGGGCTTGGCTTTGGCATGGCTGTCAGTGGGGTCGGCTCAGGCGCAGCAATGGCCTGAATGGAGACAGCTTGCCCAGCCGGGGCTTGCGGGCCTGCGCCCATGGTCGCCAACAGAGCCAGCATGCTCTCGACATCCATCACGGGCCTGCCCGCCTGCATGCAGAAGCCATAGGGCAAGGGCGCGCGCTTTTCAGCGTCAACATAGACCCAGGGCTGGTGCATCACCAGCCGATAGGCGTGGCCCTGTGATTCAAGCAGAAGGCAGTGCGATGCAGATTGCCAGGTGACCACCGCACCCGCCAACAGAGCAGCCTCTTTGAGGGGCAGGCTTGCCCCTCCAGGGGCATCCACCAGCTCGAGAATGCGGCTCTGACTGCCGCGCTGCAAGCGCACGGCCTTGGCCGGCGCATCCCCCGCCGCCCAAAGCAGCAGCGGGAGCGCGAGCATCACCAGGGCGAGGGTCTGCAGGGTGCGCTTCACAGGCCTACCGGCTCACTTGCCGACCATTTGGCGGCGCAAGAAAGTGGGTATCTCCAGGTCTTCGCTTGACCCAGTGAGGTCGCTCATCATCGAACTGCGGGCCGGCGGCTGGGCCGTGGCCGCCCGGGGGCGCGCCAGGGGCAGGTCGATGCGCGCCAGGGCCGACTCAGCGGCGCTGCGCCGTATGAAGCCAGTGGCGATGAGGGTCACCTTGAGGTCGTCGGCCTGGTTGGGGTTGGTGCCTATGCCGTAAAGCAGCTCAGCATTGGGGTCGACCACCCCCTGCACCACCTTGAGGATGGTCTGCAGGTCCTCAGTGGTGCAGAGCTCTTCGCTCCGCACAGTGATGTTGAGCAGCACGCCATTGGCGCCCTCGATGGCCACGTTCTCAAGGTAAGGGTTGGCCAGGGCCGAGCCCACGCCCCGCTGGGCCGCGCCCTCGCCCGATGCCGTGCCCACGCCCATGTAGACCCCGCCCTTGCGGCGCATGATGGTGCAGACATCATTGAAATCAACATTGACCACGCCTTCCTGGGTGATGATGTCGGCGATGCTCTGCACCGCATGGCGCAAGGTCTCATCCGCCAGCGCAAAGGCTCCCATCACGGGTATCTTGCCAGCCATCTGCAGCAGGCGGTCATTGGGGATCACCAGCATGCTCTCCACCACCTTGCCCAGGGCCTCCAAGCCCTGCTCAGCCCTTCCGCGCACCGTGGCGCCCTCGGTGCTGAAGGGGCGGGTGACCACCGGCAAGGTTAAGATGCCGAGCGAGAGCGCGATCTCTGCCACCACTGGCGCCGCGCCGGTCCCCGTGCCCTTGCCCAGGCCCGCGGCCACGAATACCATATCCGCACCGCGCAGGGCAGCAGCGATGGCTTCCTGTGATTCCAGCGCCGCGCGCCGCCCCACCTCGGGGTTGGCGCCCGTGCCCTTGCCCTGGGTGAGCTCAGCGCCAATCTGTATCTTGACCGGGGCCAGGTTCTTCTCCAGCACCTGCAGGTCGGTGTTCAAGGCGATGAATTCCACGCCCTTCATGCCATCCTGCACCATGCGGTTGACGGCGTTGCCGCCGGCGCCGCCCACGCCCACCACCTTGATGACCGCGTTGGGCAGGCTTGATTCCTCGAGCTCGAACATGTTTCCTCCGGAATGGGGGATGGTCAGAAGTATTCTGAGAGGGCGTGCTTGATGCGCTCGAAGAAGCCGGGCCCGCCGGCCGCCGGGCTGCTGGCGGAGCGCACCGGGCCGCCGGGGGTCTTGTGAGTCGCGCCATAGGCCACCAGGCCCACGGCGGTGGAGAAATCGGGCGAGCTGACCACATCGGCCAGCCCGGTGATGCCCTGGGGCCTCGCCACCCGCACCTGCTGCTTGAGGATGGTCTCGGCCAGCGGTGCGCTGTCCTCCAGCTGGGCCTGCCCTCCTGTCAGCACCACGCCCGCGGCCAGCCGGCCATCGCCGAATCTGCTCTTCTTGATCTCGTCATCCACCAGCCCCAGCAGCTCCTCCATGCGGGGCTGCAGGATCTCGACCAGGGCGCGGCGCGGCAGGCTGCGCTGGCTGCGCCCCCCCACCCCGGCCACGCTGATCTCCTCAGCCTCGTCCACCTTGGCCGCCTGGCAGCCGCCCCAGCGCCGCTTGAGCTCCTCGGCCTCGTCATTGGGGGTGCGCAGGCCGATGGCCACATCGCGGGTCAGCTGGTTGCCGCCCACTGGCACCACCCCGGTGTAGCGCACCGCGCCATCCAGGTAGATGATCACGTCGGTGGTGCCTCCCCCGATGTCCGCCAGGGCCACGCCCAGCTCCCTCTCATCGGCGGTCAGCACCGCCTGGGCCGAGGCCATGGGCTGCAGCACCAGGTCCTCCACCGTCAGGCCCGCGCGCTCCACGCTCTTGACGATGTTCTGCACCGCGGTGGAGCTGCCGGTGACCACGTGCACCACCGCCTCCAGGCGCACCCCTGACATGCCGATGGGGTCCTTGATGCCCTCCTGATTGTCGATGACATATTCCTGGCTGAGCACATGGATGATCTCGCGCTCCTGCGGGATGGCGATGGCCTTGGCGGCCTCCACCACCCGGTCCACGTCCTCCTGGGTGATTTCCTTGTCCTTGCGCGAAACGGCGATGACCCCGTTGCTGGTCATGCCCTTGATGTGCTCGCCGCCCACGCTCACGAAGGCGCTGGATACCTTGACCCCGGCCATGCGCTCGGCCTCGCGCACCGCCCGCTGGATGGAGTCGACCGTGTTCTCGATGTTGACCACCACGCCCTTGCGCATGCCCGAGCTGGGCACAGTGCCCACGCCCACGATGTTCAGCTCGCCGCCAGGCCCGATGTCCGCGATCAGGCAGCAGGTCTTGGTGGTGCCCAGGTCCAGCCCCACGACCAGGTCGTGGATCGGGGCGTCCTTCTCAGTCTTGGCCATGGGCTTCTCCTAGGAGCGGTGGGTCAACGAGCGGCCAGGCGCACCACCGCCTGCCCGCGAAAGCGAAGGTCTATCTGTGAGGCGCGCTTGCCCTTGGCGGCCAGGTCTGCCAGCACCGCTGCCAGCCAGGCTTGGCGCGCAAAGCTCTCCCCGTCGCCCAGGCGCACCGTGGCGCCATCCACCGTGCGCAGCACCGGGTCGCCCGGGTCGCTCACGTCGATGCTGTCCACCTCAGTGGACAGCTGCTTGCGCAGGGGGAGGATGCCGGCCAGGGCTTCTGCGCCGGAGACCTTCATCCTCCATTGCCCGCCCTCTGCCACCGCCTGCACGCGCGCCCCGGTGAGGAAGGGCAGCCCCAGGGTGCTGGGCTGGTCTGGCCCGAGGCTCTGCTCGGCGAAGCCCAGGCGGTCCACCGCATACCAGCGGCCATCGCCGGCCTTCACCAGGGCCGCGGCAGCCTCCCGCAGATGGGCCACCGGGGTGCCGGCCGGCGTGGGCGCCGCTGTCTGCGCCAGCGTGGCCACCGGGGTCGGCAGCAGGGCCAAGAGCGGGTCTGCAGCCGCCGGGCGGTGGACTATGGGCGCGCTCGCATGGCTGCGCATGGCCTTGAGGCCTGACACCAGGTCGGGCACATGGCGCCAGGGCTTGAAGGCCGCCAGGGTCCAGGCCAAGAGGCCCAGGGCCAAGGCCGCCCGCAAGAAGCCCTTGTGCCGCACCGGCTGGGGGGCCTGGCTGCCCTGCATGACAAGGCGCGGGCGCGCCTGGCTGCGCGCGGGCCTGGCTTGGGGCAAGGGTTTGGCCATGGGCCGGGCCAGGCTGGCCTGAGCGCCCCGGCCGAGCATGCGGTCCAAGAAGCTGGCTGGCCGGCTGCTGCGGGGCCCGCGGGCATGCAGGGTCTGCCAGGCTTCGCCGCGGCTCCCAGCCGCGTCGCGCCGCTCCCTCTCCACCCGGTTGTCGCGCCATCCGCGCAAGACCGCCATCCCGCCTCCCTTGCCCGCGGCTAAGCCGCCAGGCTCTCTTTCACCATGGACATCAGCAGCGCCTCGAAGCTCAGCCCAGCCGCCTTGGCCGCATCTGGCAGCAGGCTTAGCCGGGTCATGCCGGGCAAGGTGTTCACTTCCAGCATCCAAAGGCCGCCCTTGGGGTCCAGCCGCAGGTCCGCCCGGCTGTAGCCGCGGCAGCCCAGGGCCCGGTGCGCTGCCAGGCTCATCTGCTGGGCCTTCTCAGCCAGGGCGCGCGGCAGGGGCGCCGGGCACAGGTGCCGGCTGCCGCCCGGGGCATACTTGCTCTCCCAGTCATAGAACTCGTTCTTGGGGACTATCTCCACCACCGGCAAGGCGCGGCTTCCCAGCACGCCCACCGTCAGCTCGCGGCCGGGTATGAAACGCTCCACCAGCACCGGCCCGAAGCCTGAAGCGGACTTGAGGGCCTTGCGGAATCCTGCAGCATCGCGCACCAGGCTCACCCCCACCGCCGAGCCCTGCTCTGCCGGCTTGACGATCAGCGGGCCAGGCGCCTTCACGGCCCGCCTCAGGTCGCGAGGGGCCAGCGACCAGGCCGGGGTGGCGATGCCTGCGCGCTCGAAGAGCTGCTTGGACATCGCCTTGTCCATGGCCACCGCCGAGGCCTTGCAGCCGCTGCCGGTGTAGGGCAGGCCCGCCAGCTCGAGCAGTCCCTGGACCCAGCCGTCCTCGCCGCCGGTGCCGTGCAGGGCCAAGAAGACCATGCCGGGCCTCCATGCCTTGAGGGCTGCGGCCAGCCTTCGCACCGCCACCTTCCGGAAGCCCCTGGCCCCGTCCTTGGGCGCCTTGCCATCAGGCACCATGTCAAAACCCGCGCAGGGCCAACCCAGGCTCTGGAAGCCCGACAGCACCTCCGCGCCCGAGAGCAGGGAGATATCCCTCTCCGCCGAGATGCCCCCGGCCAGCACCGCCACGCGCAGGGCTTTCATGCCTCCTCCCCCAGCACCATGACCTCGTTCTCCAGCCGGATGCCGGATTTGGCCATCACCGCCTTGCGCGCCTCCTCCATCAGCCAGAGCACATCGGCCGCGCTGGCATCCCCCCGGTTGACCACGAAGTTGGCATGCATCTCAGATATCTCCGCGCCGCCGTGGCGCAGTCCCTTCAGCCCAGCCGCCTCGATCAGCCGCCCAGCCGAATCGCCCGCCGGGTTCTTGAACACGCAGCCGGCATTGGGCAGCTCAAGGGGCTGGCTGGCCTTGCGCCGGTCCAGCGCCTCGCGCATGCGCGCCTGGATCTCCAGCGGGTCTCCAGGCTTCAGCTCAAGCTCAGCCCAGAGCAGCAGGGCCCCGCCCGCCTTGAATCGGCTGCTGCGGTAGCCGAAGCCAGCGTCTGCCGCCGGGATCTCGCAGAGCTCCCCGCCCTCCAAGAGGCCCAGCTTGCGCACCACCTGGGCCAGGTCGCCCCCATGAGCGCCCGCATTCATCACCAAGCCGCCGCCCAGGGTGCCGGGAATTCCCACCGCCCATTCCAGCCCGCTCAAGCCCCGTTCGCCCGCGCGGCGCGCCACCGCAGCCAGCAGCGCCCCGGCACCGGCCCGGACGCGGACGCCATCGATGGCCACCTCCTTGAACTCACCCTCCAGCTTCACCGCCAGGCCCCGCAGGCCGCCATCGCGCACCAGCAGGTTGGTGCCCGCTGCCAGCACAAAGACGGGCAGCGCGGCCTCGGCCGCCCAGTCCAGGCAGGCCTTGAGCTCGGCGCTGTCCTTCACCAGGGCCAGGGCGTCGGCCGGCCCGCCGATGCGGAAGCTGGTGTGCAGCCGCAATGGCTCATGCTGCTTCAGGCGCGGCCCCAGCAGGGCCTTCAGCTCATCCAGGTCAGCCATGGGCTCGTCCGTCCGAAAGGGGTGGGTCCAGCACATGCGGCGCTGGGTGTAAGAGCCGCGCATGGTCATGGGCGGCCGCCCTTCAGGCCTTCAAGCACCTGGGGGCCCAGGGCATCGATGGTCCCGGCGCCCATGGTCAAGAAGAGGTCCCCGGGCTTGAGGGCCTTGAGCGCGGGCTCCAGCAGCTGGTCGCGCTTGGGGGCATATAGCACCTGTGAGAAGCCGCGGCCCTTGAGCGCATCCACGATCAGCTGGCTGCTGACTCCCGGGATGGGCAGCTCGCGCGCTGGGTAGATGTCGCAGAGGAAGACCTGGTCCGCCGCGCGCAGGCTCGCGGCGAAGGCCTCATAGAGGTCTCGCGTGCGACTGTAGAGGTGCGGCTGAAAGGCCACCAGCAGGCGCCCGCCGGGCTTGAGCGTGGCCCGGGCCGCCGCCAAGGTGGCCGCCACCTCGGTGGGATGGTGGGCATAGTCATCCACCACCGTGACCCCGCCCGCCTGGCCCTTCACCTGGAAGCGGCGGTTGGCTCCGGTGAAGCTGGCGAGCGCGGCCGCGCAATCCGCGAAGCTGAGGCCCAGCTCGAGCCCCACCGCAGTGGCCGCCAGGGCATTCAGCAGGTTGTGGCGGCCTGGCACCTTGAGCTCAAGGCGGCCCAGCGCGCGGCCCTCCTGCAAGACCTGGCAGCTGCTGCCCATGCCCTGCTCCTGCACATCCACCGCGCGATAGTGGCTGCCCTCAGAGAAGCCATAGCGCAGCACCTTGCGCTCGAGCCGGGGGAGCACCTCGCGCACGCCGGGGTCGTCCCCGCAGACGATGGCGAAGCCGTAGAAGGGCAGCTTGTTGACGAAGCGCACAAAGGCATCGCGCAGGCTGTCCATGTTCAGGTAGTAATCCAGGTGGTCGTTGTCAATGTTGGTGACCACCGCCACCGCTGGGCTCAAGTGGAGGAAGCTGCCATAGGCCTCGCAGGCCTCCACCACGAAGTACTCGCCCTGGCCCAGGCGCGCATTGCTGCCCAGGGCCCCCAGCACCCCGCCGATGATGATGGTGGGGTCCAGCCCGCCCTGCTGCAGGATGAGGCTGGCCATGCTGGTGGTGGTGGTCTTGCCGTGCGTGCCGGCAACGCACACGCCATATTTGAGGCGCATCAGCTCATGCAGCATCTCTGCGCGGCGGATCACCGGCACCCCGCGCCGGCGGGCCTCGGCGATCTCAGGGTTGGTGGCCGCCACCGCATCGCTGATGACCACCACTTCGGCCTCGCCCAGGTTGCCGGCGTCATGGCCCACCGCCACCCGCGCCCCCATGGCCTGCAGGCGGCGCGTGGCTTCGCCCTCGCGCAGGTCCGAGCCCGAGACCATGTAGCCCATGTTGATCAGCACCTCGGCGATGCCGGACATGCCGCTGCCGCCGATGCCGACGAAGTGCAAGCGCTTTGTCTTCCGGAAAAGTCCGCTCATGCCAGGGCTCCCTCAAGGATGGCATACACGCGCTCGGCGGCATCGGGCCGTCCCAGCACCTTGGCGGCCGCGGCCATGCGCCTGAGGGCGCGCCCGTCAGCGGCCAGCGCCAGCACCGCCTGGGCCAGGGCTTCGCCGCTCAGATCCTTGTCCGCCAGCACCGTGGCCGCGCCAGACTCAGCGAACTGGGCGGCATTGGCATCCTGATGCCGGCCGGTGGCGAAGGGATAGGGCACCAGCACCGAGGGGAGGCCCAGCACCGCCAGCTCAGCCAGCGTGCTGGCACCGGCCCGCGCCAGCACCAGGTCGGCGCAGGCATAGGCCGAGGCGGTGTCATGGATGAAGCTCTGCACCGAGACCGGGATGCTGCGGTGCTTGGCGACCCTCACCGCGTGGGTGTAGTCATGCAAGCCCGCCATCCACAAGATCTGCATGCGGCAGGCGGAGGCCTCCAGCGCCGGCAGGGCCCCCTCCACCGCCTGGTTCACGCTGTGGGCGGCCCGGCTGCCCGGGAAGACGAAGAGGGTGAAGCGGTCTGGCTCCAGGCCAAAGGCCTTCAGCGCCGCCGGGCGCGGGGGCAGGCCGGCGGCCAGCCGCACCGGGTTGCCGGTGAGCGCCTGGCCGGGCTTGAGCCCCGTGCTGGGCTCGTAGCTCAGGCAAACTGCCCTGGCCATGCGGGCCAGCAGGCGGTTCGCCAGGCCGGGCCGCGCGTTGCTCTCATGCACCACCAGGGGCAGCCCCAGGCTCCTGGCCGCCAGCCCCACCGGCAGGCTGACAAAGCCCCCGGTTGCCAGCACCGCCTGGCTGCCGCTGGCCTTCAAGGCGCGCCGGGCCGCCAGCACCCCGCCCAGCAGGGTGGCGGGGATGAGCAGATTGTGGAGCAGGGCCTTGGGGGAGGCCGAGCGCAGCAGGCCGCTGGCCGGCAGGGCGTGGAAGGGCAGCCCCTCACGCGGCACCATGTCGGCCTCGATGCCGCGGGCCGTGCCCAGGTAGCAGCACTGGTGGCCCTGGGCCAGCGCCAGGCGGGCCACCGCCAGGGCCGGGGCCACATGGCCGCCGGTGCCGCCGCCCGTGAAAGCCAGCCTCACCGCCGCTCTCCCAGGTGCCGCGAAAGGTTCAAGAGCAGGGCCACGCCCAGCAGGTCCACCACCAGGGCCGAGCCGCCCTGGCTCAAGAAGGGCAGGGTGGTTCCCTTGGTGGGCGCCATGCCCAGCACCACGAAGAGGTTGATGGCCAGCTGCAGGCCAAAGAGGGCGGTGACCCCGGCGGCGGCCAGCTTGAGGAAGGTGTCCTCCAGCTTCAGGCTGATCATCACCCCACGCCAGAGGAAGACCAGGAAGACGCCCAAGATGAGCAGGCAGCCCAGGAACCCGAACTCCTCGCCCGCAGTGGCGAAGATGAAGTCGGTGTGCGGCTCCGGCAGGTAATACAGCTTCTGCACGCCCTGGCCAAGTCCGGCTCCCAGCAGTCCGCCCGAGCCAAAGGCCATCAGCGAATGGCAGATCTGGAAGCCCTTGCCCTGCGGGTCCTTCCAGGGGTCCAGGAAGATCTCTACCCGGCGCATGCGATAGGCTGAATGGGTGACGAAGAGCACCCCGGCCGGGATGATGACCGCCAGGGGCGCGATGAAGAAGAGGCTGGGCAGGCCGGCCAAGAAGAGCATGCCGGTGCCGAGCAGCGCCACCTGCATGGTGCTGCCGAAGTCCGGCTCCAGGATGAGCAGGCCGCAGGCCAGGCCCGTGGCCCCTGCCACCGGCAGCAGGCACTCCTTGAGCCAGTCCGCGCCCTCCGCGGCCCGCGCGACGCGCTCGGCGCTGAAGACCACCAGGGCCAGCTTGGCCAGCTCGCTGGGCTGAAAGCCGAAGAGCCAGCGCCGCGCCCCGCCCACCCGGCGCCCCAGGCCCGGCACCAGCACCATGGCCAGCAGGGCCAGTGAGAGGGCCATGGCCGGCGTGGCCCAGCGCCGAAGCGCCGAGAGGGGCTGGGTCAGCACCACCGCGCCGGCGGCCATGCCCACCCCCAAAAAGAAGAGCTGGCTCTTGATGAAATGGTAGCTGTCGCCATAGCGCCCCAGGGCCAGGATGGCGCTGGCGCTGTAGATGAGGAGCATCCCCACCACCACCAGCATCAGGGTGGCCAGGGCCAGGGCCAGGTCCGGGGACCCGCGCCGATCCAGCATGCCCGTATGAGCGCCGCTCATGCCACCTCCTTGCGAAGCCGCGCCACCTCGTCCTTGAAGGCCTGGCCGCGGTGCTCGTAGTTGCGGAACATGTCAAAGCTGGCGCAGCCTGGCGAGAGCAGCACCTTGCCCCCGGGCTGGCTGGCAGCGAAGCCCTGGCGCACGGCCTCCTGCATGTCCGCCACGCGATGCAGGGGAGCCACGCCCTTGAGCTGGGCCTCGATCACATCGCTGGCCTCGCCCAGCAGCAGCACCCGGGCCACTCGCGTGCGCAGCAGGCCGCTCAGTGCCGTGAAGTCGCCATGCTTGTCGCGCCCGCCCAAGATCAGCTGGATGGGTCCATCGAAGCTCTGCAGGGCTTTCTCCACCGAATCCACGTTGGTGCCCTTGCTGTCGTTGATGAAGAGGACGCCGCGCACCAGGCCGCAGTCCTCCAGGCGGTGCTCCACGCCCTTGAAGCTGCGCAGGCCGCGGGCCATGGCCTCATCGGGCAGCCCCAGCGCCGCCCCTGCCAGGGCCGCCGCCATGGCGTTCTCCAGGTTGTGGGGCCCGCGGATGCCGATCTCAGCGGCGGGCAGCAGGGCCCGCTCGGCCCCCCCGGCCCTGAGCCAGAGCTGGCCATCGCGCAAGAAGGCCCCCTGCGCCGGCTCGGCCTGGCGGCTGAAGCTCCAGACCTGGCCGCGGGCGCGGGCGGCCAGCTGCGGCGTGTGGGGGTCAGCCTGGTTGAGCACCAGCACATCGCCCGGCCCCTGGTTGGCGGCCACCCTGGCCTTGGCCTCCACATAGGCCTGCATGCTGGGGTAGCGGTCCAGATGGTCCGGGGTGATGTTGGTGACCACCGCAGCCTTGGGCTTGAAGCTGGGCATGCCCTCCAGCTGGAAGCTGGAGACCTCGGCCACCACCACAGCGGCGGGGTCCAGGGCAGCGGTCTTGTCAGCCAGCGCGACGCCGATGTTGCCGCCCAGCAGGGCCGGTCGGCCCGCGGCCTCGAAGAGGGCGTGCAGCAGGCTGGTGGTGGTGGTCTTGCCGTTGGTGCCGGTGATGGCGGCCCAGGGCGAGCTCGAGAGGCGCCAGGCCAGCTCCAGCTCGCTGATGCGGGGCACGCCCCCGGCCTCGGCCCTGGCCAGCACCGGCAGGCTGTTGGGCACTCCCGGGGAGACCACCACCAGGGCTGCGCCCTCGAGCAGCCCCTCGGGATGCCCGCCCAGGGCCAGGCCGGCCCCCAGGGCCAGGGCCTCGCCCGCAAAGGGCTCCAGCTGGGCGCGCTCGAGCTTGTCGGTGGCCACCACCTGGGCACCCAGGCCCAGCAGGGCGCGCACGGCCGCCAAGCCGCTCTTGCCCAGCCCGAAGACCACGGCCTTGCGGCCGGCCAATTCGGGGAGTGTCCCGTTCATGCTCACCTCAGCTTGAGGGTTGAGAGCGACAGCAGCACCAGCACGATGGCCACGATCCAGAAGCGGACGATGACCTTGGGCTCGTCCCAGCCGTGCAGCTCGAAATGGTGGTGCAGGGGCGCCATCTTGAAGACGCGCTTTCCGCGCAGCTTGTAGCTGGTCACTTGGATCATGACCGAGAGCATCTCGATGATGAAGATGCCGCCCACGATGGCCAGCAGGTGCTCCTGCTCGGCGAGCACCGCCACCGCGCCGAAGAGGGCCCCCAGGGCCAGGCTGCCGGTGTCGCCCATGAAGACCGCCGCCGGATAGGCGTTGAACCAGAGGAAGCCCAGGCAGGCGCCAAAGACCGCCGCCATCACCACCGCGCCCTCGCCCATGCCCGGCAGGAAGGGGATGCGCAGGTACTCGGCCAGCTTGTAGTGGCCAGCCAGGTAGGCAGCGATCACCATCACCAGCGAGACCAGGGCTGAGGTGCCTGCGGCCAGCCCGTCCAGGCCATCGGTCAGGTTGACGGCATTGCTCATGCCCGCGATGACCAGGATGCTCAGGGCCACATGGAACCAGGCCGGCAGGGGCAGGGGCTGCCGCACGAAGGGCAGGTTGAGCTCGGAGGCGTGGGCAAAGCCGGCCGGGTTGGTCTGGAAGTAGATGGCCATCACCAGCCCCGCGCCCAGGAACTGCAGGGCCAGCTTGGACCTGGCCGAGAGCCCGTCGCTCCGGCGCGCCTTGAGCTTGGCGAAGTCGTCCCAGGCTCCCAGGCCGCCGAACCACACCGCGGTGGCCAAGAGCATCCACAGGTAGCGGTTGTCCCAGCGCGCCCAGACCAGGCTGGAGGCGATCACCGCGAAGAGGATGAGCACGCCGCCCATGGTGGGGGTGCCCTGCTTCTTCAGGTGGGTCTGCGGCCCGTCCTGGCGCACCGGCTGGCCCACCTTCAGCTCCTTGAGCTTGGCGATGGTCCACTTGCCCAGCAGGAAGCTGATGGCCAGGGCAAAGATGGCCGCATACACCGCGCGGAAGGTGACATAGCGGAAGACGTTGAAGGCGTGGATGATGTCATGCAGCGGATAGAGCCATTCGTAGACCATGCCTCAGCCTCTCAGCGACTCGAAGACGCGCTCCATGCGCAAGCCCCTGCTCCCCTTCACCAGCAGCCAGGCCCCGGGGGCCATGCGCTCTGCGACCCAGGCAGCGGCCGCCGCATGCCCATCCTCTGGGAAGGCCGCCGAGTTGGGCCCGAAGCCCCGGCAAGCCTCCTTGGCCATCGGCCCCAGCGCCGCCAGGGCCCAGATGCCCGAGCGCCGGGCGGCCCTGCCGCAGGCCCTGTGCCATGCCGGCGCCTTTGGCCCCAGCTCGAGCATGTCTCCCAGAGCCGCCAGCCGGGGCGCCGCGGGGGCGCTCAGGGCCAGGTAATCAAAGGCGGCCGCCATGGAATCCGGGCTGGCGTTGTAGCAGTCCAGCAGGGCCGTGGCCTTGAGCCTGGCGAGGGGCTCCGCTTGCAGTCGCCAGCGGGCCTGGGGCTCCCAGCCCTCGAGCCGCGCGGCCATGTCCCGCAGGCCCAGCCCCATCAAGAGGCCGGCAGCCAGGGCTGCCAAGGCATTTTCCGCGCCCGGCTTGCCGCCCCGCTTCAGCGCCAGCCTTGCCTGGGCCCGGCCCAGCAGGGGATGGTCCAGCAGCAGCAGGGCCTTGAGCCCCCGCGCGCCGCGATCCTCAGCTTGGGCCAGCCGCAGGTGGCAGTGGCGGCCGCGGCCGTAGAGCAGGGTGCGCAGGCCGGGCTTGAGCCGGGCCATGGCCCGCACCCGCAGATCATCGCCGTTCAGGGCTGCGGCTCCGCCGCTTGGCAGGCCCTGCACCAGCTCGGCCTTGGCGGCGGCCAGGGCGGCGTGGCCCTTGAAATGCCCCAGGTGCGCCATGCCCACATTGGTCACCACCGCCACGTCAGGGCGGGCCAGGCGGGCCAGCAGCGCCAGCTCGCCGGCATGGCTCATGCCCAGCTCCAGCGCCGCGCTCCTGTGCTGCCGCTCCAGCGAGAGCAGGGTCAGCGGCAGGCCCACATGGTTGTTGAGGTTGCCGCGGGTGGCCAGCACCGGCCCCTTGAGGCCCAGCAGCTGCGCCAGGGCGTCCTTGGTGCCGGTCTTGCCGTTGCTGCCGGTGATGGCGGCCACCGGCCCGCCCCAGATGCGGCGCTGGTCTGCGGCCAGGGCCTGCAGGGCGGCCAGGCTATCCGCCACCTGCACCAGGCCCTGCCGCTGCCTTTGGGCCCGGCGGCGCAGGGCTGGGTCAAAGGACTCGGCCACCAGGGCTGCGGCCCCCTTGCCCAGGGCCTGGCCCAAGAAGGCATGGCCATCGAAGCTCTCGCCGCGCAGGGCCAGGAAGGCCTGCCCCTTCTGGATGCTGCGGGTGTCCGTGCTCAAGCCGGCCAGGTCGCCAGAGCCTGCGGCCAGCACCCGGCCCCCCAGGCCCTGCGCCATGCGCTCAAGGCTCATGGCCAGCATCAGGCGAACTCCTTTATGGCTTCGCGGCAGGCCAGGCGGTCATCAAAGGCCAGCCGGCGGCTGCCAACGATCTGGTAATCCTCATGCCCCTTGCCCGCCACCAGCACGGTGTCGCCCTTGCGCGCCAGCTTGATGGCGCGTCGGATCGCGGCCTTGCGGTCCTCCATGCAGAGCACCCGCCGCACGTCGCCGCAGGCCTCAGGGATGCCGGCCCGGATCTCAGCTAGGATGGCTGCAGGGTCCTCGCTGCGCGGGTTGTCGCTGGTCAGCACCACCAGGTCGGCCAGGCTGTGCGCCAGGCGCCCCATCTGGGGGCGCTTGCCGCGGTCGCGGTCTCCGCCGCAGCCGAAGACCACGGCCAGCCGCCCGCGGGTGAACTCCCTGGCCGCCTCCAGGGCGCGCTTGAGGCCATCCGGGGTGTGGGCGTAGTCCACGATCACGCTGAAGGGCTGGCCCGCCTCCACGCGCTCGAAGCGGCCGGGCGGCACCTGTGGCGCCTCCAGCCCAGCGGCGATGGCGCGGCGGTCGAGGCCCATGCCCCAGGCCGCGGCTGCAGCGGCCAGGGCATTGCTCAGGTTGAAGCGGCCCGGGAGCGGCATGCGAAGGGCCATGGGCTTGGCCCCGGGCAGCGCCAGCTTGAAGCGCGTGGCATCCGCCTTGAAAGCAGGGCTCAAGGCCCTCACGCCCGCCTTGGCCGAGAGCCCGTAGCCCAGCACCAGGGCGCCGAGGCTGGCGCTGCGGGCCATGGCGCTCGCGGCTGGGTCGTCCAGGTTGACAGCCGCGCAGGACGCCTGCTCTCGCAGCATGCCGAAGAGCCTGGCCTTGGCCTGGCGATAGGCCGCCAGAGTGCCGTGGAAATCGAGATGGTCGCGCGTCAGGTTGGTGAAGACCGCGGCGTCGAACCGGATGCCAGCCACCCGGTCCAGGGACAGGGCGTGGGAGCTGACCTCCATGGAGACGGCCTGGCAGCCGGCGCGCAGGGCCCGGCTTAAGAGGGACTGCAGCTCCAGCGCGCTGGGCGTGGTGTTGGGGGCCGGGATGCGGCGGCCGGCGATGTGGTAGCCCACCGTGCCCAGCACCGCCGGCTCGAGCCCGGCGGCCCTGAAGATGCCCCCCAGCAGGAAGCTGGTGGTGGTCTTGCCGTTGGTGCCGGTGATGCCCGCCATCTTGAGCTGCTCGGCGGGCCAGCCGTAGAAGGCCGCGCAGAGCAGGGCATAGTCGCGCAGCGGCTGCTCGACCTGGATCACGGGCCAGGCTGCAGGGAGCCTGAGGCCCGCAGGCGCCATCACGGCAGCGGCGCCGCGCCGGCGGGCCTCTTTGGCCAGGGCCAGGCTGTCAAGCCGCTTGCCGCTGGCAGAGGGCAGCAGCGCGAAGAGCTGGCCCGGCCGCGCCTGCCGCGAGTCATGCGTGAGCCCGCGCACCAGGGGGTCTCCCCCTGAATGCCGGGCCCAGATGCCAGCGCTCAGTGCCAAGCGGCTCAGGCGCATGCTCTCCCCCCTATTTGGAAGCCAGCTGAGCCCCGGTTTTGGCGGGCTGCAGCAGGAAGCTGACCGTGCTCAGGCCGCTGACCAGGGTGCCAGCCGCCGGCACCTGCGAGACCACCACCCCGGCGGCTCCACGGCTGCGGCCGCGCAGGCCCGCGGCCTTCAGCTGCCTCTGGGCCGCTGGCCCGGCCAGCCCCTTCAGGTCTGGCACCTTCACCTGGGCGATGGCATTGGGAGACAGCCCGGTCATGGGGCGGCCCACTGCTTTGCGGCCCGGCACGCAGGGCACTCCAGCTTGGGCGCGGCCGCCGCCTTGCGCCAGCTGGGGATCTGGGGCCACGCCCAAGGTGGCCAGCATGCCGCTGGCCGCCTCGCGAAAGACCGGGCCTGAGACCCAGCCGCCCAGGGTCAGGCCATGGGGCTCATCCAGCACCACGGCCATCAGCAGCCGCGGGCGGTCGGCCGGCACGAAGCCCACGAAGCTGCTGGTGTTCTTGTTGTAGTTGTAGCGCCGCATGGCCGGGTCGTACTTCTCGGCCGTGCCGGTCTTGCCCGCCACCAAGAAGCCTGGCAGGGCCGCCGGGGTGCCGGTGCCATGGTCCACCACGCCCAGCATCATGTCGCCAACCTCGCGGCGCACACGGTCGCCGATGACCTGGCGCTGAGAGGGCCGGCTCGGGCCGCCCGGGCCGAAGAGGCCGCCGCCATGCTCGCCCCTGTAGAGCCTGGGCGTCACGCTGCTGCCGCCATTGGCCATGGGGGCATAGGCGCAGGCCACGCGCAGCAGGTTGCAGGAGAGCTCTTGGCCGAAGGCGATGGCTGCCAGGGAGATGCCCGACCAGTCCTTGAGCGGCCTGAGCAGGCCCGGGGCTTCGCCGGGCAGGTCGATGCCCGTGCGCTGGCCAAAGCCGAAGCGCTGAGCCCCCTCGTACATCTTCTGCGGGCCCACCTTGAGCGCTGCGGTGACCATGCCGATGTTGCTCGACTGGATAAATGTCTCGCGGAAGGGCACCACGCCCAGCAGGTCCTCATGGTCGCGCACCGTGCGGCCCAGGAAGGTGGCATGCCCGTGCTGGCAGTCCACCGGGGTGTCGGGCTGCATGGCGCCCTGCTCCAAGGCCATGCTGGCGGTGACCAGCTTGAAGGTGCTGCCCGGCTCATAGGGGTCGGTGACCACCCGGTTGCGCCGGCTGTCGGCCGCGAAGTCGCCAGGATGGTTGGGGTCATAGTCCGGCAGGGTGGCCATGGCCAGCACCTCGCCGCTCTTGGGGTCCAGCGTCACCAGGCCCGCCCAGCGGGGATGGTACTTGTCGCAGGCCTTGGCCAGCTCGCGCTCGGCGATGTGCTGCAGGCGGGCGTCGAGGTTCAGCACCAGGTCCTCGCCAGCCACGGGCTCGCGCTCCACGATGTTGTCCGAGACCAGGGCCACGCCGCGGGCGTCGCGCGCCGCGCGCATGCTCCCCGGCTGGCCCTGCAGCAGCTTGTCATATTGCAGCTCCACGCCCTCCTGGCCGTGGCCATCTGCGCCCACAAAGCCCAGCACATGGCAGGCCAAGCGGCCCTGCGGGTACACGCGCATGGCGCGAGGGAAGAAGCTCAGGGCGTCCCAGCGCCCCTTCTTGAGGGGCGCGGTCTCCAGCTGCGGGGCGTCGCGCTTCACCACAAAGCAGCGGCCCTGTCGCAGGCGGGCCAGGGTGGCAGGGTAGCTCACATGCAGGCAGCGGGCCAGGTCGCGGGCCAGGGCCTGCGGATCCTTGGCCTGGCGCCCGTTGGCGGTCACCGACTCCATGATCACATCCTCGGCCAGCACCTCGCCATTGCGGTCGAAGATGCTGCCGCGGCGGGCGGGCAGGTCCTGATGGAACTGCGCCTGGCGCGCCACCAGGCCCTTCAGGTGCGAGCTGTCCACCACCTGCAGCCAGGCCAGGCGCAGCACCACGGCAGCCAGCAGGCTGGCCAGCAGCAGGGCGAGGAGCACGATGCGCTGATTGGATGCGGGATGGGTCAAAGGCTCCCTCAGCGGTCGAAGGCCCGCTTCACGCGGGACCACAGGGCTTTGGATGGGTCAGCATCGGGCTTGGCCAGGTAGATGACCCGGGAGGGGTCGGCGCTCACCATGCCCAGCGACTGGCGGGCCACCGCCTCAGCCTGGCCCAGGCTCTGCAGGGCCTCCACCTGCCTCTGCAGGCGCTGGTTCTGGCCGGCCATCTCCGCCCGCTTGGCGCGCAGCAGGTCCACCTCATAGCTCACCTTCACCACCTGGGTGCGCTGCAGCAGCAGCAGCGAGAGCAGCAGCGCCGCCACCGCCACCAGCACGGCCGCGCGGCGGAAGCTGGCGCGGGACAGGCGGGCCAGGGGATAGCTCTCGCTGTCCATCAGCATCTTGCTCGGCCTGTAGAAGAGCTCGTTCATGACACCTCTTGGGGCTCTGGGAGCTTCTCAGCCACCCTCAGCTTGGCGCTGCGGGACCGCGGGTTGGCCGCTAGCTCCGCATCGCCCGCGGTCGCCGGCTTGCGGGTGACCAGCTTGAGGCTGGCGCGATGGCCGCAGCGGCAGGCCGGCAGGGAGGGGGGGCAGATGCAGCCCGTGGCCTCCCTGGCCATGAACTGCTTGACCATGCGGTCCTCCAGGCTGTGGAAGCTGATGACCGCCATGCGCCCGCCGGGCTTGAGCAGGGCCAGGGCCTGGGGCAGGGCCTCGCTCAAGGCTGACAGCTCGCCGTTGACGGCGATGCGCAGGGCCTGGAAGGTGCGCGTGGCCGGATGGATGCGCTCCCCTCGGCGCGGGGCCGCCTTCTCGATGGCTTGGGCCAGCTGCAGGGTGCTGGCAAAGGGGCGGCCCTTGAGGATGGCGCGGGCGATGCGCCTGGCCTCGCGCTCTTCGCCATATCCGAACAGCGCGCGTGTCAGCTCGGCTTCGTCCGCGGCGTCGATCCATTCAGCGGCGGTGGAGCCCTGACTGCGGTCCATGCGCATGTCGAGCGGGCCGTCCTGCATGAAGCTGAAGCCACGCTCGGCCAAGTCCAGCTGCGGGGAGCTGACGCCCAAGTCCATCAGCAGGGTGTCAAAGCCCCCGGGCCCGTCCTTTGCGGCCTCTGCCGCCATGGCGCGGAAGTCGGCGTGCCGCAGGCTGGCGCGGCCCTCAAAGCGGGCGAGCCGGCGGCCCGCCTCAGCCAGGCTGTCCAGGTCCCGGTCCAGCCCCAACAGGCGGGCCTGGGGCCCGGCCGCCTCCAGCAGCGCCGCTGCATGGCCACCCAGGCCCAGGGTGGCATCCAAGATGCGGGCCTTGGGAGGCGGCGCCAGCAGAGCCACGGTCTCCAGCGGCAGGACGCTTAGGTGCTGCACATCAGGCCGCGGCCATCACGCGCGAGAAGCGGGCGGTGGCCTCTTCCTCGTTGCGGCAGAAGTCGAAGCGGTGCGAGAAGCCGGCCAGGTCCCACATGTGCACCAGGTAGGGCGAGAGCCCCACCAGCTTCAGGTCCCCCCCGCAGGCGCGCAGCAGCTGGCTGCGCTCGGCCAAGATGCCCACGGCAGCCAGCTGCACATGGCTGACCTGCTCAAAGTTGATGAGCACATGGGCGAAGCCCTCCTTGAGGTACTCGCCCAGCAGGGTCTTGATGCGCAGGGCATCTTGGACAGTGAGCTCGCCGCGCAGGCGGAGCACTTGCACGCGGATGGCGGCCTCGGTCTGGCTGTTCATGCAGGGCCTCCTTGAGGGTCAGTAGAGAAGGTCGTCGGGGATGGGCAGGGTCTCGTGCTCGGCCTGGTAGGCTTTCAGCAGGGCGCGGTCCCAGATCTCTATGTTCAAGCCCGTGCCCAGGATGGACACGTCGCGCTTCAAGCCGGCGTACTCGCGCAGGGGCTGCGGCAGCACCACGCGGCATTGCTTGTCGATGGGGCATTCCTGGGTGTTGGATGTGAAATAGCGGATGACATCGCGGCCGCGATTGGTCATATTCTTCATGATCTCGTCATAGCGGTCCTTGGCGTAGGCCAGCAGCAAGCGCTGCTTGGGATCGCGCGTGATGAAGAGCGTGGGCGGCAAGCCCGCCTTCTCTATGGCATCGCAGAACTTGGAAGGGATGGAGAGCCGTCCCTTGTCATCGATGCTATATTCATAGGTGGACACGAACATGGCGGACCCCGAAAGGGTTGCTTTACCTTTATATGGTCTAATATGGTTTTTCACTCCACAGGTTGGGATTATACACCCTATGGGGGGTTAGTCAATTACCCACAGGCCATATCGTGCGAAAAATCTCATTATTTTCCTGCAACCATTCATTTGTATGGTAATCAAGGCAAAGAAAAAGCGCCCCGGTGAAAGGGCGCTTTTTGCTGTGCTTCTGCTCGTGATAAAGCCGTATCAGCGCTTGGAGAACTGGAAGCGGCGGCGGGCGCCAGACTGGCCGTACTTCTTGCGCTCCACCTCGCGGGGATCGCGGGTGAGCAGGCCAGCCTTGGCCAGCGAGGGCCGGTTCTCGGCATCCAGGCTGATCAGGGCCCGGGCGATGCCGTGGCGCAGAGCGCCAGCCTGGGCGGCAGGGCCTCCGCCTTCGCACTTGGCGGTGATGTCCAGCTTGCCCATCTGGTCGGTCACTTGCAGGGGCATGCGGATCATGATGGAAAGGGTCTCGCGGGTGAAGTAGGCATCCGCCTCCTTCCCGTTCACCATGATCTTGCCCGTGCCGGGCTTGAGCCGCACCCGGGCCACTGCGGTCTTGCGGCGGCCGGTTCCGGCAAAGCTGGGGATCGACTTACCTGCCATTTTGTTTTTCTCCTAGTTCAGCGGGGTCAAAAGGCCACAGGGAAAGGCTGCGGGTTCTGGGCAGCATGGGAGTGCTTCTCCCCCTTGTAGATCTTGAGCTTCGAGATCATGTTGCGGCCCAGGGTGTTCTTGGGCAGCATGCCCTTGACCGCCAGCTTGAGGGCCTGCTCCGGGTTGTCCACCATCAGGTCCTTGTACTGGGTGCGCTTGTGGCCTGCCGGGAACCCGGTGAAGTAATACGTGCTCTTCTGCACCAGCTTCTTGCCGGTGAGGCGGATCTGGGAAGCATTGAGGACCACCACAAAATCGCCCATGTCGACATGGGGAGAATAAGTGGGCTTGTGCTTGCCCTTGAGGACCGTGGCGATGCGGGTGGCGGCACGGCCCAAGACCTTGCCTTTAACATCCACGACATACCAGGCACGGGAAGCGGGGGCCTCCTCGGTGCGGGTGAAGCGCGTGGATTGGGTCAACTTTGCCATGATTCTGTTCCTCCTTCTTGCTTGTTAATGGAGCGGAGATTTTAGTCGGCACACCCCTCATTGTCAAGGGATTCTTGCCCTTTTCGGAGCACCTTGCGCCCAGGGCGGGGTATGGCCCCATAGCGCACCTCCCAGAGGCAGAGGCCGTGGGGGGGCGCCGTGGGCCCGGCCGCTTTGCGGTCGCGGGCGGCCAGGGCCAGGGCCAGGAAATCGGCCTCCTTGCGGTGCAGGCCCACCTCAGCCAGGCTACCGGCCATGATGCGCACCATCTGGTGCAGGAAGGCGGTGGCGGTCACAAAGAAGCGCACCTGGTGCCCTTCCCTCGCCACCCGGGCCTCCAGCACCCGCCGCACCGGGTGCCGCGCCTCGCAGCCCGCGGCCCTGAAGCTTGAGAAATCGTGCTCGCCCACCAGGGCCTGGCTGGCCCGGTGCATGGCCTCGGCATCCAGCCCCTGGCCCAGGTGCCAGGAGAAGCGCCGGCCAAAGGGGTCATCCACATCGCGGTCCCACCAGGCATAGCAGTAGGTCTTCTGCTCAGGGTCGCGCCGGGCGTCGAAGAGCTCGGGCGCCTCCTCCGCCGCAGAGACCCGGATGTCGCGCGGCAGCAGGCCATTGAGCCCGCGCTTGAGCGCCTCCAGGGCGATGGGGTTTTCCGTGCGAAAGTGAGCCACCTGCATGCGCGCATGCACGCCCGCATCGGTTCGGCCAGCTCCGGTGAGTCCTGCCGGCTCCTTGAGCAGGACCTTCAGCCGGTCCTCCACCGCATTCTGCACGGCCGGGGCGTTGGCTTGCCGCTGCCAGCCGTGGTAGGCCGTGCCGTCGTATTCCAAGGTCAGCTTGATGGTGCGCATGCGCCCGCCCTCATCCCTGCGCCGGGGCCTGGGCCAGCAGCGCGCCCCGCAGGGTGTCTTCGCCCACCCCGCGGTCCTTCATCACCAGGTGCAGCTTGTGCCTGAGCACCGGCATGCGCTGGGCCAGCCCGCGCAGCTCGGCGCCGGTGAGCACCAGGGTCTCCACCGGGCCCACCGCCTGCACCGTGGCGTTGCGGTGGTCGGTGTAGCCCATGGCCACATTCTCGCCGAAGAAGTTGCCGGCAGAGAGCAGCAGGGCCGCATCGCCCAAAGCAGAGTCCCCCACCCTCAGCACCCGCACGTCGCCGCTGGCGATCACATAGAACTCATCGCCCTTGCCGCCCTGGCGCACGATCACCTCGCCCGGCGCGTAGCTGCGGCTGCGGGCCATCAGAGATATCTCAAGCTTGGCGGCCGGCTCAAGGTCGCGGAACAGGCCCACCGAGGCGATCAGCGGCCGCCGGCTCCACAGGCTCTGAAAGTGCGGCAGCAGGGCGTTCTTCTCGACGAACTCGAGGAAGAGCTCGCCGCGCAGCTTGAAGAGCACCGCCGGCGTGCGGCTGGTGACCGTGGCGTTGGTGGCGCTGTGGCGGATGATGCTGATCTCGCCGAAGAAGTCGCCGGCCTCGAGGGTGGCGAGCAAGGGGCCATCGGCATCCTCGGGGTCAGTGACATCGAGCACCCCGGCCAGCACAAAGTAGAAGGCGTCGCCGGCCTGGCCCTTGGAGAGCACCTCGCGCTGGGCGGGCACCTCCATCACCTGGCCCTGCGAGAGGATGACATTGATCCAGGCGGTGTCCTTGACCTCGAAGAGGCGCAGGCTCTTCATCACCCCGGTGTAGACCGACTGGTCGAGGCTGCGGGCCGCCAGGTAGGTGCGGCTCCAGCCCGGGCCGGCCACCTTGTAGCGGCCGGGCTCCACCTTGGCCGGGTTGACGTGCGCCATGAGGAACTCGGTGCGCGGGTTCTCGGCGATGGCGGCATCCCAGTCGCCGGGCGTGCCGTGGATGGGCGGGCCTCCGGCATCCAGGATGGCCAGGCGCTCGTCCCCGCGCACCAGGCCCCGCATGCGCGCGGCGTGCTCAGCGCTCACCACCCCGCGCTTCTCAAGGTCGGCCAGGGCCGCAAAGGAGCAGGTGTCGCCCGAATGCAGGATGGTGTGCGGCTCGCCCTGGTCATCCAGCACGGTCACGCGGAAGCCGAAGGCGGGGATGCTGTGCGCGGTGTAGAAGAACTCCCAGGCCGCTCCGAACATGGCGTAGCGCTTGCCGGGGATGATCTCGACAAAGCGCAGCAGGGGCTTGACCATGTCGATCGGCTCGCCCAGGGTGGCGGCCACCTTGGCCACCGCGCACTCGTAGACCTCGCGAGTGGTGATGAGGGTGACGGCATGCTCGGTGAGAACCAGCTCAGAGAGCGAGCAGTGGTCGTCATGCACATGGGTCAGGATGACCGCGGTGAGCTGGTCCTTGCTCACGCCCACCTGGCGCAGGTAGCGCCCGGCACCCGAGGGCACGTCCACCAAAAAGGCGTTGGCGTTGACCCACAGCAGCATCCCGCTGGTGGGCCCGCTTGGGTCAAAGCCCGAGTAGCTGCCCAGCACCTTCACCCGCAGGCGCTGGGGCTTCTCCACCTCGCCGCTCAGGTCGGCCAGCAAGGGCACCTGCTCGCCCTCAAAGTTCAAGTCAGCCAGCTCAAAGCCCTCGGGCCCCTTCACCTCATAGCAGTTGTCGCCCAAACGGCGCACCGTGTGCAGGGCGTCATCGGCGAAGAGCGGCACCGCGCTGCCATCCTCAGGGAAGATGACCAGGTCGAAGAGCGCCTCCACGGGCGCGGGCGCGCCATCCTTGGGCAGGGCCATGCCATCGGCCATGGTGGCCAGCATGTCGATGCGGGCCTTCGAGAGGCCCCAGCGCTTCATCTCCTCGCGGCTGGGCCCGAGCAGGGTGAGCCGCAGTATCTCGCGCAGGCGCTCGCAGGCCTCGGCCGTGCCGATGATGCGGAAGCGCTCGCCCTGGCTGAAGCCCCTCTCGACAAAGAGGAACCAATAGCCCAGGAACTCGAAGGCCATCTGTGAGACGCCATCCACCTGGCTGATGTCTGGCAGCACGCCCACGCGGGGCACCTGCAGCTGGCGCTTGAGGATCTGCTTGAGGATCTCGGGGGGGCTGCCCAGCAGGGCGCTGGTCTTGGGGCCCTGCACGTGCACGCAGCCGGGCAACAGCTGGGTGGTCTTCATGGCGCGTCCTCCTCGTCCCTACTGGGCTCCGCCAAGGCGGGCGTTCGGGGCGTGATGAGCGGTGATGAGGGGCGCAGGAGCTCAGGCCCTACTTGTTTCCGTTCGGGTCTGAGCGATCGCGCCAGAGCCCTGCCTTCACCAGGGCAGGGCTGGATGGCCCTCAAGAAGGGGGCCTATGCATCCATGCCATCATTATACCCCTAGGCACCGGCCCCACAAGCTAGAAAAGCTCGCCCGCCAGCATTCGGCCCATTCCCAAGGGCCAGGCGATGAACGCTAAAGGGCCTCAAAGGCTCTCAAGGGGTCTGAGCCAAAGAAATCAGCCGCTCCCATGCCACCCTCCCCGATGAGCACAGGCCTGGCTTGGGGATACCTACGCATGAACGCGGCCAATCCGGGCAGGGCCTGGCGATGGCCGGACTTGACCTCAATGGCCCATAGGGCATCGGGTGTGCGCAGCACAAAATCGACCTCCGCATCGCCTTCGCGCCAGTAGAAGAGCCGCCAATCGGGCGGGAGATTGTTCAACAGGTGCCCGCCCACCGCGTTCTCGAGCAAGCGCCCGCGCCAGGCGGGCTCTGTCGCCTCGCGAGCAGCGGCCACGGCGCTGACGATGGCATTGTTCCACACGATGAATTTGGGGCTGCCTCCGCGCTTGGATATCCTCTCGCCGCGCCAGGGCTGGAGCGCGGACAGCACATAGGCGCCTTCCAGAAGGCCCGCATAGTGCGCAAGGGTGGTGGTGTTCCCGGCATCCTGCAGCTGGCCCTGCAATTTCTCCCAGCTCACGATGTGGGCAGGCAATGCCGCTGCGGCCAGCAGCAGGTGCCTCAAGAGCGCGGGCTTGGCCACAGTGCTCATCTGCAACACATCCCTGGCCAAGATGGGCTCTAGCAGCGCGTCACGGACATACGACCGCCATGCCTTCGGGTCCTTGCGAAAAGCCGCCGCCCCAGGATAGCCCCCAAAGCGCAGCCAATCCTCCAGCCCATAGCCAAAGGCTTCCTGCATCTCAGGGAAACTCCAGTGCGGGAAGCGATGAAGCAAAAAGCGCCCAGCCAAGCTCTCACCCAAGCCCTTCTGCACCATGAGGGCCGAAGAGCCCAGCAGCAGCACCCTGAGCGGCTCGCCGGCCCTCTTTTCCTCATCCCACAGGCGCTTGACCACTTCGCTCCAGCGGTTGACCTTTTGCACCTCATCCAAGACCAGCAAGGGCCGCACGCCGCGCCGCTTCAGCCTGCGGGCGCTCTCCCATTGCTGAGCTATCCATTCCGGCCCCGGCGGCAAAGCCTCATCCGCCACGGCAAAATGCGAGGGCCCGCCCCAGTTTTGCGCGATCTGATGCGATGCGGTGCTCTTGCCCACTTGCCGCGGGCCGGACATGATCTGCATGGTCTGCCCGCCCCAGCGCTTGAGCGCCTTGAGCACTGCCTGGGCAGCGGGCCGTTCCAAGTATTTGGGCATGGGGGACCTCCAGACCCAGTATAGCAATTAACTCAACCATTGAGTTAATTATCTCAATGGTTGAGTTAATTAAAAGAAAAGGCCCGGCCTCCATCAGGAGACCGGGCCGTTCTTTGCTCCTTGCCTTTACCTGTGGAGGGCGCTTCGCGAAGCGCCCCAACGACAGCGTCTGGCTTACCAGCCCATGATTATCCCCAGCTTGACCAGCAGCTCGGCCACCACCACCCCGCCCATGGCGGCGCCCAAC
>Ga0302320_10006223_pt1 | contig 26571 bp, 21 predicted proteins | sample Bog_T0_3_FD_202130 | JGI IMG/M metagenome (GOLD analysis project Ga0302320, IMG submission 202130) | Peat permafrost microbial communities from Stordalen Mire near Abisko, Sweden - Bog_T0_3 | ecosystem: Environmental > Terrestrial > Soil > Wetlands > Peat | place: Sweden: Abisko, Stordalen Mire...
TACGTGACAAAGTGTGAAAAATTCTTCCGCATTGGTGTATCACTATGGCACCAGCTGGCTGCCCGGCGGTTGGCGACCAGAATTAAGAAAGAATGGAGCCAGATATCAGGCTTGAACTGATGACCCCGAAATTACGAATTTCGTGCTCTACCAACTGAGCTAATCTGGCACCGATGCAATTGTGCCACTTCCCCTCCTGCCAGTCAAGCCGGGCGGAGGATCCCCAGCGATTTGGGAGGTTAACGTTTCCGCGTCACCGGCAAAAACCTCAACCATGGACGCCGTGACATTCCCATGAAACCAATGCAACCTCAAAGACATCAATGCCATTCCCAAGTTTGGCAGACATCGAAGGTGAAGTCGCAACTGAAAGCCGCAGTCCTTTTCAATGAGTCAACGGGATATCGCTAAAACTTCGGGTGCCGTGGCTTGTGTTTTTGTGGTGAGAACTATGAACGGAGGGTCATCTTGCCAGGGTTGAACAGGCAACCTCCACCAAGTGCTGCTGGGTGGGCGGTCGATAAAACGTGATTTGCCCGATGGTTTTCACCGGCTCAAAATGCAGTGTATGAAGGAAATAGGGGGCATCGGTGGGGCAGCCGAAAAATTTGCAGCCGGCGGCGGCATCCACCCCAGCCTTGGCCTGTCGCCAAGCGCGTTCGGCCCGTGACCAGATGCTGGACGAAGCGTGTTGGGTCACGGCCCCGTTGAGGCCGTAAACACCGTGTAGCGTTCCGCGGTTACGTATCGCACAAGCGATGCCCAGCATGGCGGCGTCGGATTGGTTGGCACCCTCCCCAATGATCGCGCGTACAGCGAGACGGTCCGGCACAGCGGCGTGCAGTCCAAGCGAGCTTAAAAGGGCGCCAGCAAGTAATAGCGAGCGTTTCATGGAAGCAAGTGTTTTTGTTGTTTTCGTCTTCACAGTGTTCGATCTCGATACCAAATTAACATACACTGGCTAAAATGTGGAAAACAAGGGACGTATTGCCGGATATTTGGGGCGAATTGCCCCCAACTAGGGGTGAAATTAATACACATCACCATTATCAAGGCATGTGTAAAACATGTGCCATCCAATGGGACACCGAATCTATTTAATTTTTCTAGCGATTTATATAACAATTTGATGATTTTTGCGCTAAAATACAGTATTTGTTATACACTGCGCGATTGAACAGGGATTTACGGTCTTTCTCGCTGCACCAAACTTTGTTTTAGCGCAGCCAAAGTCCGCTTGTTTTCGGCCGGCGTCCCCACAGAAATCCGCAGCCACTCCGGCAATTGATAGCCACCCATGGGTCGCGTAATCACACCGAGCTTTTGCATGGCTTCAAACACCTGCTGCCCCGCGCCGACGCGTACCAGGACAAAATTGGCATGGGAGGGAACATATTCCAGCGGCAAATCCCGGAAGGCTCTGGCGAAAAACGCCAGGCCGTCGAAATTGTTCAGTCTTGTATTGCGGAGATGCTCCTCGTCGTCCAGTGCGGCGAGCGCGGCGGCTTGGGCTATTAGGTTGACGTTGAACGGCTGTCGGACCTTTTCCAGCGCCAATATGAATTCCGGGTCCGCGATGCCGTAGCCCAGTCGCAGGCCGGCTAACCCGTAAATCTTCGAAAACGTGCGCATCAGGATTAGATTCTTCCGCGCGCTTAACCGGACAAGTGGGACCAAGTCCACCGGATCGTCGAGGAATTCAATGTAGGCTTCATCCAATACCAACAGCACCTCGTCGGGTATGACGTTGACAAAATGGATCAGCTCCTCGCGCGTTGCCAGCGTGCCGGTGGGATTGTTTGGGTTCGCCACAAACACGATCCGTGTCCCCCCATTGATGGCTCGTAACATGGCCGGCAAGTCGTGACCGTATTGCTTCGCCGGCACCGTGATCACGCTGGCGCCAAACATCTTGGCGACGATGGGATAAATCGCGAAGCAGTATTGCGAGACGACCACATTCGTGTCCGGTCCTAGCAACGCATGAGCCACGAACTCGATGATCTCATTGGAGCCATTGCCAAGCACGAGGTTGGCTGCTCCTACCCCCAGCTTCGCTGCCAGGTTCTGTTTGAGGTAAAACGCGTTTCCGTCGGGATAGAGATTCACGCCCGGAATCGCCTGTCGCATTGCCGCGACGGCTCGCGGCGACGGCCCCAGGGGGTTTTCATTGGACGCCACTTTGATGATGGAGTCGGCGACCAAGCCGAGTTCTCTCCCGACTTCCTCGATGGGGCGACCAGGCTGATAGACGGGCAGCGTTTTGAGAAACGGATTGAGTTGCATCCCCGCCAATCTGGAAGTAAAAACCGCCTGTTGAAATAAAAAAATGTCGTCGGCTTCATAGTGGCTCATGGCGGCTACTTCATAACTGTCTTACACCGTTAGGTCAAAACCGCAGCCAAACTTGATTTGATCCATTTTGTCCCTTATAATATAGGTCCATGCGAGGCAACCCTGACCGCCTCCCGTTTCCAGTCAGTTATAAGATACAGAAGCGAATCAGTTTATGCAAAATCGCCGAAAATTTCTCCGCGATTGCTCGCTCGCGGCCGCCGCCGCGGCGTGTATTCCGGCCGCGCTGGCCCAGACTCAGATTGCTGCGGCCACCCTTCCCGGCGGCCCTGGCTTCGCCGAGTTTCTCGAGCAGGTGAACACCACCTTCGCCGTCCGCGCGGGCGCGAAGACCATCAGGATGAAGTTGGTCCAAGCCGGCGCGCTGCCAGCCATGACCGTCCCGAAAGTCGCTGGCAACGAGAATTTTACGCTGACGTTCCACGGGCCAGGGCATTCGCCCCTGCCTCAGGACACCTATCCGTTCGACCATCCTCAGCTCGGACGCCTGGCAATTTTCATTGTGCCGGTCGGCCCGCCGGTGGCCACCCATTGCCGTTATCAAGCGGTGTTCAGCCGTCCCGCCGATGCCGCGGATCTGGCCCGGCAAATTTCCCGTGCCCCCAGACGGGGCTTCAACTGCTAATCCAAGAACTACCATGTCAAATCCATACGTTGGAGAAATCCGAATTTTCGCGGGTAATTTTGCGCCCTCCGGCTGGTCGTTTTGCGATGGATCCATTTTGGCCATATCGCAGAATGAGACGTTGTTCAACCTGATCGGCACCACGTATGGCGGCGATGGCCAGACCACCTTCGCGGTGCCGGACTTGCGGGGACGCGCGCCGGTTCACGTTGGATCGGGTTATGTCATCGGGCAAAACGGAGGCTTGGAAACCGTGGCGCTGGCCCTCAGTCAGATGCCCAGTCACACCCACCTACCCCAGGCGGCCATCAGCACGGCCGGGACCCCCGTTGATTCGCCCGCCAATAATTACTGGTCGGGCTGGACCGGTGGCCAGTACTCCAATGCCGTCCCCGTCGCCAGCCTGGCCTCGTCCGCCATCGGGCAGACCGGCGGCTCGCTGCCGCACGACAACATGGTTCCATTTCTTACCATCAGTTTCATCATCTCCTTGTTTGGGATCTATCCCTCGCAAACCTGATTTTTATGAGCACCCCGTATCTTGCAGAAATCCGGATTTTCTCGTTCAACTTTCCGCCCAAAGGCTGGGCGCAGTGCAACGGTCAGCTCATGCCCATCAACCAGAATGCCGCCTTGTTCTCGCTGCTGGGCACCACGTACGGCGGCAATGGAACATCCACCTTCGCTCTGCCCAACCTGCAAAGCTGCCTGCCCATACACACGGGAAATGGCTTTGTCCTCGGCCAGACCGGTGGTGAAGCAAGCCACACACTGCTCTTTTCGGAGTTGCCTTCGCACACTCATCAGGCTACCGCCAGTTCCACGCCTGCAAACCTCGGCAATCCCACCGGGAATCTATGGGCCACGGGCAATGCGGCCTATAACCCCGCTGCCAATACGGTAATGTCTTCCGCCGCCATCGCCAGCAACGGCAGTGGCCAGCCGCATGAAAATCGCTCCCCCTTTCTCGCGGTAAATTTTTGCATCGCGCTGCAAGGCATCTTCCCGTCGCAAAATTAAACCCAACGAAAACCGCGCCCGCTTATGGCCGACCAATTTGTTGCTGAAATCAGAATATTCGCCGGCAATTTTGCCCCGCTAGGCTGGGCGTTTTGCAATGGCCAAATCCTGCCCATCAGCCAGAACACCGCCTTGTTCTCGCTGCTGGGCACCACGTACGGCGGCAATGGAACATCCAACTTCGCCCTGCCCAACCTCCAGGGTTCGGCCCCCATCGGCTTCGGGCAGGGACCGGGATTGTCCCTGCGCAACCTGGGCCAGACCGGTGGCGAACAAACGGTGACCCTGCAGGCCTCGCAAATCCCCGGACATGGGCATTCGGCCATGGCTGCCACCAGCGGCGGCAAGGATTCACCCACGGGCAATGTGTGGGGCGAATCCAAACTGGGCAAAACGCCATTGTACGTCTATGCCGCCAGCGGCGCAGCCAATGTAAACATGAATCCGGGAGCCCTGGCGGCCGCCGGTGGTAATCAGCCCCACAACAACATGCCGCCGTACCTGTGCCTGTCGTTTATCATCGCCTTATCGGGAGTTTTTCCGTCGCGCGGTTAAAGGACACGCACCGCTGGACCAACCCTTTGTCATCCATGAAACATCCTTTCCCGGTCACCGGCGGCGGCTTCAAACTATGGGCGGCCATCTTTTTGTTGGCCGGTTCGCCCGCCGTGCAAGCGGCCGGGCCGTTCACGGTCACTACCGTCAACGACTCCCATGCGGTCTCGCCAGCTTCATCGCCAAACGATGCCGGCGGACATGTCTCGCTCCGCTCGGCCATCGAGGCGGCCAGTGCCCAGTCCGGCGCCACCACCATCACGATTCCCGCGGGTGTTTATAACCTTTCGTTGGGTGAACTGGACCTTTCCACGAATGTCAGCCAGACCGCCAGCCTCTCTGGCGCGGGCGCGGCCAACACCATCGTGAATCAGTCGGACCCCACGAATCGCGTCTTCAACATCGATCCGAATTCCCTGGGCGGCACGCTCACCACGTTGTCGGGGCTCACCATCCAGGGCGGCCATGACGGCGCGGATTTGCAGGGCGGGGCGGCCATTCTGGCGGGCAGTCTCACCAGCCTGTCCCCCGATGTGCTCAACGTGTACCACTGCGTGATTCAAAACAATGTCTGCACGACCAATACCACACAGGAGCCGGGCGGCGGCATTCAAATGGCGGGCGGCAATTTGAACCTCACCAGCTGCACCTTCTCGAACAACTGCTCCGGCCAAAGTTTCGGCGGCGCCATATTCATGCTCGCTCAATTGGTCCCCTCCGGGCTCAACGTCACCAACTCGCTGTTCATCAATAACAGCCTGACCAACAACTCCGGCGCGGGACCGGATGGCGGCGGCGCCATCATGATCGAAACCCCGGCGGGATCGGCCCATAGCCTGACCGGCTGCGCCTTCGTCAACAACCGCACCGCCGGTCTCTCCGGCGAAACCTATGGCGGCGCCCTGCAGTTGAATGGCGGTTCGCTGACCCTCAGCAGTTGCAACTTCGTCAGCAACTCGGTCACCGGGCAGGGCGGCCTGGGCGGCGCTATCTACGCCGATTCCGGGAGGTTGAACCTGGACTTTTGCCGGCTGGCGGACAATGCCGCCAGCGTCAGCGGCGGCGCGGTGTACAACCACGCTAGCAACGGCGCCACCACGGCGGCCACCAACAACTGGTGGGGTTGCAACGGCGGACCCGGAACCGCCGGCTGTGATGTGGTGGCTGGCGACGGCAGCGCTTCGACCCTGCTTTATTCACCCTGGTTGATCCTCACCAATACCGCCAACCCCGCGACTATCAACCGCGGCCATGCCACCCTGCTTACCGCCAGCGTGTTGTTGAACTCGCTCAACCAGACCCTTACCGCCAGTCAGGTGGCCGTGCTGATCGGCCTGCCCCTGAGTTGGAGCGCCGGGGCGGATGGCATCCTCGGACCCGCGCAGTCCGTCCTCCAGGCGAACGGCCAGGCGACGGCGTGGTTCACCAACGATAACACCTGCAACAGCGGCCTGCCCACCGTGACGCTGGACAACGGCACAGCCAGCGCTTTCATCGCGGTCCAATGTCCCGATTTAACTCTCTCCCTGACCGACAACGTGAATGGCTCGATTCCGCTGGGCGGCAATTGGATCTGGACCCTGCACGTGGCCAATGCCGGCACCGCCCCTGCCCAGTTCCCCATCGGGAGCACCATGGTCCTGGACAACCTGCCCAACGCGAATGTCAATTACGGCCTGCCCGCCATTGCCAATGTGACCGCGGCCTCGGGCAGTCTGGCGACCGCCATTGACGGCAGCCAGAATTTGACGGTGACCGCGTCGAGTGCCGTAACCCTCAATGCCGGTGGCTCGTTCGACGTGCGGTTTACCACGACGCCCACCGTGATCGGCGCCTTTGGCAACCCCCGCGCCGCTGGCATTTGTCAGGTGGATCCCAACCATGTCATCGTGGAATCCGGTGAAGGCAACAATTCCGCCGCCGATTCCGTGCTGGTCGTCTGCCCCGCCGTAACGGGCACGGTCAGCGGCACCACCAGCATCTGCCCCGGCGGAGCGGCAGTCATTTCCGTCACGCTTGGCGGCGGAGCCCCGCCTTACACCGTGACGCTAAACAACGGCGGCGGAACGCAGACGGGCGCCAGCCCTCTGCTGTTCACGGTCAATCCCGCGACGAATACCACCTTTCAGGTCAGTTCTGGAACGGACGCGGATAGTTGCGCGGTGGCCAACAGCGGCAGTGCCACGGTGACCTTGAATCCGGTGACCAATCCGGTCATCAACCTCTCGCCCGCCAGTTTGTTGGCCAACTCGGCCGGCAACCAGGCCAGTGTGCCGCCGGTATATGCCGGCTATCTCTGGTCCATCACCAACGGCTCCATCATCGGCCCGGCTAATCAACCCATCGTCAACTTTGCCGCCGGCGCGACCAACAATGTTTCCCTCGGGTTGTCGGTGTTCAACAGCTCCGGTTGTGACACCAGTAGTTTTGTGGTCATTCCGGTCATCACCGGCATTTCTGTGCATACCAATGTTGTTTTCACCGATGCCCTGGCCAGCACCACCATGGGGATGACATTCGACGGCACCAATTACTGGTCCTGTTCGGGCGGCGGCAGCTCGGGAGTCCGGCTTGCCCAGTACAGCTTGACCGGCGCGTTGGTCGCAACCTATTCCCCGGGCCTGGATTTTCGTTCCGTGTTCACCCAACCGGATGGCACCCTCCGCGCCCGCGCCTATAACAACAATGTCATCTATCAGCAAACCAGTCCCGGCACATTTGGCCCCTCGGGCGTCACGTTAACCGGCGGAACCCTGGACGCCCAGTCCGCCGTGGTGCTCAATGGCACCGGGACCGAATTCGACGCCCTGAGCGGCGGCGTGGTTTCCCGCTGGAACACCAACGGCAACTATCTCGGCCTCGTCAACCTGATCGGATTCGGAGCCGTCCCGGGGGAGAATGTCTCCCCCCAAAATCGCGGGCTCGCCGCCTTGGACGGCTTCTGGCTGACCTATAACGGCGCCGGTTTGTTATCCCTCTGGGACGCCAACGGAAATCGGATCACCCAGCTGACCCTGGCCGGCGCCGGCGCCAATGTGGACTCCAGCTGGGGCTTTTCCGTTGCCAACGGGAAGGTGTTTGTAGTGGATGTTGGCGGCGGCGTCTGGCGGGCCTTCGATCTTTACGGTGCCGCCACCGTTGCTGTGCTGGCGGCTGAGCAAACCGCTGCGTGGAATGCAGATGTGGTGGCCAAGATTTCCGGCGTGGGTTCCCTTGCCGGCGTGGATCTGATTTCCGTGACCGGCGGAGCCGCGATTCCCTCGCTGGCACAATTGTGCCATTATCAATCCGTGCTGGTTTTTTCGGACAATGATTTCACGGATCCGGTCGCCACAGGAAATGTATTGGCGGACTATGTCGACCAGGGCGGTGGCGTGGTCCTGCAAACCTTCGCTTTCATCACCAATGGCAGTGCCACCTATGGCATCGCGGGCCGGATCAGCACCAATGGTTACCTGCCCTTTACCGCCACCTCCACCGCCTATCCCGCCAATCTCACCATGGTCAAGGATTTGCCGCAGCATCCGTTGCTCGACGGCGTCAACACGTTTAATGGCGGAAGCACCAGCTTTCAAAACAGCCCGATGAGCACCAACACCGGCGCCATCCAGGTCGCCCACTGGAGCAATGGCCAGGCCTTCGCCGGGGGCAAGGTCAACGGCGCGGGCCGGAGTGCCGGGTTAAACTTTTTCCCGCCTTCCAGTGACGCGTTTCCTTCCAGCTGGGTTTCCGCGACCGACGGCGCGCGGCTCATGGCCAATGCCCTGCTCTGGTCGGGCAAAATTCCGCCCGTCATCCTCTCCGCCCCCGCCGGCCAGATCGTGGCGCCCGGCGCCACCGCGACGTTCCAAGTGCTCGCCGCCGGCACGGCTCCGCTCGCTTATCAATGGCGGCTGAACGGGACCAACCTGCTGGCGGCCACCAGCAGCTCCCTGTCCCTCCCGGTGCAAGCCGCCAACTTCGGCGCTTATAGCGTCGTGGTCTCGAACCTCTACGGCACCACAACCAGCTTGAATGCCCAATTCAATCCGACCCTTCGCCTGCTGCCTCCCGTCGCTTCCAGCGGACCCTTTTCGCTCTTCCTCGCCGATGCGGATGGCAGCGCCGTCGCCACCAACCGCGCCGCGCGGCTCAGCCTGTATTCCGCCGCCGATTTAACAACACCCTTTTCCTTGTGGACGCTATTGACCAATCCGGTGGTGCCCGTCGGCGCGCAGCTTCGCGCCGACGGTTTTAGTTTCACCAACGCTCCGCGCCAGTTTTTCCGGGCCATGGAAGCACCGTGAATCCCGGCTGCCGGGCGCCCTCCGCGCGGACGGACTGATGATTAGCTGCCAAGATGGACAATGCTTGCCGAAATTATAAAGGCAGTTGACATCAGCTCTTGATTCTGTTTACATCTGCTTATGCAAATCGAAAGTCTAAAGGTTTTTTGCGACCTCGTTGAAACCGAAAGCTTCACGAAAGCCGCCCAAATCAATAGTGTCACCCAGTCTGCCGTCAGCCAGCAGATCAGCGCCTTGGAACGTATCTTCAAATCGCTGCTCATTGAACGGAGCAAGAAACATTTCCGCCTCACCCGCGAAGGTCAGGTCCTTTACGATTACAGCAAACAGATTCTCCAATCCTATGCGTCCCTGGACAGCCGGCTGCAGGAGTTGAAGGACATCATCTCGGGCACCATCCGGGTGGCCACCATTTACTCCATCGGCCTCCATGACCTGCCGCCGTATATCAAGAAATTCATGCAGAGTTACCCCACCGTGAATGTGCATGTCGAATATCGCCAGGCCAACCAGGTCTATGAGGACATCGTCAGCAACGTCGTGGACCTGGGTCTGATCGCCTATCCCATCAAGGACTCCAAACTGGAGATCGTGCCGTTGCGCAAGGAGCCCCTCGTCCTGGTCTGCCATCCCCAACACCCGTTCACCAAGCAAAAATCCATCAAGCTCAAAGCCCTCGCCGGCCAGAAAATCATCAGCTTTGAACCGGACACCCCCACGCGCAAGGCGCTGGACAAGATTTTGAAAGCACACGATGTCGAGGTGCAGCACGTCATGGAATTCGACAACGTGGAAACCGTCAAACGCGCGGTGGAAATTGATGCCGGTATCTCGATCATTCCCCAGGGCTCGATCAGTCAGGAACTCCAAAAGCAAACCCTGGCCGCGGTGACCATTGAGGACGGTCAGTTTTTCCGTCCCACCGCCGCGATCTATAAGAAAAGCCGGGTGCTCTCGCCGGCCATGAAGCAATTTCTGGCCATCTTGAAGACGGCTCCCTGAGGCCGGCGTGCAGTCCGGCAATGTTGGGTGACCAGCAGGTCGCGGCCGGTGCCGCAAATTCAGATTATATGACGTGGTCTTGAATTAAATCGAACTACTTGTCAAATTGGGGAAAAGGGTTTATTGTGATTTCATTGGCAGTTCGTTGGGAATGGGTCCGAAGCTTATGACGAATTCAAAAAATAAGCTGTCCGGAGCAAAGCGGCTGGAACCGCTTGCGGGAAGTCCGTTATCCTTGCTTTGGGACATCACCGGGAGTAAGCGGACGGATGTTTCGCTGCAACAGGCCAATGTCCACCTGCAACAACGCTTGGGGGAAAGCCTGGCGGAGCTTCAGGATCTTCGGCAGGCCCTCCGCCAAAGTGATGCCAGGCTGGGTCATTTTATCGAGAATGCGCCCGTGGCCATTGCGATGTTTGACCGGGAGATGCGTTATCTCGCCGCCAGCCGCCGCTGGTTGGCGGATCATGATCTCGAAGGTCGCGGCGTCGCCGCCCGCCCGCATTACAGGATTTTCCCTGAACTTTCCGAACACTGGCGAGCCTGTCATGAATGTGGCATGGCCGGAAAGACGTTGCGGGAGACCGAAGACCGGTTTGAACGGGCTGACGGCTCCATTCAATGGCTCAAGTGGGAATCGCGCCCCTGGTTCAACGCCGCCGGCGGCATCGGCGGCACCGTGATTTTTACCGAGGACATTACCGCACAGAAAAAGGCCGAACAGCTCCTGCGCGGCGCCAACCGCACCCTCCAAACCATTCGCGACTGTCATGAAGCCATGCTCAGAGCCGGCACCGAACGCGAACTGCTGGACGAAATTTGCCGGATCATTGTCCAGACTGCCGGCGAGCGGATGGCTTGGGTGGGCTTTGCCCAAAATGATTCCCGTAAAAGTGTGCGCGTGGTGGCCCAGGCCGGAGTCAGTTCCGAGCATCTCAAAAATGCCCGGGTGTCCTGGGCGGATGCGCCCCGCGGCCGCGGACCGGTGGGAACCGCCATCCGCACGGGCAAACCGTGCCTTTGTTCGAATACCCTGACCGATCCCAATTTTGCCGTCTGGCGGGAATCGGCTTTAAAACATGGTTACGGTTCCGTGCTGGCCCTGCCGCTGATGGCCGATAATCAATGTTTTGGAGCCCTCGCGATTTACGCACCGGCAGCGGATGCCTTTGATGCGGGCGAACAGTTATTGCTGATGGACCTGGCCAATGACCTCGCCTTCGGCATCAGCAATCTGCAACTGCGGGCCGAACGCGAGCGGTTGGAAGACGAAATCCTGGGCTCGATCGAGCGGGAACAGGAACGCATTGGCCGCGATCTGCATGACGGCCTCTGCCAGTTGCTGGTGGGGGCGAAATTCCGGAGCGTCTATCTGCAAAAAGTTTCCGGAACCGCGACGGCAGCCCAGGAAGCCAGGGCGCTCGAGGAAATGCTGAATCACGCGATTGAGCAGGCGCACAATCTCGCCCGCGGGCTGAATCCGGTGAAAGTCACGCCGTCAGGCCTCGTCGCCGCCCTCCAAAAACTGGCCGAGGACGTGGAAAGCGCCCATCAGGTGCATTGTTTTTGCCGGTTGCCGGAGACGGTCAATATTTCGCATCACCAGGTTGCCTATCACCTTTATCTGATTGCCCAGGAGGCCGTGCAGAACGCGCTCAAACACTCGGGGGCCAGCCACATCTCCATCACCCTGACCCAGCCGGAATCCCGCCTGCTACTGACGGTCAAGGACGATGGCACCGGTATTTCGCGGGCGCGCAAGCCAGCCGGCATGGGATTGAACAACATGCAGGCCCGCGCCAAACTCATCGGCGGCTGGCTGGAAATTCACGGCCATCCGCAGGGCGGAACTACCGTGTCGTGTGAATTGCCCGTCCCGCCGAACCACCATGAAACATCCCCCTTCCAGCAAGCCAACGCCCGGGCCGGCCAAACGCCGGATTTTTCTGGTGGATGACCACCCCGTTACCCGCGAAGGGCTGGCGCGACTCATCAATCACGAATCCGATCTCGAAATCTGCGGCGAAGCCGGCACGGCGGCGGCGGCGCTGCCGGCGATCGCAGCCCGTAAGCCGGACCTCGTGATCATTGATGTCTCGCTGACCACCGGCGCGAGCGGTCTGGAATTGATGAAGGATCTTGCGGCGCGTGATGCGCGGTTGCGGATGCTCGCGTTGTCCACCCACGACGAAAGCCTCTACGCCGAACGCGCGTTGCGCGCCGGTGCCAAAGGTTATGTGATGAAACAGGAGCCGACCGAGCAGGTCATGCTGGCCATCCGCAAGGTCCTGCATGGCGAGGTTTTTCTCAGCCAGGCGATGAATGAGCGGATGCTCCGCAAGATGACCGCGCGGGGGGGCGCACCGCTGGCCTCCGAGATTGAGCGCTTGAGCGACCGCGAACTCGAAGTCTATCGTCTCCTTGGCCAGGGCCGCGGCACACGCCAGATTGCCGGTGAGCTGAATCTCAGCATCAGCACCGTCGAAACCTATCGCACCCACATCAAGGAAAAGCTGCGCCTCAATGGCGCGCCTGAACTCGTGCGGCACGCGGTGGAGTGGGTTCATAGCCAGGCCTCCTGAATCCGCCGGCCGCGCGCCACGCCGGCCTTGGTGGCATCTAAAATGCAGTACCGTCCGGCCGGCATGCCTTGCCGCCGGTCGTGGCCAAACCCATGCCCCGGCTCAACGCCAATTTGGAGATCCCGCCGCCCGTCCGCTGGGGCCTTAACGAATGAACCATCACTCCTCCGGTTCCAGCAAATTCGCCTCGAAGTAACCCGCCACTTCCATCAGATTATATTGCCAGAGCTCTCTCTTGGCGGCCGGTCGGAAATCCTCCAATTCCGGTTGTCCCAGCGCGTACCAGCACCCCACCCGGACGTCATTGAGCACCTGCAACAATATTTCCCGCGACCCCGCGTCCAGCGTCAGCCGGCAGCCATTTTCCCGCTGCTCCCATTTGTCAGCGGCCAGCAAACCCAGGCCGAGCGTTCTTAATTCCTCGCGATGCTCCGCCAGCAATTCCGCCAGCAGTTTCTGCCGTTCTGCGGCTTGGTCATCATGCCCCATTCTGGAAATTTGCGCGGGCTCCATTTCGTTTAATGGGAATTGCTTTAACAATCCCAGCAATATATCCGCCTCGTTTTGATCGAGATGATATTCCCAGGTCTGGCTGGATTGGGCCACCAGTCTCATTCCACCGCTTCCATGGTCGCATGGAGTTTGTACTTTTGGAGTTCATGGACATGGAATTCCGCCTTTTCGGCGCTTTCCCGGACCAGCACACTCTTGCCCTTTTTATGCACCTCAAGCATGTGCTTCCGGGCTTTTTGCCGGTCCCAGCCGAATAGCCTCATGAAGACGTGCGTCACATATGCCATCAAATTCACCGGGTCATTCCAACAAATGACATAATAGGTGGGCGCCAATTCATCGGCTGATCTTGTGTCCTGCTCGATGACCGGCTGCGGTTTCGTCATTGGCTCGGCTGTGGGCGGCATGAATGTTCCCCCTCAAATGTGCGGCCCGTTAGCCGGTTTGGCCAGTTTATTTGGAAGCGACGTTCGCCAACCGCCCAACCAGGCCAGATTATTTGGTGGTTGTGAGCGTAAGCATTGGAAATAACCTTATACAATATGTCTAAATTGCGCGCCGCAGGTGGAGGTGTAGCTGTTGAATTTTATTCAGTCTTGAACTAAGCCCGGCACTGGTACGTCTTATGCTTGCCAAATAGCAGGCTTTTTTCCATGGTTCTAACCCATGAACCTGCAACCTGACATACGAACGGTACCAGCCGGCATGACCGCGGGTGGCATCCAGCACCACGCCCATGCTTGCTAAATTTGACAATAACCAGTCTCCTATGCCCGTGCAAGTTCTCGAACCGCCTGACATTCACCGCCTTAATGCGGCGCTCGGCTGGCTCGGCCTCGGCAGTCCCGCCGATGCCCGCGTGGAACTTGACGCCGTCTCGCCCGCGCAGCAGTCCCATCCCGATGTGCTGGAGGCGCGCTGGTTGCTGTGTGCCCATGAAAAAAGCTGGCTTGACGCATTGGTTGTGGCGGATTGCGAACTGGCCTCCGCGCCGGATGATCCCGGCGGCTGGCTGCACAAGGCCTATGCCTTGCGACGGGTCAAGGGTGGCGGCCTCATGCAGGCTTGGGATGCCCTGTTGCCCGCGGCGGAAAAATTTCCCAATGAAGCCGTCATTGCCTTCAACCTCGCCTGTTACGCCTGCCAGTTGAAGGACCTCGAAGGTGCCCGCAACTGGCTCAAGCGCGCCGTGGAAACCGGCGGCCGGGACGTCATCAAGAAAATGGCGCTGGAGGATGATGACCTCAAACCACTCTGGGCCGAAATTAAGAATCTCTAAGGCGGTTTTCCGGTTGAAAACTGCCGATCCCATTTTGTCCGTCAGCCGCCTGCGCGTCGAACGTGACGGCACCGTCATCTTGCGCGAGGTAAATTGGCGGGTTGAACCCGGACAGCATTGGACGATCCTCGGTGCCAACAGCTCCGGCAAAACATCCCTTTTAAGCGCGCTCACCGGGTACTTGATGCCGACTGGCGGCGAGATTTTCCTTCTGGGGCAAACCTATGGCCGGTCCGACTGGCGCGAATTGCGTAAAAAAATCGGTATTGTCAGTTCCTCCATCCGCCAGCTCATGTCCGATGACGAACCGGCGCTGGAGACCGTGGCAAGCGGGAAGTATGCCATGATTGATTTCTGGGGGCGAATCACGCCGGCCGAACAAGCGCAGGCGCGGTGGCGGCTCCGGGAGGTGGAATGTGAATACCTCGCCCAACGCAGCTGGCGCGTGCTCTCACAGGGGGAACGTCAGCGGGTCCTGATTGGCCGCGCTCTGATGGCCCGCCCCCGCGTGCTGATCCTGGATGAGCCGTGCGCCGGCTTGGACCCCGCCGCCCGCGAGCATTTCCTCCAATTCATCCAAAGGCTGGGCCAACGCCCAAATTCGCCCACCCTCATTTTTGTAACGCATCATGTCGAAGAAATCATGCCCGTGTTTTCACATGTGCTGTTGCTAAAGGCCGGATCGGTTCTCGTGGCCGGCAAGAAAGGCGACACGCTGAATTCCCCCAATTTGTCCGCCGCCTTCAACGCACGGATGAAATTGTCCGGCAACGGCAAACGCTACGGGTTGCGGATTTATTGAAACGCTTTCGCCTTTCCCATTTTTCTGTCCACAAATCCGTGAAGTGCCTCATAACTAGCCAATTGTTCCAGAGCGGTTAAAGAAAGACTGTGGCCATTTTAACCGGTCTAGCCCGCCACCACCGGTCGCTCCTGGCCCCAGCCAAACAATTTCTTCGCCTTGATCACTTCAAAAATCTGGGGCGGAATCAGCTGGGCTAGCGATTCATCGCCCGCTTGAATTTTGGCCAGAACCTCGCTGGAATAGATTTTTAATGAGGCGGTGTTGAAGCTGGTAAGGTTTTCAATGAACTTGTTCTCTAGCAAATGCGCATAGAGATGCCGCAAATTCGGCGCCACCTCGAGGTTTTCCACCGTGGTCAGCTTGCCGGTCTTTTTATCGAGTGACGGATAGACATACATTTTCGCCCCGTTCTTGAATAGCTGTCCCAGCGATTCCATCAGCCCGCCGGGCATATCGGTGTAAAACCGTTCGTCCATCACGTCGCGCAACCGAACCAGCCCGATGGGCAGGCCGATGGGTTTTTGCGTGTGCCGTGACAAATATGTGACCAGCCGGTGATAACGAAGAAAATTGGAAATCAGCACCGGCTTGCCCAACGCGCCCAGCGTGTCCACCCGGTCCAGAAAGTCGCGATGGTCAATCGCGTCTCCGACCTGCAATTGCCGCAGCGTCATCTCAAATATTACCACCGGTGGCTCATCTTGCAGCGCCGGCTGCCGCACAAACTGCTCCTGCGCCCGTTCCAACATGTCGAGCATGGGATTGGTGAGGGGACGGAAACTGCCGCGCTCGAGCAGCACCGGTTTCTTGTAAAGCAGCTCGCCGGGAATGATCGTTTCCCCGTCCGCGGTGAACAGGGCGGCTTCCGTAAGCCACTGCTGAACCAACTGGAGCGCCATCAGCCGGTTGTCCAGACCCTCGAAGGCCGGCCCGGAAAATTTGATCATGTCCACCTCGGTCCGCTGCCATGAAAGCGAATCCAGCAGCGAGCCGATCAGGCGTTCCGGTTCCAAATGCTGGTAAAACGCGCCGTGAATGAGGTTCACGCCGAGCACGCCGACCGCCTCCTGCTGCCGGGAGGTTTCCCAGTCAAGCATGCGGGTATGTATGATGATCGTCGAAGGCTCGCTGCGCGGGGTGGTTTGAAATTTGATCCCCAGCCAGCCGTTGCCGCCCTCCTCGCCAGGCTTGGCGATGTGCTTTGTGGTGACCGTGTTGGCAAAGGCAAAAAATGTGCGGCGGTCCCCCACCGTTTTGTCCAGCCGCTGAAGCAACAGGTTGAATTCGTGATCCAACATCGATTGGAGCCGCATGCGGCTGACGTAGCGGTCGCTCGGCCCGTAAATGGCGTCGCTGACGGCCATGTCATAGGCGGAAATGGTCTTGGCCACCGTGCCGGAAGCCTTGCCCACATGAAAAAACCAGCGCGCCACCTCCTGACCCGCGCCGATCTCGGCAAAGGCGCCGTACTTCTTGGCATCCAGATTGATCTGGAGCGCCTTCTGGCCGGTGTTCAGTTTGTTGTCTATGCTCATCGATTCCTCGGGTGCATCATACACGGAATCCGAGTTGAGTCCAATCCCATGCGATTGGGCTTTGCGCCGCCCCTGAACTATTTATACTAAAATCATGTACCGTACGCAGGACATCCATGTCAAAGAAATTGTTCCGCTGCTGTCACCGCGCGAGTTAAAGGCCTTGTCGCCCGTGCCCGAACCAGTGAACGCCGCTGTAGCCCAGGCGCGCGAGCGCGTTATTCGCATTTTGCGGCAGGAGGACCCGCGCCTCCTGGTCGTCGTCGGGCCGTGCTCGATTCACGATCAGCAGAGCGCGCTGGAATACGCCGGGCGTCTGAGCCGGCTGCAGGCAGAGCTCGCGGATAAGATGGAAATTGTCATGCGCGTTTACTTTGAAAAGCCGCGCACCACCATCGGCTGGAAGGGGATGATCAACGATCCGCACCTCGACGGGTCGCAGGATATCGAAGCCGGATTGAAGATCGCGCGCCAGCTGCTGCTGCAAATCACCAGCCTGGGCCTGCCCGCCGCCACCGAGTTTCTTGACCCCATCGTGCCTCAATATATCGCCGATCTCATCACTTGGGCGGCGATTGGCGCCCGTACCACCGAATCCCAAACCCATCGCGAGATGGCCAGCGGCCTCTCCATGCCGGTGGGCTTGAAGAACGCAACCGATGGCAGCTTGCAGGTGGCCATCGACGCCATGGGCGCCACGCGGCATCCCCACAGTTTTCTGGGGCTGAACGAGGACGGCGTGACCAGCATCGTCCGCACCAGCGGCAATCCCGATGTCCATGTGGTGTTGCGCGGCGGCCGCGCGCTGACCAATTATGACGCGGCCAGCATCCAGACGGCAGAGGCCAAGTTGCGGGCCGAAAATTTGCCACCCGTGCTCATGGTGGATTGCAGCCACGCCAACTCCGAAAAGAAATTTGCCAGGCAGGAGGAGGTCTGGCGCAGCGTCATCGATCAGCGCGCCGGCGGCACCGGCTCACTCATCGGATTGATGGTTGAAAGCCACCTCCACGAGGGCAGCCAGCCGATTCCAAAAACGCTCAGGGATTTGCGTTACGGCGTCAGCATCACCGATTCGTGCATCGGCTGGGAGGCCACGGAGCGGATGTTGCGCTGGGGTCACGAAAGATTTGCGGTGGGGCGGTAAATGCAGCAGATTGCGGGGCGTGAAGCTGCTGCGTACTGACACCGTGATGGTGACCGGCGCCTCCGGGGGACTGGGATTTCATATTGTCAGCGCCCTTGCCCGGCATGGCGTGAGGCTGGTTCTGGTCGCGTTTCCAGGCAATGAACTGGCGGCCATCCGCGAAGAAGCTGAGCAACAAGGCTGCGAATCCATTGCCATCTATTCCGACCTGCGGGACCGGAGGGAACGTCACAAGCTCGTGGAAACCGTCGTTCAGCGCTTCGGCCGGATCGATGTTCTGGTGAACAATGCCGGCGTTGAATTCACCTCGTTCTACCACGAACTGCCGGAGGAAAACATCCTCGACGTGTTAAGCGTCAATCTGGAAGCCCCGATGCTGTTGACCCGCCTGCTCCTGCCCCCAATGCTGGCGCAACGGCGCGGGCATGTCGTCAATATTTCCTCGCTCGCCGGGAAATCCGGGCCCGCGTTTCAAGAATCCTATGCCGCTTCCAAAGCGGGGCTGATTGCCTTCACGGCGGCCCTGCGCGCCACCTACCAAAACAGCGGCTTCAGCGCCTCCGTCATTGTTCCGGGCTTTGTGGAGGCGGGTATTTACACGGTGCTCAAGGCCCGCGCCGGTCATGCGGCGCCGAAACTGCTGGGCTCGGTGCCGCCCGAGGCGGTTGCCCGCGCCGTCGTGAGCGCCATTGAGCATGACCGGCTGGAAATCATCGTGAACCGGCTGCCAGTGCGCCCGCTCCTGGCCCTGGCCGCGCTGTTCCCGGAGCTGGGCCAGTGGCTCACGGATAAAATCGGCACCAACGACTTCTTCCGTCAAGTGGTTGAGGCGGAACAAAAGCAGCCGGGAGGACCACCCGATGGGGCCGCAAAATCATAGCTCATGCGCGTCTTTCTAACGGGGGCGAATGGTTATGTCGGCCGGATACTGGGCGAACGACTGGTCCGGCTGCCGGAAGTTACCCGCCTCACCGGCATTGGCCGCACGCCTCCGGCGGGGCCGCTGCCGGACAAATTCAAGTTTATCCGCCTGGACATCCGTTCGCCAGACCTGGCGGCGACAATGGTTGGGCATGACGCGGTGATCCACGCCGCCGGCATCGTGCACTGGCCGGTCACCATGCCGGTGCAGGAGCGTGACGATATTAACCTCGACGGCACCCGCAATGTGGCCCGGGCGGCGGCAGCCAACCGAATCCGCCGTTTTATTCACGCCAGCTGCATGGCCGTCTATGATCCGGATCAACTCCGCGGCAAATCCGAGGTGGCCGAGGATTTCCCCACCGGCAAGGGGAACAGCCCATATTACTATTGGAATGCGAAGGCGATGGCCGAAGCCATCCTGGTGGGCATCCTGGACTCCTGCTCCGTGTTGACTTTTTTCCGTCCGGCACTCGTTGCCGGGCCCGGCAGCCACGCCGTGGTGGATCGCCATCAAAAAAACGCCGTCCGAATTCCCGGCCGCAACCCCCGCCGCCAGTTTATCCACGAGGCGGATTTGGCGGCGGCGTTTGTCCAAGCCTTGTTCCAGGACATGCCGGGCGCCTTCAATGTGGCGCCGGACGACCACCTTCACATGGATGAGGTCTGGAAAATAGTTGGCGCCGAATATGTGCCCACGATTCCGCTGCCGCTGGCCCGGCTGATCGCTTCGGTGCGCTGGCGTTATTTGGGCTCGCCCATTCATGCTTCCTGGCTGGAGGACATGCTGATCGATTATACCGGCAGCAACGCCAAGCTCAAACAGTCCGGCTGGCGGCCCCGCTTCACCGGGGCCGAGGCGTTGCGTTCGGCTGCGGAGGTCACGGCCTGACCCGGGCCGCGGTTGCGGTCCCGAACGTGGCGACCCAAACCCGCATTCCAACCTGGCCAATCCGGCCAATAATAATTGTCTCCGCCTTGGATTCATGTTCAATTCGTGGCCGGTGAATTTCCTCGCCAATCTCAAAGCACGCTGGCGGTCCTCGCAGGAACCCGAGCACCTGCGGCGCGGCAAGCTGGGCGAGGCGGCGGCCAAAAAGCAGTTGCAAAAGCAGGGTTTGAAGTTTCTCACCGCCAATTTCCGCTCGGCTCGCGGCGAGATTGATTTGATTTTCCGCGACGCCGATTGCCTGGTTTTCATCGAAGTCAAAACCCGGTCCTCCGAAGACTGGACCCGCCCAGCCGCCGCCGTGGATGCCAGGAAACGGCGTTTGCTGTCCCAAACGGCGCTGGATTATTTAAGGCTTTTGAAGCATCCCCGGATAAAGATCCGTTTTGACATCGTCGAGGTTTTGCTGGCGGACGGCGCGGTCCGGGAAATTCGCCATCTGCCAAACACCTTCTCCCTCGCCCAGCCCTATCGTTACTAAACTGGACCGCTTGGCAGCCATTCTGGAAGAGTTGCCGCCAAAAAATTGGCATGCCTATTGCTCTACCGGCCGGTGTCGTTCCCTGGCAGGGTCGTTCTTTTTGTGAACCGGCGAAACCAACCGGTGAAGGGCTGCGTGCGTTGATTGCCAAAATCGTGTGAGCGATAAAAATCCAATGAAGATGACGTTATTCTGGCGGCGCAACATTTTGATGCTGCTGCAACTATGCCTGCTCCTTACGGTCGGCGCGATGAACGCTGCGGCGGCCTGGCCCACGCGATTATTCGCACCCTATGCAGATTTCACGGCCTGGCCGCCGTACGACATTGTTGGCGAAGGCACCAATGCCGGCCTGCGCTATGCGACGCTGGCGTTTATCGTGGCCGACACGTCGCAAAACGCCACCAGCGCCTCGCCGACAAACATACCGGCCTGGGGTGGATACACGGCCTATTCGGCCGCCAGCGGCTATCGATTGAAGGATATCGAGACTTTTCGCGCGCTGGGCGGGGACGTGGTGATTTCCTTTGGCGGCGCCGCCGGCACGGAACTGGCGGAATACATCACCGACACGAACCGGCTGCAGGCCGCCTATCAATTTGTGGTCACCCGGTACAGCGCGACGCGCATTGATTTCGATATTGAGGGCGCGGCGGACGCGGACACGATTTCGATCAATCGGCGTTCGACCGTGCTTGCGGCGTTGCAGGCGGCCGCGGCCGCGGCGGGAAAAACACTGCAAATTTCACTGACGCTGCCGGTGTTGCCGACGGGACTCGATGCCAACGGACTTTATGTGTTGCAATCGGCGGTCAGCAAAGGCGTGAACATCGCCAGCGTGAACATCATGGCGATGGATTATGGGGACGGTTCGGCACCCAATCCCGGCGGCAAGATGGGCACTTATGCCATTCAGGCGGCGACCAATTTGTTCAGCCAGTTAAAGTCGGTATACGCGGCGGCCCACATCACCAAAACCGATGCCGGGCTGTGGCAGATGGTTGGGGTCACGCCCATGCTCGGGGTGAATGACGTGGCGGATGAAATTTTTGACCAGACGGCGGCCACGCAACTGGTTGCTTACGCGACCAGCCAAAACCTGGGGATGCTTGCGTTCTGGTCGCTCAATCGCGACGTGCCTGGCGGCGCCGGCATCACGCAGACGGCGAATCAATTTACCGGCATCTTTTTGGCTTACGGCGACGGTTCAACAGCTCCGCACTTCAAATCCATGTCCGTGAGCGGCAAGAACATCGTACTTTCCTGGCAACCCTCGCCGGGGCAGACCAACGTGGTGCAAGTCTCCACCAACCTGATGAACTGGATCACGGTGAGCCCGCCGGTGTACTTGACCGGCTCGGTCGGGACGACGACCACCAACTGGACGGATGTCGGAGGGACGACCAATGGGAAGGTGCGCTTCTATCGGGTCATGCTGGAAAATTGAGGCTAGGCGAAATTGATTCGCGGCGCTGCCTGCGTGGTGGCGCCGCATCCTGCTTTTTACTCCCCGGCCTTGCGGGTCAACCAGAAAAGAAGCGTGCGATGAACTTGAGCGAGGCCTTTTGTGCCACCGCGCGCCACCCACTCATTGCCGGCGTTTCGGCGGGTGCCGGAGGAAGTATACTCCGGCCACAGCGCCGTCGGGGAACGTCGTTTATCCTCTTTTAGTCCGCCGTCAATGCCACTTCGGCGAGGGACAACCAGCGTGAAACTGGACGTAAGGCGATGTTTTCTTCTATTCATGGTGAAACGAGGGCGCGAAAGAATTGCTGCCGCATTCCCCGGAAGGAAACTGGCAACGCAATCGAGTTGCTGGATAATTGGTTGGTGCTGATGCTCGTCCATTGCGACAGGTTGGTGGACGATTGAAGAATGTATTTGGATCCCCCGGTTCCATTCAGCCAAAGATTCGTCCCGCTGAAATGCAGACTTGGCCCGCTATTCGTATTGGGGGCCACGACAAAGAGCGTGATGCTTTGTGGCGGGAGGCTGTTGCTGATAAGGTTTGAAGTGATGGTGGCGTTGGGCAGTTGCAGGATGGCATTCGTATTGGCCGAACTCATCTGCCAGACTTGGGCGGTGGCATTTCCGGTAAAATTGGTGACCGAAATCAAAGCGGGCGTGACATTCGTCAGGTCTTTATTAATGACCATGATCGTCAGGGCGCCGTCGCTGGTGCGCACCGCGGAAAAGGCGGACAGCTCGTCCGGATTGGGAACGGTGCAGCGCGTATTCTCATCGCCAAACACCGAGTTTTTGCCGTCGTAATTGCGATATAATTTAAAGGCGTTGTAAGCGGGAGTGCCGGTATCGGGCACCGTCCAGCGCGATGCCAGATCGAGGCCTTCCCGGCCGAAAATGCCCAGGACATCGGCCTGGGCGGTGGCACCGTTCATATAATCGTCCGCACCCCAATTGTATTCGGTGATGCCGATCTTGGTGCCGGGATAATTGGTGACCCAGTTTTTCATGCGGGGAATGAGCATGACAATGCTGTTGATCCAGGATTGATCCACGTAATTGGTATCCCACAAGGAACGGGTGGATTGGTTACGCAATACCTGCGTGGCCGTGGTAATATCTTCGTTCAGCGCCTCGCCGCCCTGCGGATAGCAGTGCAGGGTGAAATAATCGATCAACCGTTTGCCGGCCGTCTGGCTTTCCTGTTTCAGCTGGGACAGGAACCAGGGACAGAAATCTTGGCCGCCATGCGCATTGCGGTCGGGATAGGTGGAATAGCCATGGATCGAAGTGTATTGCTGGTCATAGCCGCTGTAGAAGTAGCCATCCCAGCCCCATTCCTCCGGTCCGCATACCAAGGCGTTGGGATCGACGTTTTTTACCATGAGCGAGTTGGTGGTGAACCGCCCCAAAACCTCATCCATGGTCGGGCCAATGGGATGCACATCGCGATGGGTTTGGAACCAGATACTCCACTCGTTGTCCATGATGTAGAATTGCAAGCCGCCGTTGGTGGCGCTATGCCAGGTATTGGTCAAATGTTGAATCAAGCCGACCTCAAAATTGGTGCCCACGGCCATATTGGCATCGGTGGGAGTGTTATTGGTTATGTTCAGGCCATTGCCGCTCGAGACGCCGTTGCCGGCATCCGACCAGTATGGATCCGTTGCGGATTGCGCACCATATTTGGCCACCGAGAAACTATCCAGATGAGTGTTGTTGGCCCCGAGTTTGGCCACCCAGCCCATGATCGGGATGGTTAGCATCGCCTGGGCGCCGCCATTCTTCGAGGCGCGCACAAAATCGTCGTAATCTCCGGCCACGTTGGTGGAATTGCCAATGGTACTCTCAAAATACCAGTCGGAGGCGAGGCTGGTGGCATTGAGCTGCCAGTTGTACCGCGTGGTGGAATTTCCGCCGGAACGGTGCAGAGTCACGTTTAAGTCGCTTAATTGATTGGAAGTGGCGAAGGCCACGCCATACACATTGGGACTGATCGTGTGATGATCCAATCCCGCATCCACCGTGATTGAGACTGGTTGATTGGTGGGGGGCGGCGGTTGGGTACCCGTTTGCAAGGTGACGTCATCCACGTAAAAGGTGGGAATGGAATTGTCCTTTGATTCCGCAATCCAGAACCCATTGATGGAAGTGGTGCCGGGCGGCAGCAGGACCGATAGCGCGGCATTGACATGCACCCAGGCATTCGCCGTCAAGGGGCCGAGTTGCAGTCCGGCGGCCACCGAATTGCCGCCACTAACCGCCTGAACTTTAAGGTATTGTCCACCACTGGCGCCGCCATTGATCCAGAACGATAAATTGGTATAGGGGGTGGGATTGAAGGCGTTATTCCAAAAGTAGAGGCCGGAATTAGGGGAGCAGGTGACACTAATGGAATCGGTCCCGGAGTGAACCGGGGAGGTATTGGCCAGATTGACCGTAGCCCAACTCCAATTCTGCCAGCTGTTCTGCAGTGCATCATTGTAAATAATCTGGTCAGCACCCGCCGTTAGTGAGACGGTGGCCAGCCCAGCGAGGCACCACAAGCGCCAACGGAGCAACCTGACCATCAAAAATGTCTTCATAAAACTGTTCGTGCTTTCCGGCCAAAGGCCAATTAATGACGCTCATCAACCGGCCTTACCCACTGGAATCAATAGCCGACGGAAATTTAAAGCAGGTCTTATGCCGTATCCATTTAAGGGCAGCAATCTGACGAAGGCAACCGGGTGTCTCGTTCCGTTCCGGTCCGCGGGTTGGGCTGGTTTTCAAAATCCGATCAGCCGGGAACAAAGCCGTTAAAACTGGGCCACAAAATTCACAAAAAACGCAAAATGAAAACGGAAAAGGTGGCACCGTGACCGGCCCGCCCCGCCGCCCTCGGTTTGCCAGCGTCAAAGGCGTGCTTCAATCCCAGCCCAGCGCCAGCGGCCCGGCATCATTGTAGATCACCCAACCAAATTGAAATCTTTAGAGCGTTGACACCAATGATGTAGCGGCGCGGAGGGAGGATTTTTGACTTTTGGCGAGGCTTTGGCGAAGGAGCAGGTTGAGCCCCACCAGTGACTGAGCCAAAACGAAGCCAAAAGTCAAAAAGACCCCTCCCCTGAGGCCCTCGGCGCGTCGCTATAGCATTGGTGGAAACGCTCTCCCCGTTCGGGCCGGCATCTTCCGGGAATCGCACAACCCGCAATAATCATCACGCAAACCACCTCCTCAACATTTCAACTCCCATCAACTGCGTTTTCAACGGTTTACGACAAAGTGAATAATAACACTTGACAATGTTACTTTCTCCGTTTATCATCACATCAACATAGTGACATATGAGCAACGGAACGTCAACTGAAACTGCCGCCGCATCGGACTGCGCACCGCCCAGCGCACCGACCCCGGCCCTGGCACCGACGCTCCCGCCAACCTTGCCCGCCCCCAAGCCCAGCCAGCACAACCAGCTCATCGATCTCTGGCACGCCATGTCCGAGGATGACCAGGCTCTCTGGCGGGACATGTTCGCCTCCAATAAAGCCCTCAAGGACATCCGCACGGAATTGGATAAACGACTGGGCATCCTCTTCCTCTACGACGACCAGCTCGAAATCTTCAAGCGCTGGGAAAAAGATTACCAAACCCGCGTCGAGGAAGCCGCCCGTCAGCGCCTCGATCAACGCCTGGGCCTGGCCCCGCTGCCGCAATCCGACCCCGCCGCCGCGCGCAATGCCTTCCTCGCCAAAGCCTATGCCCGCGCCATCGCCACCGGCGATTTCGATCTCGGCCTCAAAACCGTCCGCCAGAATTTAAACGTCGAAGACGCCGCCCTCGACCGCGAAAAATTCGAACTTAAAGCCACTGAGAGCGCCACCAAAAACGGCGCGAAATCTGCCACCCAACCCAAATCCGCCAAACCTGACCAACCCGACTCCACCAACGCCATTTCCGATGATGAAAAAATGCAGGAGCTCCGCCGTGGCTTGTTCGGTCCCCTGCCCGAAGATAATCCACCCGCCGGAGTTGCTCCACTCGACCCATCAGCGCCGCCAGAATTGACCACCAAGCCAGGCCCGGTGCCTGAACCAAACCCTGCCGCTGCTGCTCCCGCTCCGGCCATCCCGACGCCCGCCGCTCCCAAAGTTCCAAGCCACCCTGTGCCTGAGCCGAAACGAAGGCCAAACCCAAACGGACCGCTTCTGTCTTCCGTCCAGCCGGATGGCTACCGTATGGCTTTAAACGCTCTCAACCAGATCAATTCCGAAATCGAACTGATCGCCGTGATCCGTGAAAAATGGCAGCTGGTGGAAGACTGCTGGCCGGACATCCGATTACACCGCACCGCCGCCGAGAACTTTCAGACCTGCCGGACCATCACCGCCGTGGTGAAGCACGCAACCATCGTTCTGCACGAGCAGTTACAACTCATGACCCCTGCGGCCAACCACCCGGCAATGAAAACCTGGCCGGCCATCCTGGCGGGCGTTCGCCAGATGCTCGCCGCCCTCGAGGTGATCGCCGATCATTACCCCCGGGTGGTCTTCAAAAACGGCATCCCAGTGCTGCGCAAAGAGGTGGCCGAGACCGAGGCTCTCATCGCCTCCAACATCAAACAGTTGGGCGCAACCGCCCTTGAGGTTCGCGATTTACTCCAGCAACGGCTGGCCAGCCTTGCCCCGGCCCCCACCGACGCCCCCATCCCGGCCGCTGAGCCCAAACCGACAGTCCAATCCGTGGTCTGCCTGACCGCCCCTCAACCCGTCCCGCCGCCCTCCGCGGAAAACATCACCCCCGTCATCATCGCCAACATCACCCCCAACGACGTCACGCCGCCCCCTAAAAGAATCACCCCGGCCCCCGCGCCCAAGGAAACCAACGTCGCCGCCCTCCAATTCCGGCCCTACCAAAAACGGATCTTCGACGACCGCACTCGCGGCATCCTCATCCTCCATTGGGCCCGCCAGCTCGGCAAAAGCTATGTCCTCGCCGCCTGGGCCGTCGACCGCCTCATGGACAAACTCTGCGCCAACGACACCTGGCTCGACACCGTTCTCTCCAACTCCC
>Ga0302320_10006224_pt1 | contig 26570 bp, 19 predicted proteins | sample Bog_T0_3_FD_202130 | JGI IMG/M metagenome (GOLD analysis project Ga0302320, IMG submission 202130) | Peat permafrost microbial communities from Stordalen Mire near Abisko, Sweden - Bog_T0_3 | ecosystem: Environmental > Terrestrial > Soil > Wetlands > Peat | place: Sweden: Abisko, Stordalen Mire...
GAATGATGGCGGCGGTTTTGCCGCGCCGATCCGCCATGGGAGTTCCCTTGCGGGCGGCGCGATGGGCGGACACGGCCGCGACATTGTCCCAAAGCTGTTGGCAGCGGGCTTCGCCGGCGTCGCTCTGGACGAAACGGACGGCGGCCAGCGCCGCGGCCGAGGCCGCCGGCACGGGCGCGGTCGAAAAAACAAAACTGCGGGCGCGGTTGATCAGGCAGTCAATCAAAGCCCGCGAGCCGCAAATATAACCGCCGGAGGAACCGAGGGCTTTTCCCAGCGTGCCCATTTGAATTTCAATCTTCTGCGCAATGCCCAATTCCTCGGCCAGACCGCGCCGGCGCGATCCATAAATGCCGGTGGCATGGGCTTCATCGACCATCAGCCAGGCGCCGTATTTTTCCTTCAACTCGAACAGTTCGCGCAGCGGCGCCTGGTCGCCGTCCATCGAGAAAATGCTTTCGGTGACGATGAGAGTGCGCGACGTTTCGCCGACTTCCTCGGCGGCGGAGCGGCGTTTGTCGGCCCAGCGGAGCATTCGCTCCACGTCATTGAGATCATTGTGTCCAAAGACGCGCAGCTTGGCGCGGGAAAGGCGGGCGGCATCCACAATACAGGCGTGGACCAGCTTGTCCACCAGGATGACGTCATTGCTGTCCAGCAGGGCGCAGATCGTGCCGATGGCGGCGGCGTAACCGGAAGAAAAGGAAAGCGCGGCGGGCGTGCCTTTGAAGGCGGCGAGGGCCTCGTCCAATTCCTCGTGCGGCGCGAGATCGCCGCAGATGAGCCGCGAAGCGCCGGAGCCGGCCCCGTATTTTTGCACCGCCTCGACGGCGGCGGCTTTCACGGCGGGTTCGTTCGCCAGCCCGAGGTAATCGTTCGAGGAAAAGTTGAGGAGACTTTGGCCCTTGATTTGGATGCGGGTGGACTGCGGGGAATCCACCCGGCGCAATTCACGAAACAACCCCTGTTCGCGCAAGTCAATCAAACGCGCCGCCAAATCCTCATCAAAGGTTTTCATGGCAAAGGAATGACACAAACCGCCGCGGTTTGCCAGCGTCGAGTTTGGGCAGCCGGGCGGCGGGTGCCGGGCGCTTCTCCTATTGTCGGCCGGCCGTGCCGAGGATCGAGGTATTCGGCGCGCGAATAATCTCAACCGGGATAGGGGTTGCTTAGCGTCACTTCCGCAACTGGATCAACAGATCCTTGCTCGCGACGGTTTCGCCTACCTGTGCGTAGATGGCATTGACGGTGCCGTCGGCGATGGCATAGACGGTGCTTTGCATCTTCATCGCTTCCAAGGTCAGGAGTTTCTCGCCTTTCTTGACCTTGCTGCCGACACTGACGGAGAGGGCGGTGATCAGGCCGGGGATGGGCGCGCCGACTTGCATCGGATCGGACGGGTCGGCCTTCGGGCGTGAGACGGCCTTGACGGGGGCGGTCTTGTCAAGAATGGAAGCTTCGCGGGTCATGCCGTTCAACTCGAAGGTAACGATGCGGCGACCGTCCTTGTCCACCGCGCCGACGTGGATGAGTTTGATGAAAAGAGTCTTGCCTTCTTCGATGTCCACCGAGATTTCCTCGCCCGGTTTGAGCCCGTAGAAAAAGGCGCTGCTGGGCAGGACGGCGAGGTCGCCGCAGGCACGCTCGAATTTGGCGTAGTCGGCAAACACCTCGGGATACATCAAATGGCTGTAGAGATCGTCGGTGTCGGCGGGCCGTTTTAGTTTGACAGTGAGTTCGTCCTGGACGCTTTTCAGGTCCAGCGGTTTGAGTCCGGCGCCGGGGCGGCCGCGGAAGGCCTTGTGCTGGCCCAGAATGATTTTTTGCAGCCGCTTGGGCCAGCCGCCGATGGGCTGGCCGAGATTGCCGACCAGCATGTCGATGACGGACGCGGGAAAGGGCACGCTGCCGGGTTCGAGGTTAAGCAGGTCGGCCGGTTTAATGCCGCGGCTGATGAGGAACATGGCCATGTCGCCGACGACCTTGCTGCTGGGTGTGACCTTGACAATGTCGCCGAACAACTGGTTGACCTCGGCGTAGGTGCGGGCGATTTCGGGCCAGCGTTGCGCCAGGCCCATGCTGGCGGCCTGTTCCTTGAGATTGGTGTACTGGCCGCCGGGCATTTCGTGGTCATAGACTTCGGCGGTGCCCCCGCGCGGAGCGGAGTCAAAGGGCGCATAGCAGGCGGAGGCTTGTTCCCAATAATCGGAAATCTGGTTGAGCACGCCCAGGTCCAAAGTGGTGTCGCGGCGCGTGTGCCGCAGGGCGGCGACGACGGAATTGAGATTGGGCTGGCTGGTGGCGCCGCTCATCGAGGCGATGGCGAGGTCCACCACATCGACGCCGCCTTCCGCCGCCTTGAGCACCGACGCGGCGTTGATGCCGCTGGTGTCGTGGGTGTGAAAGTGGATGGGCAGACTGATTTCCTGCTTCAAAGCTTTGACCAGCGCGAAAGCGGCGTAAGGCTTGCACAAGCCGGCCATGTCCTTGATGGCGAGGAAATGCGCGCCCATTTTTTCCAGTTCCTTCGCCAGGTTGACGTAGTACTTGAGCGTGTACTTGTTGCGATTGGGGTCAAGAATGTCGCCGGTGTAGCAGATGGCCGCTTCACAAATGGCGCCGGTGCCCTGCACAGCTTCCATCGCCACCTTCAAATTCGGCACGTAATTGAGCGAGTCGAAGATGCGGAAAATATCTATGCCCGAAGCCGCCGCATGTTTGACAAAGCCGGCGACGACGTTGTCCGGATAATTGGAATAGCCCACGGCGTTGGCGCCGCGGAAGAGCATTTGAAAACAAATGTTGGGAATTTTTTCGCGCAACAGCCGCAGGCGGTCCCACGGGTCTTCGCGCAGGAAACGCATGGCGGTGTCGAAGGTCGCGCCGCCCCACATTTCCAGGCTGAAAAACTCCGGGGCGCGGCGGGCGATGGCGTCGGCCACGGCCAGCATGTCGTAGGTGCGGACGCGGGTGGCGAAGAGGGATTGATGGGCGTCGCGGAAAGTGGTGTCGGTGATGAGCAGGCGGTTTTGCGCGAGGGTCCATTCCGCAAACTGGCGCGGGCCCATTTGTTGCAGCAATTGCCGGGTGCCGGGCGGCGGCGTCTGTTTGCGATCGTGCGGCGGGGGGACGGCCGCGGGCAGCGCGGCGGGCAGGCTGCGTCCCTTGGCCTGGGGATTGCCGTTGACGATGACGTCGCCGAGAAAGGCGAGCAATTTGGTGGCGCGGTCGCGGCGGGGCGTGAATTCGAAGAGGCCGGGTGACGTGTCAATCAACGTGGTGGTGGCCTGGCCGGAGCGGAATTCGGGATGGGCAATGACGTTTTCCAGGAACGGAATGTTCGTCTTGACGCCACGGATGCGGAACTCGCGCAATGCGCGGTCCATGCGCTGGAGGGCCAGCTCGAAGTCGCGGCCGAAGGTCGAGATCTTCACCAGCAGCGAATCGTAAAAGGGCGTGATGACCGCGCCGGAATAGCCCATGCCGCCGTCCAACCGCACGCCGTAACCGCCGGTGGAGCGGTAGGTCAGGATTTTGCCGTAGTCAGGCGTGAATTTGTTTTCCGGGTCCTCGGTGGTGACGCGGCATTGCACGGCGCAGCCGTTGCGCGGAATTTCCTTCCCCGGCGGCAAATTGACTTCCGCGCTGTCGAGCGCGTGGCCCTGCGCGACCAGGATTTGCGAGCGCACCAGATCGACGCCGGTGATGACTTCGGTGACGGTGTGTTCGACCTGGATGCGTGGATTGACTTCGATGAAGTACCAATCCTTGCGGTTCATGTCATAAAGAAATTCCACCGTGCCGGCGTTGTCATAGTTGACAGCGCGGCCGAGACGGACCGCCGCTTCGCACAGGTCGCGCCGGACGCCGTCGTCCAGGGAAATGGAGGGCGCAATTTCAATGACCTTCTGGTGCCGGCGTTGGACGGAACAATCGCGCTCGTGCAGATGGATGACGTTGCCGTGGCGGTCGCCCAGGATCTGGACTTCAATGTGCTTGGCGCGGGGAATGTATTTTTCGAGGAAGACGGCGGAGTTGCCGAAGGCGCGGCCAGCCTCGTTTTGCGCTTCATCGAGGAGATGCGGCAGGTCGGCGGCGCGATGGACGACTCTCATGCCGCGTCCGCCCCCGCCGAAAGCGGCCTTGATGATGAGGGGGAAACCGATGTCCTGCGCGATCTTGAGGGCGGCACTGCGGTCGGCGACGGCTTCCTCGGTGCCCGGCAGCGTGGGGATGTTGTTCTTCTGGGCCAGCGCGCGCGCGGTGGTTTTGTCGCCCATCATGGCGATGATTTCGGGGCGCGGCCCGACAAATTGAATGCCGGCCTTGCCACAAGCGGCGGCGAACTCCGCGTTTTCCGCGAGAAAACCGTAGCCGGGATGAATCAGGTCCACCTCCTTTTCCTTGGCCAGCGCCACGATTCCGGGAATGTCCAGGTAAGCGCCGACCGGGCCTTTGTCTTCGCCGATGAGGTAGGCCTCGTCCGCCTTGAAACGATGGATGCTGAGGCGATCTTCCTGCGCGTAAATGGCGACGGTGCGCAAGCCCAGTTCGGTGGCGGCGCGGAAGACGCGGATGGAGATTTCGCTGCGATTGGCGACGAGCAGCTTTTTAAAGGGGCGCGGCGCGGTCGCCGACACTGGCTTGGCGGCGACAGCGTGAGCCCGACCTGCGGACCGAGTCGAATGGCGCGTCATGGGGCCGACTGTATAGCGAGGCGACGCCCCGGTGGAAAGTTCAAAATGACTTTCCTGCTCAAGACCTGCGGTTTTTGGAGAAATGGGCGAGCCATCGCCAAAACGCCGGAAAAAAATAACACGATTAGGCACGATTAGGCACAATTGCCCCGGATGGGCCGGGGCTGGGCGCTGGGATTGAGAAACTGGTGTCAGGGGAATGTTGGTCAGGGGAATGAAGACAATCGCGACTCCGCCCACGCGCATGCCAGGCATTCCTCTGGCAAATTTCCGGGGTCCATGCGTGATTCTGACGCATCGCAGAAGCGAAAACTGGATGGAGGCAAAAAAAATGGTCGGATTAGGTCGGATTAGGTCGGATTGACGGCGGGGTGAGGGTGGATTGGGGCGCGGAGGCGTGCGGAAAGCAGCGGTGAGCTTGGCGCGGTAGAGGAATGCCCAGCTTGACGAAAGCCGCCCGCGGACGGCTCGGCGAGCCGTCCCTACCATTCGTGACGGGCGGATTGATGCGCGGTCCAATGAGGCCATCATAGTAAGGAAGGTCCACGAGTGAACATTCCGTGAAGAAGTTAGCATAGTAGAGAAGTATTGTCCAGAACAAGTACGTGAATGGAGGGCGGGTGGGGTGTAATTAAAATAGGTGAGATGCAGATGTGTTCCGGTCCGGGCACAGGCCAATGACGTGTTGGGCAAGTGGCAGAGGCGTCCCGCCTCTGCGCTCTTGGGATAACAGCGGCGGGACGCCGCTGCCACTTTGGCCCAGCCCTACTGAATTTGCCGCATGAGCCTCACTCACTTTTAATCACACCGGGGCGGGTGCGCCGAACAAAATTCTTGAACTGCCGCATACATGCGGCGTTCCAAGCCGGGTGGAACGCGGGATTTACAAGGAGGAGGCGGCGCGGAAAAACCTTGTGGCGCGCACCGACGGCGTGGTGGATCTTTCTCGATACCTCCCGGGCCGTCGCCAGAGTATTTTTGCAGAGAATCGGGGTGGCTTACGACGGGGTCGCGGACGTGCGGCCTGCGATCCAGTCAATCAAAAGAAAGGTGCAGACAAAATAGGGAAACACGCCGTAAAATGTGTCGCTCACCGAATGCGAGTGCCGGTCCACCGCCAGGAAGACGGTCGCACAGAAAATAAGACCGAACACCCAGACGAGAACGGCAGGGACGGATACCGGCACATAGAGCCAGCCACAACGCTTGAACCAGGATGATTTCATATTGGATTTGTTGTTCGACAGCACTCACTTTGCAATACAAAGTGGAGTTTGTCAAGCCCCGCAGGTGTGGAAGCGATCAGAGCGGTCACGCGATGACCTTCTACGTCCTCCATTCCGGTCAAATCACATCGATCAGACGCGTAGTTAAAGCGAAGTGCGGCGTTCACACCAGATCGTCCCACGAAACAGGGGTTTGGAGGAGCGGCCCGATGAAGACCTTTTTCCGCTCCCGAAGCGATCTCCCCGGCCGGCACCCCGAAATGGGCTTTACTTTATCGCGAAGTGTCACTAAAGTATCACTCATGAAGACGGAATTGGTAACGACCTTGAAGCGTAAGGCGACGGACATTATTGCCGCTGTGGCCAGGGACCGAAACCCGGTCCTAATCACCCAGCATGGGCGACCGGCCGCCTACGTGGTTGATGTCGAAACCTTCGAGGGGCTGAACGAAAAGCTGGCGGTCCTGGAAAAGATCGGCCGCGGTGAGCGAGCCATCGAGGAAGGGCGAGTGGTTTCACATATCAACGCCAGGAAACGCCTGTCGCGATGGCTGAAGTGATTTGGACGGAGCCAGCCCTGGAGGATCTCGACGCGCTGGCTGAATACATCGCTCTGGACAAACCGGAACCCGCCTCGGATTTGGTTCGGCGTGTTTTTGCACACGTCGAACTCCTCGGCGCACAGCCGGAATTAGGCCCAACCATCCCTGAGTTACGCCCCAATTCCCGTTACCGTCAGATCGTAGAACCACCCTGCCGGATTTTCTATCGGCATGACAAAAAGGCAGAAAAACTCTACATTTTGGGTGTAATGCGAGGGGAAAAACTATTCCAGAGGCACTTGATCCAGCGCCGCGACCCGTCAACCGGCCCACGAGGTACTCGGTAGTGCCTGAATTTGGGTGCGCGAATGGGGTATTCTCTCCCGCTTTCCCCGAACATGGGGCGGCGACATAGCACCGCCCTGCGGAAACGAATTGCCGCCGTTGCGAAATTTCCATCAGCGTTGCGCGTGGGTGAAGATGAACAAGGCGAGGCCAGCGGCGGCGAGGCCGCCGAGGACGGCCAGGGTGATTTTGATCCAGCTCTTCGGGTATTTACCGGCGATGGCGCCGGTGTAGCCGTTGACGACGACCTGGTAGTTCTGCGCGCCGTAATCGTAGGTCAGCAGCCAGATCGGAACCAGGATGTGTTTGAAGGTCTGGCCGCTGAAATCGCACTCCACCTGGAGATTGCGATGAGTGTCGCCGGGGACTTGGGCGGCGCAAAGGTTTTCCATTTCGGAATTCATCTCTTCGCGCGCGGCCTGGGCGGCGGTCACGAGGTCAATTTGATAGCGCTCCACCACCCAGCCGGAGAGGAAGCCGGCGTTGTACGGCGACAGTTCCTTGGTCGGAAAGGGTTCCACCCGGCGCAACATCTCGGGCTGGACGCCGCGGGAGGCGGGCTCGAGTTCGTCGTCGAAGAAATGGTCCAGGGCGCCGGAACTGGGGACCCATCGGACTTTCTGTATTTGACGTGTTTGCACGTTGCCGTTGGCGTCGCGAAAAGTCTCCGTTTCGTAGTAATAATAGCCGCTGTCGGCGGTCCATTCGGCGTGGACCTGGGCGTCGAAGGTCCAGTAGGGAATGTAAAGGCCCTTGGCGGTGTCGGTGAGGGCGGCTTCCTTGAGGCGGTTGGGGGCGAACCAGCGGGTGCCGTACCAATTGCGAATGGCGTCGCGGATTTGATTTTCCGAGAGCTTCATCGGCAGGAGGCTTTCCGGGCGGAAGGCTTCCTTGATTTCGTCGTAAGGCACGAGCGCGGAGGAGCCGCAGAAATCGCAGCGCTGGCCGACATGCGCAGGGTCAAATACAGAAATGGCCTGGCAACTCTGGCACTTGACCGAGATGCGTTCCGCCTGCCAGCCGCGCTGGTCGTCGGGAATGCCGCGCAGGGCGGCAACGAGGTCGTGTTCGACGATGACCTCCGCGCCGGTGGCGGTGAGTTCGGCCTGGGCGGGGGAGACGGTGCCGCAGAAGGGGCAGATGATGGCCTTTTTGGCGGGGTTCCAGTGGGCTTCGCCGCCGCAGGCGGGGCAGGAGAATTTTTTTTGGGCGGTGGCGTCAGGCATAAGATTTATGTCAGGGGAATGTTTGTCAGGGGAATGAAGACATGATGCTGGATTAATTCCCTGGCACTCGTCGCGTTGGATTTAACATGACGGTAGTGAATTCGATTTGAGTGTGGTTGAGGTTAATCCATTGGAAGGCGCGCAACCCGGTCAGCGCCAGCAAGCGTTCAAGATGCGATTCCAGAAGTTCCTGCGATTCCTTAAGGGCTGTCAAGCGAAACGTGATGCCGGGAGCGTGGAGCAGAAGCCGTTGCGCTCCTAATGCCACGCCGCTGCGCGCCAGCAAGACCCGTTGCTCGACCTTGTCGGCCCCGCCGAAAAAATGGACCAGGGCTTCCTGATACAGTGCGGTATCGAGGAAGGCCCCCCAGTCCAGCAGCAGCTCGCACATTGTCCGCTGGAGCGTTTCACATGCCGGGGTCAAATTCCTCCAGCGTTCGGTAATCGGGATGACGCGGCGGCGTTCCTCCGGCGAGAGGCTCGTGGCGACAATTTTCCCATGAACTCTCGATGGGCGAAAGTTGAGCAGTTTGCCGCGGCGCAGTCCCAGCAGGAAAATGTAGTTGAGAAGCTGGGTGTCGTGTTCCGTGCTCAGCGCTTTGTCCGCCTTGAGTTCGTAAAGTGCATCATCGGCGACGAGATCGAGATAGTAATTATTCGAGAAATCCCGATGGGTCACCGTAACCGGCAGTTCTGAATGAACCGAGGCAAATCCATCCGCCAGCAGTCGTGCTCGTAGATCGGCCTGGTAAACGCTTTCGTCGCAGAGGCGGCCCAAGTCATTTTGGCTGGCGTAGGTATGGCCCATCACGCGGTAATCGAGTGCTTCGAACTCATCCGCGTCAAGGCAACGAATGCTCACCGGGCAATGAATTGGCATGAGGAGGTGAATTCGACGGAGGCCATCTTTATTCTTGGTTTTATTCCCCTGACAATCATTCCCCTGACATCGTCCGGAATTAGGATTTCATGAAATCTTCGAGCGCGGCGCGGGTGAGGCGCCAGGAGGTGCCGATTTTTTTTCCTTTGAGCGAACCGTCGGCCAGGGCGGAGAGAACGTCGCTCTCGCTGACGTTCAAAATCAAGGCGGCGCTGGCGGGGGTGAGCATTTCCGGGCCAGCTTGAGCGGCGGTCGCGGCGGCGGCGGCATTGGCCGGGGCGGACGGCTGCGTCGCGGTGCCCATGGCCTGGGCGATTTGCTGGCCCATGGCGAGACCGGCGCCCAATTGCGAAGCGGCGCCGGCCAAACCGCCGCCCTCGCCCTTGGCGATGGATTCCGCCATTTGAAATTTGATGTAGTCATTCAGATTCCCGACCGCCGCCATGCTGGAACGCTTGTCAATGGATTGCTCGACTTCGGGCGGAAGCGAGACGTTTTCCAGAATAAAACTGGAGATTTCGATGCCATACTTGCTCGTGATGGAAGGGTTGATGACCGGCAGGAGGGCCGCGCCCAGTTCTTCGTAGCGGCTGGCGACGTCCAAAACTGGGACTTTCGCCAGCGCCACCGCCTCGGTGAAGACGCTGACGATGCGGGAGCGCATGGTGTCGCCAAATTCTTCGAGGCGGAAATGCGCGTCGGTGCCGGCGACCTCCTTCAAGAATAGTTTGACATCCGTCACGTGAAAATCGTAGGTGCCGTAGGCGCGGACGCGCACCATTCCGAAATCGGGGTCGCGCATCATGATGGGATTGGCGGTGCCCCACTTGTTGCCGGTGAACAGGCGGGTGTTGACGAAATAGACGTCGGCCTTGAAGGGCGATTCGAGGCCGTACTTCCAGCCTTTGAGCGTGGACAAAATGGGAATGTTGGCCGTGACCAGCGTGTGGGTGCCGGGGCCGAAGGTGTCGCCGAACTCGCCTTGATAGACGAACTGCGCCATCTGCGATTCCCGCACGATGAGCTGGGCGCCGCGCTTGATTTCCTTCTGCATGTCGGGATAGCGCCAGGAAATGGTGTCGCGCGAATCGTCCTGCCACTGGATGATCTCCAGGAACTGTGTTTTCAGGTAGTCAATCAAACTCATGGTCACCTTTCTGTTTTGACTATATTCGCCGCGGGTGGCAATTGTGGAAAGTATAAATTCAGCCCAAGAATGTAATTGCCCGAACCGGCGGATGATGGATATTCGGGGAATCAACTAAAGGACCACCATGCCAGCCGAAACTTTGAACTGCCCGATGTGCGGCGCGCCCGCTGCCACCAGTGACACCTTTTGCGGGCACTGCGGCGCCCGCCTGGCCACGGTCGCCTGCCCGTCGTGCTTCGGCATGATGTTTATCGGCGAGAAATTTTGCTCCCATTGCGGTGCGATGGCGCAGCGCCAGGAAACCGAGGACGGCAAAAAGGAAACGTGTCCGCGTTGCAAAACGGAGATGAACGCGGTCGTCATCGGCAAAAGTCACTTGCACGAGTGCCCGCATTGCGAGGGGGTGTGGGTGGACGGGGACACGCTCCACCAAATTTGCGAGGACCAGGAAGAACAGGCCGCCGTGCTGGGAGTGGCCTCGACGGTTTCCCATTCGGAGGGAGTCGTACTGGAGCAGAAGATTCGTTATATTCCGTGTCCCATCTGCGGGCAGTTGATGAACCGGGTGAATTTCGCCAATTGTTCCAACGTGATTGTCGATGTGTGCCGCGAGCACGGGACGTGGTTCGACCGCGATGAATTGCGGCGGATTGTCGAATTCATCCGCGGCGGCGGCATGATGAAGTCGCGCGAAGCGGAACTTTCCCGGCTGGAGGAGCGAAAAAACTTGATCTCGACCGGCGACGGTGCCGGAGCCGGGGCGACCGGTCTGGGCTATCTGGGAACGACCGGAGGCGGCAGGGACTGGGATTTGTGGAAGATCGGAATCGTAGGCGCGGGAGTCGTGCTGCGACTCTTATTGAGGCGGTAACAAAGCGATGCAAAATCACCGGATTGTTCCCCAATGCCGTCCGCTGGTGATCGGCCAATAGCGGTATTCAAACTTGCCCTTGAGGCTGGTGATGGCGATAGGTCCGAAATACCGGCTATCGCGCGAGTCGTTACGATTGTCTCCCATGACGAAGCAATCATATTTGGGCACGGTGATGGGACCAAAATCGGCGGCTGGCTTTTCCTGGGAGATGAAAATGCGATATTTGGCGCCGTTGTTGTTTTCATAGAAAACTTCGCCGGTGGAAGTCGTATTGGTGGAGGTCAGCGTGGCAGGCCCGATGGATTCGCGGGGAAGTTCCGCTCCATTGACATACAAGTTTCCCAATTTAACTTCCACCGAGTCGCCAGCAATGGCGACGACGCGTTTGGCGTAGAAGATCCGGCGATCATCTGGATAGACAAACAGGACGAAGTCCCCCCGTTGCGGGTCCGAGGCTTGATAGGCGTTTTTGACGGCAATTACCCGGTCATTTGGAAAAATGGTTGGATACATGGCCGCCGAAGGGATGATGAAAGGCTGGATCAGTTGCTCGCGGACGTGGAGCGCATACGCCAGACAACCGCCGGTACCCATGAGGAAGAGCAACACATAAACATACCAGCGGTTGTAATCCTTCAGTTCGTAATCCGGTTTGCAACGCAAGGCGAGCCGGCGGGAATCAACCGCGGCAGCGAGCCAAAGGACGACTCCGCCCAATTCAGCCCCGCAGCCCAAGGTCCAGGAATGGGCCGACGGCAACGAGAGAAAGAGCAATCCCATCACACAGAATATTCCGCAGAGAAACATCCAGACCAGTCCCTGCGCCAGCGCGCCGACATAAATCTGGCCGAGGCCAGGCATGATCAGAGAAAGAATGGCAGCGGACCAGGGTGACCGGCGGTATTGAATGGTGGGAGAGGCAGTGTTCATATAAGATTTATGAGCTCACGGATTAAGGACGATGGAAAACAGAAGCCAAAAACGGCCCAAGCCGATAATGGCGGCAGCGGCCAGCAGCGCAAACCGAACGGAACGGGGAAGAAATTCGAGAGCACCAAACCAATTCGGCCGGACTGTTTGCCTCTGCTCTGCTTGCTGGTAAATCCGGCGCATCACATCTGTGGAAAAATCAGCCGAAACCTCCATGGGACAGGGCCGTTCTTTCCAGGCGCGATACTTCTCATCATGGTTCATATTTTGCCTCCTTCCATGTCTTTCATGGCGGCGTGAAGCCGCGCCCGCGCCCGATTGATGCGTGATTTGACGGTGCCGAGACGGGTGCCTTCGATCCGGGCGATTTCTTCGTAGGACATTTGTTCGAATTCAGCGAGGACGAAGGCGCGCTGCAACTTTCCGGGCAATGCTTTGAGGGTTTGATCCATTTGAGCAAATAATTCCTTGTCCGAAAACTCGTCGGACGGATTTCTGGAATCGAGGATCTCGGGCAAATGTTCGACCGGGATGAGAGCTTTTTTCTTCAAGGCGTTGATGCTCCTGTTGCGTGCGATGGTAAACAACCAGGTGGAGAACTGGCTGCGCGCCGGATCGAATGTGGACAGTTTCTGGAAGGCCGCGACAAAAACGTCCTGGCCGATTTCTTCACAGCGGTGGCTGTCCCATATAAGTCGTCGAATCATGCTGAGAACGGGCCGCTGATACCGCTCCACGAGGATTCGGAAGGAATCGACGTCCCCATTCAGGACGTGTTTAACAATGTCAGAATCTTCCGGCATTCGAGATGCGATCTACACCGACCATTTCTATGAGGTTATACAAGTGGGGGATGAAAAAGTTCCATTCGAACATTTGCTATTTCAGTAATGATGAGATGAGTTCGTCTGAACGGGAAAACAGTCCGGATCCGACTGCGTTTTGGAACTCGAGAGGCGGCAAAGTCTCAACGAATTTTAGGCAGTAATGGCGGACGGTGTTCCACCTCACCGCCTCACTGACATTTTCACTGACAGCGGACGTCTATCTGTGGCTCCAACTGCTTTTTTTAGGATTACTGCGTCTCCCCGCGGGTGACGCGCAGGAACACTTCTTCCAGCCCCAGTTCGTCTTCCCACAGCCCAGTGAACTTGATGCCGCCGCGAACCAGGGCTTCCGGGAGAATGGAAGGTGCCACGTCCGGGCTGGCGAAGGTCACCTTAACCTGACCGTCCACCGCGACCGCGTCGGCAACATTCGGGATGGCCTTCACGACTGCGATGGCGGCGGCCGGATCGCCTTCCGGCAACACCCAATAAACCAGGCCGCTGGACATCTGGTCGCGCACCCCCTGGACCGGGCCGCTGTAAATCAACTTTCCCTTTTCGATGATGGCGACGCGGTTGCACAGGGTTTGCAGTTCGCTCAGGATGTGCGAGGAAATGATGATGGTTTTGCCGAGGCGCTGAAGTTCCTGGAGGATGGCCATCATTTCGATGCGGGCGCGGGGATCAAGGCCGCTGGCTGGTTCGTCCAGCAGAAGAAGTTTCGGATCGTGGATCAGGACGCGCGCCAGGCCGAGGCGCTGTTGCATGCCGCGGCTGAGAGCGCCGATGATCGCACCGCGTTTTTCGGTCAGGCCCACCAATTCCAGAACATCGGCCACGGTTTTTTCCCGTTGCGCGGTGGGAATCTTGTAGCACGCGCCGAAAAAATCGAGGTATTCGGTCACCTCCATGTCCTTGTAAACACCAAAAAAATCCGGCATGTAACCGATGATATGCCGGACGGCGTCGGCTTCGCGGACGACATCGTAGCCGAGGATTTTGGCGGTGCCGGCGGAGGGAGCCAGAAAGGTGGCAAGGATGCGCAGGGTGGTGGTCTTGCCCGCGCCGTTGGAGCCGATGAAACCGAAGAGGTCGCCCTGATTGATGGTGAGGTCGAGCGAATTAAGGGCTGTGATGTTGCCGTAGAGGCGGGTCAGGCCAATCGTGGCCACGGCGGGAATGGGGGGTGCGTCCATAGTTTTTGAATCCATCATTTGACAGGAACGACGAGGCGCAAGAGCGTGTCGCGGTGGAGTCGATTGACCTTAAAGCGGTTGAGCGCGGGTGACTCGGAGCGGCCCGGTTCCCACGCCAGGAGAATGGCGTGATCCGGTCCGGCAAAACGGCCCAGGTCCCGGCTGCGGAAGACTTGAAAACCGTTGTAGCCACCTTGTTCGGCCTGGTCCATTTTCGAGAGGAAAGTGGCGGCCATCGAGGCATCGATGGGGTCGTTGATGGCAGTGGCGTTGTTGCCGAAGCTGGCGTGGCGACTGTTCACCGCCTGGACAAACTGGCCGCCATATTGGTTGGCGAAATTCGCCAGGGGCAGCCCCTCGGAATTATTGAAGGTGAAGGTCTTGGGCTGATGCGGCGGCAGGGCGACCACGTCGAAAATGCGTTCGCCCAACACCAGGCGCGCGCGCGTGATGGGCTGATCGGTCTTGTTTTCAATGGTGACATTCCACGTGCCGCCCTGCGCCGAAACGGTCATCGCCAGCGGCACCGGTTCGGCCCGTTGCATCCATTCGCTCACGTAAAGCTGGCTCGTCCAGACCGGGACGGAGGCCTCGGCGTCGAAGTAGTTTCCCTCCTGCAAAATGTTCGCGCTGCTGGCTTCGGCGCCGCCGCCGTAGTTGCCGCCGTATTCGCCGCGAAGCGTGGCGTAGGATTGGCTGCTGCTGATTTCGTAACGGGCGTTCACCGGGGAATAAATGGAAATGTAGGTTTCGCCGCGAAGCAACGCGCTGGGCACGCCGGCTTGAAGATCGGGAAGAATGTCCACGACATTGAGCTCGTTCCATTCCAATTCGCCGGCGCGAAGATGGAAACCGATCAGGTAGATCAGGCCGGAAAAACCGGCGACATAAAGCGGAAAAGTAATCCAGGTCAGCATTTGGCGGTTGATTTTCTTGAGCCAGTATTGGTCGAGCGGGCCGATGACGACCAGGTAGGCCACCAGCAAGGTCAACAGCCACGGGAGCGGGAGCTTGCGCACCTGTTTGCTGTCAATCATCGAACCATAAATGCCGTCGCTGCTCATGCGCGGGACAATCTGGGTGTTGGGGGGCATTTGCAGCCGGATGAGCGGAATGTCGGCCAGCTTGGCCCAGAACCAGCCTTTATTCTTCCACGAAACAAACGGTTCCCGCTCCGGGCTGAAGGTGAGCACGGTGATCTTGCCGCGACCGCGTTCGGCGGTGATGGCGAGCGGCGCGGCGGCGTCGCCGATCAGCACGGTGCCGTCGCGCATCGTCCCGGTGAGCATCGGCAACGGCGCGGCTTCAAACTCGGCGTCGTCCGGCGGGATCGTGCCAATGGGGCTGGAATTGGGAAGGACGTTGGGAGCGTTGAACTGGCGCGGTCCAACCGCCCTTGGCGACGGGACCCCTGGGGGCGGGGGCGGGACGCCACGCCGTCCGTAATTATACGGGTAATAATTATTCGGATTACTTGGCCGAAACCGGGTCTCGTTCCACGGGGACCGCAGCCATTGTTGAAATTGCGGATGGTCAGCCAGGTTGCGCGCATTGCTGAGGTCGCACGGCATCAAGTTGTTCAACCACGGTGTCCCGGTGATGTCGGAGATTTGCTCGACGCCAATGACCAGATGCCCGCCGTTTTGCATCCAGGCCATCAGCGCCACCACCTGGGGCTGTTTCAATTCGAGCACCTTGGTGGAATTGAGATAGAGGAGGTCGATGCTTTCCATCGCCAGCGGATTGTCGGGAAATGTTTCCGCTTGCAGCCGGGCCGCCCGATACGTGGAGGAATTCAGGCGGGACGCCGTCAATTCCGGAAATGACGGCAACCCCGTCACGGTGCGGGAAAGCCCCGCCACCAGCGGCAGTTCGTGCGAGGTGACCGACGCCACCAGAGTCGGCTTCTCGTCGCGCACTTTGTCCGTGCGCTCATCCAGAAGCCGGACATCCCAGACACTGGCGGCGGTGAAATCCGGGATGACCACCCGCTTGAGTGTGCCGGTGGGAAGGTCCACCCGCAGGCGGCGGGTCTGGTTGCGGCCGAGTCCTTGGGCGCTGACTTCGACAATGCCGGTAAAGCCCGGCCCGTCGTTTTGGATTTCGCAAGTAATCGGAAACCAGCCCTCGTCCGGAACCAGATTGTCGTAGCCGGGAAAAACATCGAAGCGAAGGCCGGCCGCGCGCAGCGCAGGGGTGGCGAAGAGGCAAAGCACGGCCACGAGAGACAAAAAGAGACTCCTCCGATAACTCAGACTGGGCGAATTGACCTGTTCTGGCGTCATTTTAGGTCCGTAACCTCGTTGATATATATAGCCAATTTCTGTCAAAGCAAGGGCTTTTCGATTGCGGATTGCGCTCACTAATATCGGGAGGGGCGAACTCCTGCGAGCCCCAAACTAGATTCGAACCAATCATCTCCCAGAGCGCTGATACCGCTCTCCGTGCGTCTCCCGAATAACTGGAATCTCTTCCCGAACGGTGTATGGTGCTCTCGTATGAAATCAACCGGGGCTGGAATTCTAACGGTCAACTGCGGCTCCTCGAGCATCAAGTTCGTTCTCTTTGAGGGCGGCCGGCGGCTGTTTCATGGCAAGGTGGATCGCATCGGGTTGAGCGGCACCAAACTGACCGCCACCGATGCTTCGGGCAAGGCGCTCCCGTCCATGGCCTTCAAGTCGGCCAACCATCGCGTGGCGGCGGGTTACTTTTTGGGCTGGCTGGAAAAGCAACCGGGCTTTGCGAAAGTCGCCGCCGTCGGGCACCGCGTGGTGCATGGCATGGCCCACGCCGAACCGGAACGGGTTACGCCCGGCTTGCTCGCGGAATTGCATCGCCTCACCCCGTACGACCCGGACCATTTGCCCCGCGAAATTGAGCTGATCGAAGTCGTGCGCCAGCGCCATCCCAAACTCCCGCAGGTCGCCTGCTTTGACACCGCCTTCCATCGCACCATGCCGACCGTCGCCCGGATTTTGCCGGTCCCGCGCCGCTTTTGGAAAGGAGGGATGCAACGTTACGGTTTTCACGGTTTGTCCTACGCCTATTTGATGGAGGAACTGGCGCGCCTGGGCGATCCCGCGGCCAAAAAAGGACGGGTCATCCTGGCCCATCTCGGCAACGGCGCCAGCATGGCGGCGGTGTTGAATGGAAAAAGTATTGACACCAGCATGGGATTCACTCCCGCCGCCGGACTGGTCATGAGCAGCCGGGCGGGCGATCTGGACCCGGGACTCCTGTCCTACCTTTCGCGCACCCAGGATATGACGGCACGGCAGTTTGAATGGATGGTCAATCATGAAGCCGGGTTGCTGGGGGTCTCGGAGACTTCTCCGGACATGCGGGATCTGCTGGCCGCGGAACGTCGTGATGTCCGCGCCGCCGAGGCCGTGTCGTTGTTTTGTTACCAGGCCAAAAAATGGATCGGCGCCTACACCGCCGCCCTGGGAGGACTGGACACGCTGGTCTTCGCGGCGGGTATCGGCGAAAACTGTCCATCCGTCCGCCGCCGGATTTGCGCCGGGCTGGGCTTTTTGGGTTTGGAATTGGACGCGGCGCAAAACCGGAGAAATGCCCCCGTAATTTCCGCCGCCTCCAGCCGGGTGTCTGTGCGCGTCATTCATACCGACGAGGAGATGATGATCGCGCGATCCGTCGGCCGGCTGTTGCAAATCAACCCTCGGTAGGAGACGACGTGAGAAGTCTCCAAATGAAATCCTATGACTATGAACACGCCCACCTTGAGTCCCGAACTTCTCAAAAGAATAGACGCCTACTGGCGCGCCGCGAATTATTTGTCGGTCGGCCAGATCTATCTGCGGGAAAACCCGCTGCTGAAGGAGCCGCTTGTCCTCGCCCATGTTAAACATACTCTGCTCGGCCACTGGGGAACCACGCCGGGACAGAATTTTATTTACGCGCACCTGAATCGAATCATCAAGAAATACGACCTTGAGATGATTTACATGTCCGGCCCGGGTCACGGTGGACCGGCCATGGTGGCCAACACCTACCTGGAAGGGACCTACAGCGAAATCTATCCGGACATCAGCCCGGATGAGGCGGGAATGCGGAAATTGTTCAAACAGTTTTCCTTCCCCGGCGGAATCCCAAGCCACGTTTCGCCCGAGTGTCCCGGTTCCATTCACGAGGGCGGCGAACTCGGCTATTCGCTGAGTCACGCCTTTGGCGCGGTCTTTGACAACCCGAAACTAATCGTCGCCTGCGTGGTCGGCGACGGCGAAGCGGAAACCGGCCCGCTCGCCACGGGCTGGCATTCCAACAAATTCCTGGACCCCGCCGCCGATGGCGCGGTGCTGCCCATCTTGCATTTAAACGGGTACAAAATCGCGAATCCGACGCTGCTGGCGCGAATTACCCACGACGAACTGGATCAATTGTTGCGCGGCTACGGCTGGACGCCCTATTTCGTCGAGGGTCACGAACCGGAGCCGATGCATCAAAGCATGGCGGCCACGCTTGACACCGCCGCAGAACAGATCCTCCAAATCCAACGCGAGGCCCGGCAGAACGGCAAAACCGATCGCCCCCGCTGGCCGATGATCGTGCTCAATTCACCCAAGGGCTGGACCGGTCCGAAGATGGTGGACGGATTGCCCAACGAAGGCACCTTCCGCTCGCACCAGGTTCCGTTGTCCATTTCGTCCACGTCGCCGCCCGAACACCTCACGCAGTTGGAGGCCTGGCTGAAAAGCTATCGCCCGGCGGAATTGTTCGACGCGAAGGGCGCGCTCAAACCCGAATTGGCGGAACTGGCGCCGTCCGGCCCGCGCCGCATGGGTTCCAATCCGAACGCCAACGGCGGCCTGTTGTTGCACGACCTGCGCATGCCCAATTTCCGCGACTACGCTTTTGACGTGCCCGCCCCCGGCGCGCGCGGCCCGGGCGACACCCGCGTCCTCGGCCCGTTCTTGCGCGACATTGTCAAGTTGAACATGGAACGCCGCAACTTCCGCATCTTTGGCCCGGACGAAACGCTGTCCAACGGCCTGGAGGCGGTCTTCGAAACGACGCAGCGCCAGTGGGAGGCCGCGACCGTGCCCGGCGACCAACTGCTGGCACGGACGGGCCGGGTCATGGAAGTTTTGAGCGAGCACCAGTGCGAAGGGTGGCTGGAGGGATACCTGCTGACCGGCCGGCACGGCCTTTTCAATTGCTACGAGGCCTTCATTCATATTATTGACTCAATGTTCAACCAGCACGCCAAGTGGTTGAAGGTGACCGCCGGCCTGGCATGGCGGCGGAAAATCGCCTCGTTGAACTACCTTCTCGCCTCGCACGTCTGGCGGCAGGACCACAACGGCTTCACCCATCAGGACCCCGGCTTCATTGATCATGTCATCAATAAAAAGGCGGAGATCGTGCGCGTCTATCTGCCGCCCGACGGCAATTGCCTGTTGTCGGTGATGGATCACTGCCTGCGCAGCCGCCACTATGTCAATGTGGTGGTGGCGGGCAAACATCCTTCCCCCCAATGGCTCAACATGGACGCCGCGGAGAAGCATTGCATCAAAGGCATCGGAATGTGGACCTGGGCGGGCAACGATCAGGACGGCCCGCCCGACGTGGTCATGGCCTGCGCCGGCGACGTCCCGACGCTGGAGACGCTGGCCGCGGTTTCCATTTTGCGCGAGCATTTGCCCGAATTGACCATCCGTGTAGTCAATGTTGTGGACTTGATGAAATTGCAGCCGCAAACGGAACATCCGCACGGCTTGAGCGACGCCGATTTCGACGATCTTTTTACCAAGGACAAGCCGGTCATCTTCGCTTTTCACGGCTACCCCTGGCTGATCCACCGCCTGACCTATCGCCGCACCAACCACCAAAACATCCACGTCCGCGGCTACAAGGAGGAGGGCACCATCACGACCGCCTTTGACATGACGGTCTTGAACGAACTGGACCGCTTCCATCTGGTGATGGACGCAATCAAGCGCCTGCCGCAAACCGGCGACAAAGGAATCCATCTCAAAATGCAGCTCCAGGACAAACTGATCGAGCACAAGCTCTACATCAACACCAACGGCGAAGACATGCCGGAGATTCGGAATTGGAAATGGAACATGACGTAGCAGAAGGCGCAACCGATTCCCATCCGGCGGCCCGCGCTCCCGTGCCGTTTATGCGCCCGTTACATTCCACGGCGCCACCACCAACCGGCGGTCCGAGACTGCTGCCTTGATGGAGCCAGGGGATTCCGGCAGTGACAGGAACGCTCCATTGTGACATCTTCCGGTCATGAATTCATCCACGCCAAGGTTAATCAAACTTTTTTTGACGTCCGCCCGGTTGCGCCATGTCCTGCTGGCCGGATTGCTTGCGTCCGGGTGCCAGACTCCCGGCGCGCGGAATCCCAATTATCCGCTCCCATTGCATATCTCCGGAACGAAGATACTTGACAGAGAAAACAAGACGGCGCGCCTGCGCGGCGTCAACGCCGCCAGCCTGGAATGGACCAGCGACGGCGAGGGCCACATTCTCCAGACCCTCGACGTGGCCATCAAAGATTGGCACGTGAACATCATCCGGCTCCCGCTCTGCCAGGACCGGTGGTTCGGCAAAGCACCGGAACAGCACGGGGATTCGAACGCGTATCGGGCGCTGGTCAAACAGGCGGTGGACATTTGCGCCTCCAACAAATGTTATATCATCCTCGATTTGCATTGGTCGGATTGCAACGAATGGGGCACGAATATCGGCCAGCATTCGATGCCCGATTTGAACAGCGTGGCGTTTTGGAAGGATTTCGCGCCGGTTTACGCCAATCATCCCGCCGTTCTCTTCGATCTTTACAACGAACCGCACGATGTCACGTGGGATGTCTGGCTTGCGGGCGGCACGATTACCGACAAGCCCAACGACCGCCGCGGCGGGCCGGCCCGCAAATATGAATGCGTCGGGATGCAAGCGATGCTTGACACAGTGCGGGCGACCGGCGCCAAAAACGTGGTGATTGCCGGCGGACTGGATTGGGCCTACGACATGTCGGGCTTTCTCAATGGCCACCAGCTTGCCGATCCGAAAGGCAACGGCGTGATTTACGCCAATCATTGCTACGACAACAAGGGAGACAGCGTCTATGCGTGGATTGCAAAGATGGAGAAGGCGTCGGCCAAACTTCCGGTAATCGTGAGCGAATTTGGCGGCAACTCCGGGCCGAGCAAGCGCGTGGCGGCGGACAACTGGCTCCTCCATGTTTTGCAGGCCCTCAACGATCACCAATGGTCTTACACCGCCTGGGATCTCCATCGCGCCGCCGGGCCGACCCTCATTTCCGACTGGAATTACACCCCGTCCGCAAGATTCGGAGTTTTTGTGAAACAGTCGCTGGAAGGGACGCTTCCGGCTTACACGCCGCCGCCGCACGGCGGAAGTTAGTCCCCACTTTCGGGAGGGGCGAGCTTCCCGCAAGGGCAAAGCGTTCAACCATGCCATCGTTTTGCGAGCCTCCGTTTAAGGGAATCTTGGGGCTCGCAGGATTTCGCCCCTCCCGCAGAAGAAAACTGCCAAAGTTATTCACAGGATGCGGCAGAATTACTCCTGCCCATCCGAAGACGTTCTGCCGCAACGAAAAGGGCTGGCCCAAGTGGGGAAAAGCGCCCGATAACTTTTTTTCAAAAAAGTACTTGCAACCACCATATATGGGGCTAGAGTGGCGCTCACCACCACTAAATGTGGGCTGATGGCAGCCGTTGGTTGTGCGACTCCGTATAAAAAATGTGGCAGTTGGCAGTTGGCCGATTGCAGAAATCGTGCGACTTTGAAGCTGGATTAGAAACAATTAAAGCAAGAATACCGGTCTATGATCGCTGTACCTGATCGAATCCAAACGTCCGTCAAAACCCAAAGCCCCCAGGACTCCGACGCATCGCCCGGGACAGCCCTTGCGATGGAGAGAGTTTTTAGCGATGCCAACGTCAAGCCCTTCGACCAGATCGAATGGGACCGGCGCACGGCGGAAATTACCGACGACACCGGCAAGGTCATTTTCAAACAGGAAAACGTCGAGGTGCCGAAGTCGTGGTCGGAACTGGCCACGAAGGTGGTGGTGTCGAAATATTTTTATGGCGAGCAAAACACCGGCGAGCGCGAGACGTCCGTCAAGCAGCTCATTCACCGCGTCTGCCGGACGATTGCGGACTGGGGAGTGCGTGACGGCTATTTCGACGAGGCGGGCGGCGAGTTGTTTTATGAAGAGCTGACCTGGCTTTGCGTAAATCAATATGGCGCCTTCAATTCGCCGGTCTGGTTCAACGTCGGGCTTTTTCATCAATACGGCGTCGGCAAATCGTCGGCCCGTGGCGGCTGGTACACGGACGTTCACACCGGCACGGCCATGCGCGCCAACACTCAATACGAATATCCCCAGGGCAGCGCCTGCTTCATTCAGTCGGTGGACGACAACATGGAAAGCATCATGCATCTGGCCTACAGCGAGGCGATGCTGTTTAAGTATGGTTCCGGCACCGGCACGGATCTCAGCCCGGTTCGTTCCAGCAAGGAGAAGCTCAGCGGCGGCGGCCGTCCCAGCGGCCCGCTTTCGTTCCTCAAGGTCTATGACCAGGTGGCCAACGTGGTGAAATCCGGCGGCAAAACCCGGCGCGCGGCCAAGATGAACACCTTGCGCGACTGGCACGGCGACATCGAAGAATTTATTGACGCCAAGCAGAAGGAGGAGAAAAAGGCCTGGGCCCTGATCGAGCAGGGTTACGACGGCTCCTACAACGGCGAAGCTTATGGCAGCGTCATGTATCAGAACGAAAACCTGTCGGTGCGGGTGAGCGACGAATTCATGCAGGCCGCCATCGAGGGCCGGGAATGGTGGACCCGCCGCGTCACCGACGGCTTGCCCCTCCAGAAAAAGGACGCGGCCACCTTGCTGAACAAAATTGCCGAGGGCACCTGGACCTGCGGCGATCCGGGATTGCAATACGACGGCGCCATCCAGAAATGGCACACCTGCAAAGGCACCGAGCCGATTCATTCCACCAATCCGTGCTCGGAATACGTTTTCCTCAACAACACCGCCTGCAATCTGGCCTCGCTCAACTTGATGAAATTCAAGCGCGACGACGGTGTGTTTGACATCGAACGGTTCAAGGCGGCGGTGCGCCTTTTCATCACCGCGCAGGAAATTGTGGTTGATAACGCCAGCTATCCCACCCGGGAAATCGCCGAGAACTCGCACATCTTCCGCACCCTCGGCCTGGGCTACGCCAATCTCGGCTCGCTCATCATGAGCTACGGCCTGCCCTACGATTCCAACGAGGGACGCGCCCTGGCCGGCGCCATCACTGCGATCATGACGGGGCACGCCTACGAACAATCCGCGCAGATCGCCTCGGTGAAGGAGCCCTTCCTCGGCTATCGCGACGCCCGTTGCGCCCACGTCTCCAAGCCGCTGGCAACCGACAACGTCGCTGCCACGCTGGGCGTGATCCAGCAGCACCGGGCCGCGGTGGAAGACATCCACCCGAGCAGCGAATTTGCCTATCTCAAGGACGAAGCGCGCCAGACCTGGAATCGCGCGCTGGCCAAAGGACAGGAGCATGGCTACCGCAACGCCCAGGTCACCGTCCTCGCCCCCACCGGCACCATAGCCTTCCTCATGGATTGCGACACTACCGGCGTCGAGCCCGACATCGCGTTGGTCAAATATAAATTACTCGCGGGCGGCGGCAGCTTGAAGATCGTCAACCGCGGCGTGGCCGACGCCCTGCGCCGCCTCCAATACGGCGAACAGGAAATCGCCGCCATCATCGCCCACGTGGCCAAGTTCGACACCATCGAGGATGTCGAGGACAACGGCGCCATCATCCCCTCGGGCGTAAAGCCGGAACATCTGCCAGTGTTCGATTGCGCCTTCAAGGCCTATCGCGGCCAGCGCAGCATCAGTTACATGGCCCACCTCAAAATGATGGGTGCGACCCAGCCGTTCATCAGCGGCGCCATTTCCAAGACGGTCAATCTGCCGCACCACTGCACGGTGGCGGACATCAAGGATGCCTATATTCAAGCGTGGAAAATGGGCTTGAAATGCGTCGCCATTTATCGCGACGGCTCCAAACGCTCGCAGCCGCTGAACACGAAGAAAACGAACGAAGGCGCCGCCGACGTGGCGGTCGCGCGCGTCAGGGAACTGGAGGCGGAAATCGCAAAGTTGCAGGAGCAAACCGGGCAGCCCTTGCGCCGCCGCCTGCCGGACACGCGCACGGCTGTCACGCATAAATTTGAAATCGCCGGCCACGAAGGCTACCTCACCGTCGGCCTGTTCGAGAACGGCCAGCCCGGCGAATTGTTCATCACCATGGCCAAGGAAGGTTCGACCATTGGCGGTTTGATGGACAGCATCGGAACGCTGACCAGCCTGGCACTGCAATACGGCGTGCCCCTTGACGCCTTGATCAAAAAGTTCGCCCATCAACGCTTCGAGCCCTCCGGGTTCACCCGGAATCCGGACATCCGCAATGCCTCGTCCATTATTGACTACGTCTTCCGCTGGCTGGGCCACCAGTTTGTTCCTGGTTACCCGGACGGCGGCAACGGCCACGGCGGCGGCGCGCGCACTCAGTCGGAACTGCCGATGCCCGGCCTCGTCGAAGAGGTCAAAAAAAAAATAAACCGGCCAGTCCCTGACCTGCCGGTCAACGACGACAGCGAATTCATCACCCGCCCCGGGCGCGAGATCGAGGCAAATGCCAACGGCAACGGCAATGGCAATGGACACGCCCACGTTCCCGCCATCGGCCGCCCGGCAGACGTCTTGAGTCAAAGCGTCGCCCATTTCCAGCAAGACGCCCCCACCTGCCCCAAGTGCGGCCACGTCGCCGTCCGCAACGGCGCCTGCTTCAAATGCCTCAACTGCGGCGAGAGCCTGGGATGCTCATAACCATCGCGTAGCGATGTCCAGAAATTAGCCGTGGGCCTCGGCCCACGGGGTTGGGCCATGAATGCCGGTTGCGTCGCGTAGCGACGGCTGATCATTTTACACTTTCGCCTACTGGAGCCTTCTGGCAGGTGCTCCAATGTTTGGCCGAACGCAGATTTTAGCGAGCCTCAGCCATAACGGAAGGGCGCCGAAAGGCTGAACGTGTTCGGCAAGTGGCGAACCTCCTGCACAGTGCCGTCTTTTAGCAAAACCTCCACAACGTCAAACCGAATTTTGATGGGAGGATTTTTCAGCAGACGCAAATAATCCAGGGCGCAACGGGACAGGCGGCGGCGTTTTTCGGCGTTCACCGAGGCCGCCGGCCGCGTCCAATCCTCTGAGGAACGGGTTTTCACTTCGGCAAACACCAGGCAGTCGGCGTCGCGGAAAATCAAATCCAGCTCGCCCCGCTTGGTGCGGAAATTGGCGGCGAGGTATTTTAACCCGGCTTTTTGCAGATGCTTTTTGGCGGCGCGCTCCCCGATCGTCCCGTGACGCGCGGTCAGGGGACGATCCTTCGCATCGCGCCACGATTTGAGCCTTTCCCACAGTGTCATTCGGGAAATAAACCGGGCTGGTCGTGGCGCACGGGGGCAAAGGACTGGCGATGGATCGGGCACGGCCCGAGATCCTTCAACGCCGCGAGATGCGCGCCGGTGCCGTAGCCTTTGTGGCCGGCAAATCCGTAGCCGGGAAACTCGCGGTCGAATGCGACCATCAAGCGGTCGCGCGTGACTTTCGCCAAAATGCTGGCGGCGGCAATGGAGCAAGAATGGGCATCGCCGGAAACAATTGGCGTCTGCGGAAAGGCCAAACTCTTGACGCGCAGACCGTCCACCAGAACGTGTTGCGGCGGCGGAGCCAGTTTGGCCAGCGCGAGATTCATGGCGCGATGGGTGGCTTCGAGAATATTAATCCGGTCGATGGTGGCGGAGTCCGCCCAGGCGATGCCGTAGCAGATTTCCGGGCGCGCCATCATTTCGGAATAAAGCGACTCCCGCGTTTCCGGCGGGAGCTTCTTGCTGTCGTTGATTTCGCGGAGAGGCTGGGGCAGACCGCCCAGAATCCACTCCGACGGAAAAATGACCGCTGCCGCGACCACCGGCCCGGCCAGGGGTCCGCGACCGGCTTCATCCAATCCGGCCACGTGCATGAAACCGCGCTGCAAAAGATCCGCTTCAAATTTGAAGCTCGGACGTTTGGGCATTCGGGTTGGCACGGAAGGTACTTTTGGGGAAAACGGGGGGCGTCCGCAATCCTTTTCCATCTCAAAGATTTGCCTCGATTTTTGGGTTCGGCGGTGTATTTTGGGAATCACTACTGCCCACGTGAAAGCGAGTTAACTATGGACATCAACTTCAAATGCCCCAATTGCGATCAGGAACTGGAAGTGGATGCGTCAGGCGCGGGCTCCACCCTGCAATGCCCCAGTTGTTTCATCAGCATCACCGTCCCGAGCGCCGGAGCCGAGGCCGCGCCTTCTCCAATGGCCAAGGCCCCGGCCGTCACGCCGCCGCCGGTCGAGAAACATTTCAGCGTGCCCGTCCACGATGTCCCGACCGATGCGCTGATTCAAAAGCCCAATCGTCCGCTGGAAGTGGCGGCGAAGGAGAGCGACAAGCGGATGCGAATCAAGACCATCAAACGGACGGATTGCCAGGAGGTCGGGAAAGACCGGTTCGATGAAAAGGTTTCCGATTTCCTCGAGCACGTCGGGCAGGCGAAC
>Ga0302320_10006225_pt1 | contig 26561 bp, 26 predicted proteins | sample Bog_T0_3_FD_202130 | JGI IMG/M metagenome (GOLD analysis project Ga0302320, IMG submission 202130) | Peat permafrost microbial communities from Stordalen Mire near Abisko, Sweden - Bog_T0_3 | ecosystem: Environmental > Terrestrial > Soil > Wetlands > Peat | place: Sweden: Abisko, Stordalen Mire...
TGCCTCCACACCGACGCTCGCAACCAACGCTCCCGCGCCGCGATCGAACGCATTGGCGGAAAATTCGAAGGCATTCTTCGCTCCCATCGCATGGCCGCGGATTTTATTCCGCGCGATTCCGTTCGCTACTCGATCATCGCGGCGGAATGGCCCGCCGTAGAAGAACGTCTGAACCACCTTCTGAATCGCCCCTAACTCGCGCCCCTGCCATAACTCGGTACAATGCCTTCATGTCCGATGTAAAGCCATTCCGCCTGACGGAGTCGGTAAAAGCTGCGGGTTGAGCTTCCAAGCTGAGTCCGGCGGCGCTGGACACGGTGCTTGGGAAATTAGCCCGGCAACACGACCCGAATGTTCTAGTCGGCTTCGACCACGCCGACGACGCCGGAGTGTATCAAATCGCCCCCGATCAGGCGCTGGTACAGACCGTCGATTTTTTTACCCCGGTCGTCGACGATCCCTACACCTTCGGACAAATCGCCGCAACGAATGCATTGAGCGATATTTATGCCATGGGCGGAAAGCCGCTCACAGCGCTGGCTCTCGTCTGCTTTCCCGATAAAGCCGATCTCGCAATTCTGGAGCGAATTCTCGCTGGCGGACTTTCGAAAATGATCGAAGCCGGATGCACTGTGATCGGCGGCCACAGCATTCGCGACGACGAAACAAAATTCGGCTACTCCGTCACTGGCCTCATCCATCCGAAAAAAGTTCTTGCCAACACCGGAGCCAAGTCCGGCGACGTTCTCATCTTCACCAAAGCTCTAGGGACGGGTGTGATCTCCACCGCGATAAAAAAAGGCAAAGCCGAACCATTCTGGATCGAAGCCGCAATTCAATCGATGACCACCCTGAACAAGCAAGCGGCGGAAGTGATTCACAAAGGCGACTACAGAGTTCATGCCCTGACCGACGTCACCGGCTTCGGATTGATTGGCCACGCGAGAGAGATGGCGCTGGGGAGCAACGTCTCTTTGCAGCTTGACTCGAAAGAGATTGCGGTTCTGCCCGGAGCTCTGGAATGCATTCGTGCCGGATACATTCCCGGAGGTCTCAACCATAATCGCGAATTCGCCGAGTGCACAGTCGGCTACGACGCCGAAATCAGCGAAGAGATCAAAGCTCTGCTTTTCGATCCGCAAACTGCCGGCGGCTTGCTCATCTCAGTCGCCGCAGACGATCATGAAAAACTCATCCTCGACCTGCAAAACGCCGGGGTTCCCGCCCGCCGCATCGGAACCGTAACTGAATCCCACAAGCCGCTCATCCGCATCTACTAGGTACCATCTTCATAAACCAGCAGTTTTCTGAAAGGAATCATCATGCAATTTCGCGAACTGGGGCGCAGCGGCCTGAAAGTTTCAGCCGAGGGACTCGGCTGCATGGGCATGTCGGAATTTTATAGCGGCCGCGACGACAACGAATCAATCGCCACCATCCACCGCGCGCTGGAGCTGGGAATTAATTTTCTCGACACCGCGGACATGTACGGTCCATTTAAAAACGAAGAACTCGTAGGCCGAGCCATCAAAGGCAGGCGCGACAAAGTTACAGTCGCGACCAAATTCGGAATCGTTCGCGACCCCGCCAATCCCTCGGTTCGTGGAGTCAATGGCAAACCGGAATACGTCCGCCGCTCCTGCGAAGGAAGCCTGAAGCGCCTGGGAGTCGAGACCATCGATCTCTATTATCAGCATCGCGTCGATCCCAGCACGCCCATTGAAGAAACTGTCGGGGCAATGGCGGAACTTGTGCGGGAAGGCAAAATTCGTCACATCGGCCTATCCGAAGCCTCACCGCAGACCTTGCGTCGCGCCGTGAAAGTTCATCCCATCACCGCGCTGCAAACTGAATACTCTCTCTGGAGCCGAGATCCAGAAGGAGAGCTGCTCGCGACCTGCCGCGAACTTGGAATAGGATTCGTCGCCTACAGTCCACTCGGACGCGGCTTTCTCACCGGACAATTCAAACACTTCGACGATTTCTCCCAAGACGACTACCGCAGGAACTCGCCGCGATTTCAGGGTGAAAACTTTCAGAAGAATCTGGACCTCGTGCACGGCATCGAGGAAATCGCCAAGGAGAAAAGCTGCAAGCCGTCGCAACTGGCGCTCGCGTGGGTTCTAGCGCAGGATAAGAATATCGTTCCCATCCCCGGGACGAAACGGCGCAAATATCTGGAAGAAAACATTGCTGCCCTCGACGTGAAACTCACCGAGGATGATCTGCAAAGAATAGACGAAATATTCCCGACCGGCGCAGCCGCTGGCCTTCGCTATCCCGAACAGATGATGAGCACCGTCAACGGTTAATCCGCGGTAAAAAATAAAGGGCGGCCACGAGGCCGCCCAAAACTGATAACTGTCTATTTAGAGCTGGTTTTCTTACGCTCGCGCCGGACTTTCTCCGCCCTTCGCGATTCCCCTGCCAGGCTCCGGCTTCAGCACCTGCTGTACGCCGTCATCCTTGGAAGGCAGCTTCATCGGAGGCAGTTCCTTGCCTTCGACCAGCAGCATCACCTCGGAAGCATCCAGCACTTCGCGCTCCAGCAAAGCCGCCGCGATCTTTTGCAGAGTATCGCGGTTGCCTTCGAGAATGCCCTTCGCCGTTTCGTAGCCGAAGTTCACCAGCTTGCGGACCTCGCCATCAATCTTGATTGCAGTGTCCTCACTGTAATCGCGATGCTGGCTGATCTCGCGCCCCAGGAAAATCTGCTCTTCCTTTTTGCCGAAGGTAAGAGGACCAAGATCGCTCATGCCCCACTCACACACCATCTTGCGTGCCATTTCGGTGGCCCGCTCAATGTCGTTTCCGGCTCCGGTGCTCATCTGGCTGAGAAATAGTTCCTCGGCCAAGCGTCCACCCATCAGGATCGCCAGGTCCGTCTTCAAGTATTCCTTCGTGTAGTTGTGCCGGTCGTCCACCGGCAACTGCATGGTTACGCCCAAAGCCATGCCCCGCGGAATAATCGTGACCTTGTGCACTGGATCCGAACCCGGCAGCTTCGCCGCTACCAGCGCGTGTCCAGCTTCGTGATACGCCGTCACCTTCTTTTCCTCATCGGTAAGAATCAGCGACTTGCGCTCCACGCCCATCAGCACTTTATCTTTTGCGACTTCAAAGTCGAACATCAGCACGGCTTTGCGATTCTGCCGCGCCGCCGCCAGTGCCGCTTCGTTCACCATGTTCGCCAGATCGGCTCCCGAAAATCCCGGCGTACCGCGGGCGAGTATTTGAAGCTCAACATCCTCCGCCAGTGGAATCTTGCGGGTATGCACGCGCAAAATTTCTTCGCGGCCGCGCACATCCGGACGGCTTACTACCACGCGCCGGTCAAAACGCCCCGGCCGCAGCAATGCCGGATCAAGCACATCAGGCCGGTTCGTCGCCGCCATGAGGATCACGCCCTCATTCGATTCAAACCCGTCCATCTCGACCAGCAACTGATTTAGAGTCTGTTCGCGCTCGTCGTGTCCGCCGCCCAATCCCGCGCCGCGGTGGCGTCCGACGGCGTCAATTTCGTCGATGAAAATAATGCACGGAGCATTCTTCTTGCCTTGCTCAAACAGATCGCGCACGCGGCTCGCGCCGACGCCGACAAACATTTCCACGAAGTCAGAACCAGAGATGGAGAAAAACGGAACATTCGCCTCGCCCGCAACCGCACGAGCTAGCAACGTTTTGCCCGTTCCCGGAGGCCCCACCAGCAGCACTCCCTTCGGAATTCTGCCGCCAAGTTTCTGGAACTTTTGTGCCTCGCGCAGAAACTCGATAATCTCGCGGAGTTCTTCTTTTGCCTCTTCCACTCCAGCCACGTCCTTGAACGTGACTTTCTTCTGTTGCATCGAGAGCAGCCGCGCCCGGCTCTTTCCGAATGAAAGCGCTTTATTCCCGCCCGTCTGCATCTGCCGGATCATGAAAAACCACAGCGCCCCCAGCAAAATTAGCGGTGCCCATGTCCCCAGCAATTGCAGCGGCCAGCTTCCGCCATTCACGTCCTTGACGTTGACCGAAACATTCTTGTCGTAGAGCGTCTTGAACAGTTCGGGATAATTCACCAGAACCGTGGTGTGAAAAGTCGAGCCGTCCTTGTATTTACCGTGCACATTCTGCCCGTCGACGGTGACTTCCTGTACGTTCCCTTGAGCCACTTCGCTCATGAACTGGGAAGAGTTGACTTCTTTTTCTTTCTGCCCACTGCGCCCCTGCTGAATCACGGTCCACAGCAATGCGCCAGACAGCGCGATGACCACCCAAAAAACAACGGTTTTGACTGTTGAATTCACCAAAAACTCCTCACGAACCGGGGTCCCTAAACACCTACGCGTGAAAGCCCGAGGCTCCGACCCTAGTGATTAGATGCAGTTCTGACAATTCCGATCAGGAAATTCCCTAGGAACTTCATTCTACCGCTTCCCGGGGAAAAAGGCGCGTCACGTTTTGCATGACTTAGGTCATCAAGGGAACCGGGCTCGCCATTAGGTAAGGAATATTGCGGTTCGTCTGCTCAACCGCACCCAGCCCATACCCGATGAGAAACGTATCATCCACCAAAAAGCCGAAATAATCGGGCTGCAAGGCCACGCGGCGGGCGGATTGCCGGTCCAGCAGTGTCACCAGTTTCACAGAGGCTGCCCCACGGGCGCGCAGATCGTTCATTAGAAACTCGCTGGTCACACCAGAATGGACCAACCCCTCGACCAGCAAAATGTGCTGCCCGCGAATATCCGGCTCATGGCTGAAAAATATCTCGACCATGTCCCCCTGTCCGTCCTGCTGCTTTCGATAGCGAGGCTTAATGAACTGGCACACCACCGGAACGTCGAGCGCCCGCACCAGGTCGGCCATGAACATGAAAGCATTCTCCAGCACGGCCAAGGCCTGTATCGTCTGCCCCTGATAGTCGTCGGAAATATGCCGCGCCAGCTCCTTCACCCGCTTCTGGATCTGTTCCGCGGCAATCACCTGCCGAAGTGGCTCAACTCTCGATGCGTTCATAAAGTGGCAGCGCCTCCAACGCAGCTACATCGACTGCGACAGCCGCAATATTTTCTCCGCGACCTCGGCGAAGCCTTCGCGAACTCTGCTTCAGAAGCTTTCATGAGGATGGCCCCAAGGCCCCTCTCGGATCAGCACGGCTTCTTCGCCCTTCTTAGCCTGAATCCTCGCCGGAACCGGAAAGCCGCGCATCCACACAATCTCCTCTCCGTTGACGACGACCGGCCAGAGTCTGCGTTCCGTCGGCGTCAGGTGCCGCCCCTGCAGCAACTCTTTCACCTTTTTCGGAGCCTTCGTATGCGCTGGCCAGTACCGGTCGCCCGCCCGCCAGTTCCGCACGGTTAATTGCTTCGATAAAAGTTCAGCCTTCAGAAGTTGTTGCGGATTATACTCCGCGGATTGCGCGCTAAGTGCTGTTTCCGCGGTCAGGCGTAACGCTTCGATTACTATCCCAAGCTCGGGCACCAGCAACCTGCCGGGGACATCCAGCCTGTGCTCGTAATCCGGAATCTCTTTCTGCCTCCGCAGATCAGGCGTGGCGAACACCAAAGCTTCCGGTTCGCGCAACAGTTTCCAGCCTAGCGGAAGTGATAGTTCTTTCCCCGCCGGCCCATCGTCTTCCGCAAACCGCAAAATTTCTTCGATGTGCTTGAACTCCAGCGGAATCCCTGCCTGCTCTCCGATGGCCTTCACCACTCTTCTCTGTACCGCCCGTGGCTCAGTTAATAGCCAGGGCCGGCTGACGGATGCATTCATCACCAGCCACGGGGCATTATTGATTCGAGCCCGCAATCCAAAATCCATGGGTAGACACGGACCTGGCCCGCCGTCCGCACCCTCGATCTGCACGAAACTGATGTCCTGCGAGTCCCGCGTCCACGCTGGTTCCGACCAGTGCACAACGGTTCCCAGCCATCCGGAAATCTCGTTCTCCCAATAATCTTCTTCGTCGCGCGCGATGGTGGCGAGTTCAGAGAGACTCTCCACCACCGCCGGATTAAATTCCCGCTCCAACAAAGGAACCACCAGCTTGCGCACCCGGTTGCGCGTGAACCTGGAATCCGCATTGGACGAATCCTCTCGCCAAGGCTGCTCGATGTCTCTAAGATACTGTTCCAATTCGCGCCGCCGAATCGTCAGCAACGGCCGAACGATCTCGCCTCGAGCCTGTCCATCCTCATCCTCAACTAGGAGTCTCGGATGAATTCCGCCCAGCCCCCGCATCCCTGTACCGCGAATCATACGCATCAGCACCGTCTCCGCCTGATCGTCGAGCGTGTGCCCGGTCGCGATCTTGTCCAAGGGAGGGTTCGGGAGGGGGGCGGCTCCAGCCGCTTCGGGATCTGGGTTCGAGAAGGGCACGGCTTCAGCCGCGTCGGAATCTGGGTTCGGGAAGGGCACGGCTTCAACCGCGCCGGAATCTGGGTTCGGGAAGGGCACGGCTTCAACCGCGCCGGAATCTGGGTTCGGGAGGGGGGCGGCTCCAGCCGTGCCGGAATCTGGGTTCGAGAAGGGCACGGCTTCAGCCGTGCCGGAATCTGGGTTCGGGAAGGGCACGGCTTCAGCCGTGCCGTTAAGCTGGACGAAAGGTTCGGGCTTCAGCCCCTGAGGCACACCTTTGGGTGGCGCAGCGCTTCCAGCGCTGTGATCGAGGCCTTGGAGACTTTGGGCTTTAGCCCCTGAGGTGTCTTCCGCATCCAGCCTGTCATCAAACAACTCCCGAAAAAATCCATAGCGCAACTCCCGAGCAGCCGCCTCAATCCCCGAATGTTCCTGAGCCGCGGTTTCAGCCGTATCCCCACACCCTAGATAAAACTCCAGCCCATGCTCCCGCGCCAGCCCCGCAACAAATTCCTGATCCGCGTCCGACTCCGCACCGCGTAATTTGTGATTGAAATGAACAACAGAAATAACGATGCCAAGTTCCTGCCGCAACTCGATCAGCAGCCGCAGCAACGCCACCGAATCAATCCCGCCGGAAACCGCAACCCCGACGCGATCCCCGGCACGCAGGAATTCCTCTCTCCGGATATGAGTCAGTAAGCGCTGGGCCAATTCGTGCACCGCAACATGGTACAACCGACCGCGCCAAAGAGTTATGGGGACAGTCGTTACCAACTGTCCCTATACGCGCAAAGTTTACCGAGGGTTTTCTCCGTGACTCTGAGACTCCGTGGTGCAAAGATTCCTACAGCTCCGGGCTCTTCTCCGCAATCAGCTTGCGAATCTTCTCCACAAACTCGCCGGTATTCATGTCCTCCGTCTTGTCTTTCCCGCGCGTGCGCACATTCACCCTGCCCGCCTCAGCCTCTTTATCTCCAACCACCAGCAAGAACGGAACCTTCTGCATGGCATGTTCGCGGATCTTCGCATTCATCTTTTCATTGCGCGCATCCACGGTCACGCGCACACCGATCGCCTTGAGTTGATCCGCGACCTTTTGCGCGTACTCCGCGTGCCGCTCGCTGATCGGAATCATCGCCACCTGCACCGGCGACAGCCAGGCCGGAAACGCCCCTGCGTAATGCTCAATCAGCACGCCGAAGAATCGCTCAACCGATCCGTACAAGGCGCGATGCACCATCACCGGCTGCTTGCGCGAACCATCTTCGGCGACGTATTCCAGGCCGAAACGCTGCGGAAGATTGAAGTCAAACTGCACCGTCGAGAGCTGCCACAATCGGCCAATCGCATCCACCAGCTTGATGTCGATTTTCGGTCCATAAAATGCCGCTTCGCCGGGGATGGTCTTGTACTCGATGTTTCTGCCCTGCAGAACTTTCTCGAGCGATTGCGTGGCGTGGATCCATTGCTCCTCGCTGCCCACAAAATTCTTTTTGTCTTCGGGATTCCACGTCGACAACTCCGTTTGAAATTTATCGAAACCAAAGTCCTTTAAGACATCGAGAGCGAAATCCAGACAACTCGCAATCTCACCTTCAATCTGTTCCGGAGTGCAGAAAATATGCGCATCATCCTGCGTAAACCCCCGCACGCGCAGCAGTCCGTGCATCACGCCCGAACGCTCGTAGCGATAAACAGTCCCCAATTCGCCCAGCCGCACCGGCAAATCGCGATACGACTTCAGCGAATCTTTGTAAATCAAAATGTGACCCGGACAATTCATCGGCTTCAGCCGGTATTCGGCGTCATCGAGCTCCATCGCGTCGAACATATTTTGCGAGTAGTAGCCCTCGTGTCCCGAGGTAAAAAACAACTGCCGGCGCGCCACATGCGGCGTGAACACCAGCGAGTAGCCGCGTTTCACGTACTCCTCGCGCATCCAATCTTCCATCTGCTTGCGGATAATCCCGCCCTTGGGATGCCAGAAAATCAGCCCGGGCCCCGCCAACTCCTGAATGGAAAACAAATCGAGTTGCTGTCCCAGTACGCGGTGATCGCGCTTCTTGGCCTCTTCCACTTGCTGCAAATGCGCGTCGAGGTCCTTCTTCGAGAAAAATGAAGTCCCGTAAATCCGCTGCAGCTGCGGATTCTTTTCGTCCCCCAACCAGTACGCCCCGGCAATGTTGAACAACTTGAACGCCTTGATCTTGCCCGTCGATGGAATATGCGGCCCTCGGCAAAAATCCGTGAACTTCCCCGTACGGTAGATGGAAATCGTTTCATCGGGCTTGGTGAACTGCTCGATGAAATGGCACTTCATGAAGTCGCCTTCTTTTTTGAACTCTGCCAGCCCCTGGTCACGAGGCAGAAACTCCCGCGCATACGGAATATTCTGCTGCACCAGCTCCTGCATCTTTTTCTCGATTTTCTCCAAGTCTTCCGGCGTAAACGGAGTCGGCCGGTAGAAATCGTAGAAAAATCCGCTCTCCGTCGCCGGACCATGCCCCAGCTTCGTCTCCGGAAAAAGTTCCAGCACCGCCGCCGCCAGCAGATGCGCCGACGAATGCCGGTAGATGTCGAGCGACTCCGGATCTTTCTCCGTGAGCAAACGCAACTCGGTATCATTTTCCAGCGGCTTGGTCAGATCGATGAGATCGCCGTTAGTTTTGGCCGCCAACGCCGCATCCGCCAGCCGCGGGCTGATCGACTTCGCAATGTCGAGCGCCGTCGTCCCCTTGGGAACATCTTTCACGCTTCCATCCGGAAGCTTCACCTGAATGCTATCTGCCATAAAGTTGAGACCTGCAGGAGTGCTGAATACTTCGCGCTGAATACTTTTTGCTGAACATCTCAGTTTATGGGAGGGACTCAGGGGGGTCAAACGCTAGACGCTCAAAGCGCTCCTCACCGCTTCTTGCTGGTCGCCTTCGGCTTCAAGGTCGCGACATAGTCGTAACTCATCGCAAGAAACGGCTGCAGTTCTTTCGTCTTTTCAAACAATAAATCTGGAACGGCAACGTACTCCTTCATCACCGTTCCGTAAGCCTCGTACAGTTTCGTCTTGTATTTCTTGAGAAACTTTTGTCTTTCTTCGTCAGGGAGCCGAAGCGCTAAAACCCCAGACGGGCCTAATAAACTGAACATGTGCCCATTCAGCGACGTGTAGCCCATACGATCGCCCTTGCGCTCAATTTTCGGATGAGTCGCAATCAGTTCGTTATAAAGCTCGGACTTGTCCGCAGGGATGTTGCTTTTTTTCGGCGCCGCCATGGTCGAAACAGCTTATACATCTCTAACGTGCGTCGCAATATACCAGGTGTTGCCAAAGTCATCCGTCACCGCCGAATTGCGATCGCCATATGGCTGGTCCGTCGGCTCATGGAGCGATTTCGCTCCCGCCGCCAGCGCCCGCTTATACGCCGCATCGCAATCCGGAACGTACAGATAGAACATCGCGGGCATCCGCTGATACTGGCCTTGGGCCTCGCCCATCTCTACGATCGAATCGCCGACGCGAATCTCCGCATGATGCACTACTCCATCCGGTGACGCATGCTTCGCCACTTCTTGCGCTCCGAAGGCACGCTTCAAAAATCCGATCAGCGGCTCGGCCCGCAACGGATGCAAATAAGGATTCACGGCGTGCAGTCCCTTCGGAACATAGCTCGCGCCCTTGGCCGTGGCGATGTACCAGAGATTGCCGGCCAGATCCTTCACCGCACCCGAGCGCTCCCCGTACTCCTGATCCCGCGGCTCACTAATCAGAGTCGCTCCAGCCGCCACCGCTTGCCGACAGACCGCGTCGGCATCTTCCACATAAACGTGCAGCGCGCTGGGATGCAGAGTAGCCGGAAACTTTTCCTTCCCCAGGCCGCCGCCCATCATCACCAAGGAATCCCCGATGCGGACCTCGCCATGCACGCCCGTTGGCGTCATCGCCCGCACCACCTCTTCCGCATCGAAAGCCTGTTTGGCAAAGTCAAGCAGCGCCACTCCATTTTCGACGACGAGATAGGGCGTCACCATGCGGTGTCCGCTGGGAACCGGATTTACACTTGAGCTCCCTTCGGGCATCCGTCCGCCCTCAGGCCCGGTTTCCATTCCCTTCATGCGCCGGTGCATTTCTTCCGGCGGCATCTGTTCAATCACCGTCGAGATCGCCCACTTGTACCCGAAGGGGTCTTGAAGCGTCCCTTCGCGATGCCCGTAGAATTGGTTTTTGATTGGAAGAACGGTCGTGGCACCCGCTTCAATCGCATGAGCAAAAAACTTGTCTACGTCAGGGACTATTACCGACATCATCACCGGAGAATTCCCCAGCGTCTCGGCGCTAAAGCGGTTACCCTCGGGCCACTCCTCGGTCAGCAACACAGTTGAGCCGCCAATCTCGATCACGGCATGGGGAATTTCACCACCAACTTCGAAGCGCATAATTTCGCGCGCGCTAAACGCATTCTTATAAAACTCGATGGCCCTGGCTGCATCCCTAAAAGCCAGTCTCGGAGTTGCCGTCGTTTGGGTCTGGACCACCGGTTCTGCAATCGTGCTCATGGATTTTCTCCCTCTTAATAATTCGGATTTCAAACGTGTCTTAAATTCCTCACGCGGCAAATCCCGAAGGTCGGCCGCTACGCGCAGCAACGGATCGAGGTCATCTGGCACTTTTGCAAGCTTGCCGTCCGCCTGCGACAGTAAAGTATCCACAGCGCGGTTCAGTTGCTCGGCATTCTCCGTGTCCTTCTCGCGCCGATTATTATTTCCGCCGGGTAGAGAGCGCTTAGGCATGGGCACCCTCCATGCGCGCCCGCAAAGTGGTGAGAGCGCGAAATTGCAACTGTTTTACCGCCCCTTCGCTCTTGCGAATTTCCGTTGCCACTTCCTTAATACTTTTTTCTTCCACGAACCGCATTACGACGACTCGCTGCTGTTCGGCTGGCAACGTCTTCACCAGCCGAAACAAAGTGGCCTTGCGCTCCACTTCTTCGATTTCAACGGCCACGGCAGCCGCAGAATCAATTCGCTCCGGTTCCTGCGCAATCTCCTCGCGGCTTTTGCGCTGCCAACGGTCCGAAATTAAATTCGCCGCGATCCGATAAAGCCAGGCCGCAAACGGAATCCCCCGCCACTCGTAACGCTGCAAGTTCGATAGCGCATGATGAAAAACCTCGGAAGTCAGGTCCTCAGTTTCCGCGCGGTCGCCGACGCGCCGCACCACGTAGGCATACACTCGCTCGAAATTGCCCTCGTAAAGCTCCGCAAAGCGCGCCGGGTCCCGCTGCGCCGCCTCGACGAGCAACCGCTCGTCCGGTGGGCGTTCTTTGTTCCGAGCCGTCAAAGCCTTCACGAATTCTCCGCGCGGAGTAGTCTACACAGGGATAACGGGGGAAAGCGGGAAAAGTTACGGCTGCAAGATGCGGAGCTATCCAAATGCGGTGTTTTTGAGTGGCGCAGCACCTTCGGCTCTGCGGTTGAAGCGAAGCTTGAAACCGAAGGATTGTTTCGCGGCGCAAGATCGCCAAGATCGAAGGGCTCTTCTCCCATAAATACGGTAATATGGGTCAGTGAAGACCACCCTCGAAATCCCGGATTTTCTCTTCCGCCGGGCTAAGTCTGTCGCTGCCGAGCGCGGCATTCCTCTGCGCCAGTTTGTGACTGAGGCGGTCCAGGAGAAGCTGAGAATTGTCCCTGAAGACAAGCCCTGGATGAAACACTTGGGGAAACTCCAGCATCTGCGCAAAGAACGCAAGCAGATCGACAAGCGGGTCGAGGAAGCCTTCGAGCAAATTGATCGCGAGTTCTGGGACTGAGCGAACCTGACTGAACCAACCTAACAAAGCAAGCCTGATGACCCCATGATTATCGATACTATCGCCTTGTCCGCCGCGGCTGAGGAGGATCCCGCACTCATCGCTATTTTTGCCGGCGCCAGGCAAGTCGCCGTTCCAGTAATCGTTTTGGGTGAGTATCGCTATGGCATCATCCAATCGCGCCACCATGCTTCTTATGAGAAATGGCTGGAGGGCCTTTTGCGAGACTGCATAGTGCTTGATGTCACCGATTCGACCACCAAACACTACGCTGAGATCAGCGCAGAACTGAAGCGAAAAGGAAAACCGATGCCCACGAATGACATTTGGATTGCCGCCCTATGTCGCCAGCACTCACTTCCGCTGTTAAGCCGCGATCGACATTTCGATTGGGTTGAAAAAATCAAACGCGTCGACTGGTGAGTGCGCTTCACGCCCGGTAATACAACTCCTCCATCGCCTTCCGCACTTTCTCTGACACCGCGTCCATATCCCGCATCGTCAGACCGACAGTCGAAATTGGCGCGCCCACGCGCATCTCCAGCGGACGACACTTGATGTGATAGGTGTTCATCGGCAGCAATTCGAAGGTTCCAACCAGCGCGACCGGAACGATATCCACCTGCGCTTTGATCGCCAGAAAAAAAGCTCCCGGCAGAAACGGCTTGATCTCGCCATCCGGAGTGCGTCCGCCCTCGGGATAAATCACTAGTGGCATGCCCGCTTTTAAACTCTTCACCGCCGAGCGGATCGCCGCAATCGAGTTCGTCGGCCGCTGCTGATCGATGCAGACTTGCCCCGACCGCTTCAACTGCCAACCCACCACCGGATACACCAGCAACTCTTTCTTGAAAACAATGCGGAATTGAAAGGGCAGATAAACGTAGAGAACGGGAATGTCCATCGCCGAAGCGTGATTCACCGCATAGACGTGAGGCTTCGCGATGTCGATCTTATCGAGCCCGGTAACCTCTACCGGCGACAAAATCGTTTTCATAATGAGCCACGACCATGTCCGCGAGAACCAGTGCAGCCGCCGCCCATTGCGGTCGAACAAGCCGCCGGGGAGAGCCAAAATTCCCAGCACAAAAGTGTAAAGCCAAATCAGAGGATCAAGAATCAGGTAGGATCGCAGCCGGCTCAACCAGCCGTACTTCTTGCCCAGAAGCGCGTGCGGACTCAGTCGTGGCGCGGCCACAGGGGCTGCTTCCGCGCTACCTTCCACTTCCACTGAGGATGGCGAATTCACTTCCTGCACACATCCATTCTAGGGTAAAAATGCCTGCAGACGCTGCTCTAAACTTTGCCCTGAACTTTGCTTCTAAACTTTGCCCTAAACTTCCGCACCTAAAGCTCGCATCGCTTCGCCAACTAGATAAATAGAGCCGGTGATCACTACAACCGTAGCGGCCTTGGCCAGAAACCGCGCCCGATCCAGGGCCTGCTCCACCGCTTCCACAGTTTCAATCTCAACCCCGGTTCGTACCGCCGCTTGTTGAATTTCCTCCGGCGACGCGGCTCGAGGATTATCCGGCCGCGTCGCAATCACCCGCTCCGCCAGCGGAAATAAAATCTCCGTCATCTCTGAGATTGCCTTATCGCGCATCGCTCCGAAAACAAATATCAGCGGACGGTCTTCATAGCGCTCCGAAAGGGCCGAGCGCAGCGCCCACGCGCCCGCCGGATTATGCGCCACATCGATCACGACCTCGGGCCAGCCCAGCTGCGGCGCGATAACCTCAAACCTTCCAGCCCATCGCGTCTCGCGAATCCCGCGCTCAATGCTCTTCGCGGTGATCCCGCCAAACCCCTGCTCCTTCAATTCGACCGCCGCGGCAATCGCCAAAGCCAGGTTGCGTAACTGGTGCCTGCCGACGAGCGGTGTCTCTACCAAAATTTCTTCACCCAAAACGCTCAGCGGATATCGATATATAAATTTTTTAGCGATCTCAGCGCCGGAAAGCTGACGCTCCAGGTTCTTCTGGGTGCTGGGTACTAGGTACTGCGAACTGTTCGGCGAAACCGGAGGCACGTACGGCACGGCGTTCACTGCCCTTGAGCCCAGTTCCAAGATCGTATTGCCAATCACGTCGTTGGCCTCGGGCTGCTGCGGCAGGACTACAGCCACGCCATCTCGGCGAAGAATCCCAACTTTCTCCCTGGCAATCTCGCTCAGGGTATTTCCCAGAAACTTCTGGTGATCGAGAGAGATATCGGTGATCACGCTCAGCCGCGGTTCCACCACGTTGGTTGCATCCAATCGCCCGCCCATGCCAACTTCGAGTACAGCCAAGTCGATTTTTTCGCGGGCAAAGTATTCGAAGGCGATCGCGGTCATCATCTCGAAAAAACTGGGAGGCCAGGGCAGATCACCGCGCGCGACCAGTACCTCCGCAGCTTGATCCACTGCGAAATGCAGACTGGCGAAATCGTCATCGCCGATCGCCACCCCATTCACCCGAATGCGTTCGTTGATACGAATAAGATGCGGGGAGGTGTACAGCCCAGTCTTGATTCCCGAAGCTTTCAGGATGGAAGCCAGCGTCGCGGCCGTCGAGCCCTTGCCGTTGGTTCCCGCAATCAGCACGCTCGGGAACCGCCGCTCAGGATGGTCCAAGCTTTGCAAGAGAACCCGCATGTGGGCGAGATCGAACTTCTGCGAGGGCGTCTGCGCCAGTTCGTGGCCCAGCGCAAACATGCTCGCAACCGCAGCTTCGTAGGACATAAAAAGCTCTCAGCTTTCAGCCGTCAGCTCTCAGCTTGTTCCTTCAAATTATAAGGTTGGCAGGGTCCGATTCAAGGTTCGGCGATCGCCGGGTTGGTTCAGCCGATGGCTGAAAGCCGATAGCCGCTTTAGGCCGCCATAAAATCCAGCGCCCGCGCAATATAGGGTTTAAGTTCCTTGCGATGCACCACGGCGTCCAGCATTCCATGCGAGAGCAGAAATTCGCTGCGCTGGAAGCCTGCCGGCAACTTTTGCCGGATCGTCTGCTCGATCACCCGCGGCCCGGCAAATCCAATCAGAGCGCCCGGTTCAGCAATGTTTAAATCTCCCAGCATCGCGAAAGATGCAGTGACCCCGCCCGTGGTGGGATCAGTCAGCAGTGAAATGTAAGGAACTTTCGCTCTATCCAATTTCGCCAGCGCCGCGGAAATCTTCGCCAACTGCATCAAGCTGACCACGCCTTCCATCATCCGTGCTCCGCCCGAAGCCGATACAATAATGAGCGGAGTCTTCGAAACCGCGGCGTGCTCCACAGCGCGAGTAATCATCTCTCCCACCACTGCGCCCATGCTGCCGCCAATGAACGCATATTCCATTACGCTGGCCACCACCGGTCGCCCCAGTAGCTTGCCTCGCGCATTGATCACCGCGTCTTTCAAGCCCGTATCGTGTTGCGCTTGCCGTAGCCGCGACGAGTAGGGTTTCAAGTCCACAAACTTCAAAGGATCGGTCGAGGAAAGATTTCCATCGAACGTTTCATATTGATTCTCGTCCAGCAGAAGCGCCAGCCGCGTGCGCGCATCGATGCGAAAATGCTTCTCGCACTTCGGACAAACATTTAAATTTTCTTCCAGATCTTTCTTCCAGATAATCTGCCGGCAGCTCTCACACTTCACCCACAACCCTTCGGTGCGGACCGTCTTCTCGCCCGAAGCGTTCAATTCCCCGGATTCGCGTTTAAACCAAGCCATAAGAATCTAGCGATTGAGTCATTTGTGATTTGGCGATTGAAAATCATACGTCAAGCTCATGAGGCTTGAAAAAATCGCCCAATCGCTCGATCGCAAAATCGCTCAATCTCAGTATTCGATTCCTCTCTGTGCCATCACGCCCTTTTCATAGGCGTGCTTGACCTGCCGCATCTCCGTCACCGTGTCGGCGGCCTCGACGATTGTGGGGTGTGCGTTCCTTCCCGTCAAGATGACATGCACCATCTCGGGCTTCTTCTTCAGGCTCTCTACCACTCTGGCGGGATCGAGCATGCCGTAGCTGATGGCGTAGTTGATTTCATCCAAGACCACCAGGTCCCAGTCGCCGGATTGAATCGCCTTCTCGCTCTCTGCCCACGCTTCCTCGACCATCTTTACATCTTCCGGATCCGGCTTCTCCGCTCCCACCTTCACAAATCCGCGTCCCATCTGCTTCATCACGAACTTGTCGCCAAAGGCCCGCACCGCGTCCAACTCACCGTAGTGCCACGAGCCCTTCAGAAATTGCAGCATCAGCACCCGCATTCCCTGGCCTACGGCGCGCAGGGCGGTGCCCATCGCAGCGGTCGTCTTGCCTTTGCCCGGTCCGGTATTCACGATGATAAGACCGCGCCGCACGTCTGCCATGATCGCCTGACTCTAGATGCTTGATTCTACTAGAAGATGCAGCAGAGCTGTTCGATGACACCGGATTCGTCATTTCGCGCTAAGATATTGCCCTGCGGGAGAGGAGAACATTCCCCACGGAACTCGTACCTGTCAGTTGGCGTATTGAGATGTAAGCAGACTTCTGTCGCGTGACAGTCTGCGGAGGTATCTTCATGATCTACGAAGGCACGATCTACCGAGCCACGAAATACAGAAAGATGATCCACCAAGTGACCAGCAAATTTGTAGTTTTCTTGTTCTGTGCCTTCGCTGCCTTGCCGGCATTTTCCGCGCAGCACGTGGCCATTCACCCCAGACCCGGCTTCGATGCCGCCGAGCAGGATACGATTCGCCAGATCGTCGACATGGAGCGCCAAGCCAAAGAAGCCAGCCTGCATCGCGACGCCGAGTTTCCTCTGCGCACGCTGGCCGATGACTACGTTGGGATAACCCCTCTGGGCCAGGTCACGACCAAGCAGGAAACCATTTCGGCGCGGCGCAGTGGCCAACTTCGCTACGAGTCAATGAACGTGAGCGACATGGTGGTTCGCCTCTACGGCGATACGGCAGTGGTGACTGCCCGCGCCGATGTGAAAGGTCATCAATTGGGCGAAGATTTCAGCGGTCCCTATCGTTACACGCGCGTCTGGGTCCGCCGCAACGGACACTGGCAAGCCGTAAGCTATCAGGCCACGGTCACCCAGTAGGACGAAAAGTTTACGACAAATGATTGGACTCTCTGATCGCCGCTTGTCCGTTCGAAGGATTAGCCTCCTCCGAGTCGCCACCCAATAACGGCGCGGCAATTCGAAGAGCTTCCACTTGCCGCTTCACTTTCAACAGTTCCTGTTCTTTCGAGCGCAACAACTCCATCACATCTCTCATAGATCCAGTCTCCCACATCCCACCAAAACTTGTGCAACGGATTGCTCTACCTTAAAACAAAAGATGACAGTTGCGGGCGTCGCAGCAACGCACGAAGGTGCATTTTTCCCGAAAGAGTTTCATTCTCCCGAGTGAAATGAGTGCCCGGAATGATACGGATGTCCCTTCAAAATCGTAAAGGCTCGGTAGACCTGCTCCAGCAACACGACCCGCGCTAACTCGTGGGCCAAAGTCATCCTTCCCAGCGAAATCTTGTGCTGCGCGGCCGTGAATGCACCCTCGCTGAATCCATCCGCCGGACCTACTGCGAGTACCAGGGGCAGGGGATTGCGGTCCTGGTAATCCCGAAGAAAACTGGCGAATTCTTCGGAAGAGAACTGCTTCCCGCGCGAATCCATTAAGACTAATGTCGACTTTTTCGCGACCGCAGGCTTGCCTCCTGTCGCTGCTCTGCCGCACATTTGTAGAAGGGCGGCTTCATCCTTCAGAGCCAGACCTTCCACCGGCGCATAATGCGAAATCCGCTTGAGATACTCATCGGTCAGCGACTGGATCGCCGGCTCTTTTGTTCTCCCGATCCATGCGATTTTGATCCTCACAGAAATAAGCCTGGGCACGCCAGGCACAGAACGAACACGGCAATGATGAGTTCTACGCTTTCTTGCCACGAGAACTGGTTGCGGTCGGTTTGCGCAGCGCTGCCTTAACTTTGGACTTCGTCTTCGACCCCGCCTTCTTCGCCCGGGTCTTCGGACTCAATTCTGTCGGCTCCAACCGCTTGGCCGTCTTCCAAAGCCGTTCCAGATCGTAGAATTTGCGGGCCTTCTCGGAAAATACATGAACCACGAAGTCAACGTAGTCGACCAGGATCCATTCGCCCTGCCGGTAGCCTTCCACCTGAGCCGGCCGCACACCGGTTTTCTTCAGCCGCAGTTCAACTTCGTCGGCGATGGCCTGAACCTGCCGCGGATTGGTCCCGCTGCACAACACAAAGTAGTCGGTGAATGCGCCCGACCCTTTTTCCATTTCGAGGATGGAAAGTTCTTCCGCTTTTTTGTCGAGACAGGCCTGGATGGCCTCCGTCACTTGACGCTTCAACTCATTTTTTTTCATGCAGAGGCCGGTCGTCTGATTCAGTCGTTGATTGTTAGTAGATGTTCGTATTTGCCCAGTCGGGCAGAGTCTGTATTGTAAATGAGCCTGCTGCAAAACGTCTGGCGGCAGGATAAATGCTTTCGCTGCGAACTCGCCTCGCGCCTGACTACTAAAAACCAGCGACTAACGACCTTTGTACAATCCCATTTTCTTGATGTAATCGGCGACTGCCGGCTCCAAAAAACGACCCAACGGTTTTCCCGCCGCGGCAGCCTCGCGAATCGCCGTCGACGAAATCGGCTGATAAACCTCGTCAACCAGATGGATCGTCGCACCTCTTAATACCAATTGCCCGGTCGCGGCCTGTCTTTGAAATGGACGCGTAGCTTCTTCTCGCGGGCGCAGGCTGGCCGGTAAAGCATTGGCCACATCCGCCAGCGAAAATCCGGGCCTGCTGGCGACCACAAGCTCACACTCCCGAAATAACGCCTCTGCCTCGTGCCATTTTGCGATGTCCGCAAAAGCGTCGATGCCGAGAAGCAAAAATAATCGGTCCACTTTCTTGAACGACCGCTTCATCCGCCTGACTGTATCGATGGTGTAATTCGGTTTCGCAACTTTCGACTTTTGCTTGGGCCCCTCGGTCGCATCAAGCTCTTCTGGCGCTTCCAGCAAGGAAGGGACGAAATCTTTTTCCTGCGCCGTGGCGAGCGTAATCATGGCATAGCGATGGACGAACGCCAGCAATGGTTGCCGCTGCTTATGCGGGGGAACATGCGCCGGCACAAAAAGAATGCGCGAAAGATTGCAGCGCTCCTGTGCCGCGCGCGCCAGAGACAGATGTCCGCGATGGATGGGATCGAAGGTGCCGCCAAACAGTCCAATATTCATGCGCCGCTAGTTTCTAGGTTCTTGCGCTCAGTTGGCAAGTCCGCATTTTTTTTCCAGCGCACTACACGCTTCTGCTCACACCTTCGGCGCTTCTCTTCTATGCAGCGGGCCATCGCCGCATTCCAGCCCTGTCCACATGGCCAACTTTTATTTGCCGCCGGAGACATTCACTCCGTGAATCTGGAATGTACTCCTGTAATCTCGCGCATCCAAACAGTTCCGCATAGCATATTTACATGCGAGTAACCCTCCCCCTACTCCGCATTCCGCCTGCCCGCGCGCCCATTCTGCGCTATGGCGTTGCGGTGCTGAGCACAACGCTGGCGCTGATCCCATCCGTATTGCTTCCCAATATCACGGAAAGCCGCCTGGCCGTTTTTGCCGTCGCCGTGATGGTGAGCGCCTGGTACGGCGGCTGGAAGCCCGGGCTGGTGGCCACTTCTTTCGCGCTCACGGTCAGCGCATATTTTTCCTTTTCCGGAGAGCACACCCCGGAGCAGTTTCGCTCAACCATGCTTCGGCTGGCGCTCTTCGTCGTTCTAGCCGCGCTGATTTGCTGGTTCAACGCGGCCCTTAGGTCCGCGCAGGAGGGGCTGCGCCGCTCCGAAATGAATTTCCGTTCCATGGTTACCAACGCTCCTTATGGCATCTGCTGTTGCGATGCCAGCGGTCAGTTGCTCGAGGCAAACCCCGCCTTTCTTGCCATGTTGGGTTACAGATCGGCGACCGATCTCCTCGGCAAACACCTCGGAGCACTTTATGCGGATGGTCAGCATTGGTTCCAGCTGGCGGACCATCTGCGCTCAGCCGAGCCCTTCAATAACTTCTTCGTGGAGTGGCGGCGTAAGGACGACAGCGCCATCGTAGTTCGTGTTTCTGGCCGCGGGGTTTCTTCTCCAGGCAAGGAAAATAGCTTCGAGCTGTTTGCAGAAGATGTAACCGAGCGCCGCGCTCTCGAACAACAACTCCAGCAGTCGCAAAAAATGGAAGCCGTGGGAAGGCTCGCCGGCGGCATCGCTCACGATTTCAATAATCTACTCATGGTGATTTCCGGATACTCAGAATTTCTTCTCGACCGCCTGGGCCCGGAACCGGCATTGCGCGGTCCTGCACAAGAAATTGCCGGCGCTGCCGTCCGCGCCACCTCGCTCACCCGCCAGCTTCTCGCCTTCAGCCGGAAACAAATGCTGGCCCCGAAAATTCTCGACCTTAACGGAGTCGTTACCGAAAACTTGAAAATGCTGACCCGCGTCATCGGAGAAGACATCGATCTGGTTATGGTTCCGGCCGCGGAATTGGGATCCGTGCGTGCTGACGCCGGGCAGATCGAACAGGTCATCATGAACCTGGCGGTGAACGCCCGCGACGCCATGCCTTCCGGAGGGAGGCTGACCATCGAAACCTCCAACGTGTCCTTCGATGAAGGTCACGCCCGCCTTCATCCGCCACTGGCCGCCGGCAATTACGTGATGATGGCCGTCACCGATACGGGCGCAGGCATGGATGTAGAAACGCAATCCCGCATCTTCGAACCCTTCTTTACCACCAAAGGCCCCAAGGGAACGGGTCTGGGGCTCTCCACGGTGTACGGCATCGTGAAGCAGAGCGGAGGCTACATATGGGTTTACAGCGAACTGGGAAAAGGGACCACGTTCAAAATCTACTTTCCTCGGGTTGCGGAAACGGCTCCCAGCGCAACCTCCGTCGCGGTTTCCCCGGAAACTCTGCGCCGCGAACCCGGCACGGAAACCATCCTGCTGGTCGAGGACGAAACCAATTTACGTTATCTGGCGCGCCAATTCCTCGAAAAGGAAGGCTACCGCGTGATCGACGCCTCCGACGGCATGGTGGCCATGCAGATTGCGGTGGCGCACGAAGGCGTGATTCATCTGCTGCTAACTGACGTGATCATGCCCGGGATGAACGGCCGTGAGTTGGCGCAACGCATTGTGGAGATGCGTCCCAACGTTAAAGTGCTCTATATGTCCGGCTACACAGAAAACGTGATTGGCCGCAACGGCACGCTGGACGCAGGCGTTCGCTTGCTGCAGAAGCCGTTTACTCTCCGCGATCTCAAAAGCAAAGTTCGCGAAGTGCTGGATTCGATCCCCATGCATGCGGAGGCTGCCATGACTGCTCATACTGAAACCGGACATGTAGCGCAAGCGCAAAACTCTTCTCGCGCGCAGCGCTTTCACCTCAATCTTCCGTTGAAATACCGGCGCATCGATGAGGAAACCTGGCACGTGGGACAGACGAAAAACATCAGCCGTTCAGGTTTGCTCTTTCAAGCGGAAGATTTTCTGCAACCCAATGTTATTTTGGAGATCAACCTTGTGTTGCCGGCGGAGATCGCTGGGCTCTCGCCTACAGAAGTAATTTGCCGCGGAGAGATCGTGCGCACCGTAGAGCCGAACGGCGAGCGCTTGCCGCCGGCCTTAGCCGCAAAGATTTTGCAATACCGCTTCCAGCACGGGTCAAACTTGCCGCGGGCATAAGAACCCTGGCACTGTAATCGATGGCCATTCACCAACTTACGCTGCGAGGAATCTTATTCGTAATCCAACGCCTTCCTTTCTCATTGGCCGCCCCATTGTCGGCCCTCGGCTAAAGCAACCTGCGCCTGACCAGAGTCATCCAAGACGCACCACATTTCTGCTTCGTCGAGGATGGCTTTTATGAAGAGAATTATTCTCGTTCCGCTCTGGCTCCTAACTCTTTCGATCGCTATCTTCGCGCAAGATAACTCTTCAACACCGCTGTATCCGGCTTCGCCGCACCCCACGCAACCGTCGGCACCCAGTCAGGACGCTGCCCCGCAGCAAATGAACCAGAACACTGGGCAGAACGACGGGATGCCGATCTTTCGCGTGAGCGTTTATGCGCGGACCACCAAAGCCGTCAACTACCGGCATCGCGGCGGATCCACCACTGTCGACATGCGCGGCACAGACATAATGCCCCAGGTTGCCGGTCATGCGAAAGTGGATGGCAAGGCTGGTCGTCTCGCGATCAGCGTCGAACTTACGCATCTGCCGCAAGCCACTTCGCTGGGCGGCCAGTTTCTTACCTATGTATTGTGGGCGATCACACCCGAAGGCCGCGCGGTAAATCTTGGCGAAGTTCTGCCTGGGGATAACGGCAAAGACAAAATTGATGTCACCACGGACCTGCAGGCATTCGGCCTGATCGTAACTGCCGAGCCTTATTTTGCGGTCACGCATCCCAGCAGCAAGGTCGTTGCGGAAAATATTATCCGGCAGGAAACCAAGGGATTCGAAGAGACGATCGACGCCAAGTTTGAAGTCCTGGAGGGCACGCAGTACACCATCGATGTGCCCGCCGACCAGTTGCCTTCGTACCAGGCAAGCGGGAAAGTTCCTTTGGATTTGCTGGAGGCGCGCAACGCTGTCGCCATCGCCAAGGCAGCCGGCGCACGGGATTATGCCGCCGACAGTCTGGCGAAGGCGGAAGACATGCTGCAACGCGCCGAAGATTATTTACAACGTAAACAAGGGCGCACGCCCATCGGCACCGCCGCCCGTGGAGCAACGCAAATGGCGGAAGATGCGCGCGTTCTGACTCTGCAGCGTAAAGAGAAAGAAAAGGTGGATGCCGAAGCCCGCGCCCGCCGCGAAGCTCAGGAGAAAGCGGAAGCGGATGCGCGCGCAGCGCAAGAGCAGGCCGCCCAGGCTCAGGCGCAATCCGATGAAGACGCCCGGCGCCGCGCCGATGCGGAACGCGCGCAGGCGGAAGCCCAACAGCAGCAGGCTGCCGCTCTAGCGCAACAGCAGCAAGCGCAGGCGGAAGCCGACGCCGCCCGCGCCGCGGCGCAGCAAGCCGCCCAGCAGACTGCGGAGGCCGAACGGCAACGGCAGGAAGCGATTCAGCAAAAAGAAGCCATGCGGGCTCGCCTGTTGGCTCAGCTGAATCAGGTTCTGCAAACTCGCGACACAGCGCGCGGTCTAATCGTGAGCATGCCCGACGTGCTTTTTGATTTCAATAAATACACCCTGAAGCCGGAAGCTCGGGAGCGCCTGGCGCGCATCTCCGGAATCGTGCTCGCCTATCCCGACCTCAAGTTGCAAATCGAAGGCTACACCGATTCCATCGGCAGCGAAGAATACAATCAGACTCTTTCCGAGAAGCGCGCCGAAGCCGTACGCGATTATCTGGTGACATCAGGCGTGAACATGAACAGCGTGGTCGCCCAAGGCATGGGTAAGGCTGATCCAGTGGCCGACAACAGCACCGCCGAAGGCCGCAAGCTGAATCGACGAGTGGAAATGATCGTTTCGGGCGATGTGATCGGAACCCAGTTAACGCCGGGCGGCAGCAACCAGATCAATAACGGCACTCCGCAGTAAAAATGGACGTGAGCGCGGAGTCGCGAAGCGACGGAATTCATTAGCCCCGGACGTAAGTCCGGGGCAGTTCGCGCGAACGGAACCAAGTTCGCTGTTCTAGGCCGGCAAATTCTCCGCTGATTCTTTCTGCGCCCGTTCGCGAAGAGTCTCCACTTCCTTGGCCATGGCGAACTTCAATTCCTCAATGCCCTTGCCGGTAACGGCAGAAATTTCGTAAAGCTTCAGCTTCTTTTTCTTGCAATACTTCTTCAGCGCGGCCACCTTATCTTTGTTCGCGACGTCAATTTTCGACGCAACCATGATCATCGGCTTTTCTTCCAGTTGCGCTCCAAAGCTCGCCAGCTCGCCTAGAATGACTTCCACATCTTTCACCACATCAGTCCGGCCGCTGCCGTCCGACACATCCACCATATGCACCAGCAATCGCGTACGCTCAATGTGCCTCAAGAACTGCATCCCGAGCCCCGATCCATTGTGCGCCCCTTCGATCAATCCGGGAATATCCGCGACCACAAAACTGACTTCATTCCTCGGATTACCGACCGCGACAACGCCCAAATTCGGCTGCAAAGTTGTAAAAGGATAATCGGCGATCTTCGGGCGCGCCGCGGAGATGCGTGAGATAAGCGTCGACTTGCCCACATTCGGATATCCCACGAGTCCCACATCCGCCAGCAATTTCAGTTCGAGCTTGTAGTTGTGCTCTTCCCCCGGACGCCCCGGCTCATGCTCCCGCGGAGCCTGATGCACCGAGGTTGCGAAGCGCGCATTGCCGCGTCCACCGCGCCCGCCTTTCGCGATCACCATCCGCTGGTCGGGAGCCGAAAAATCGAATACCTTTTCGCCCGTCTCTTCGTCATAAACAATCGTCCCCACCGGGACCTTCAGGATTACGTCCTCGCCCTCGCGCCCGCTCTTGTTCGAACCTTCGCCGTGACGTCCGCGCTCCGCTTTGTATTCGGGATTGAAACGAAAATGCACCAGCGTGTTGTGGCGTTCGCTGGATTCCATGATCACATCGCCGCCGTTGCCGCCGTCGCCACCGGAAGGCCCGCCGCGCGGCACGAATTTCTCGCGCCGGAAGGCCATGCAGCCATTCCCGCCGTCTCCGGCCTTCACTCGAATTTTGGCTTCATCGATAAACATTGCTTTATCACGACACTTGCGCAACGTCTTGCCACAACGTCAGGCGAAAACGCCGCGCCTGCCGGAATCCTGAGTATATCCGGCGTGTGAAAATCTTAAGAAAACCGGCTCACGCCCTCACCGCAATCCGCCGATAAGGTTACTGAGGCCAATCTCTCAATCCATCATGGGTGCTACACCAAAAACCAGTCTTGCCGGCGAGGTTGCTCCGCGAAACCAGTGGCCGTCGATCCTACGCGACACCGCCGTCGAGGTTTTCTTTATGATGGTCGGGGTCGCGGTGCTCGTGCCCGATGAAGGCGACCACCTGGTTATTTCTGAAGTAACCGGCATGGTCGGAATTGCCGGTCCGCTCAGCGCCACCTTTAGCCTGCGCTGCAGCTTTGACACGGCTACGCGCATCGCAGCTCAGATGCTCGCAATCCCCATTGAGGAGGCAGCATCCCAAAAATGCGATGCCATCGGCGAAGTTTGCAATATGGTGGCAGGCTCATTCAAAGAAAAAATTGGCCTGGGCGGAAAGTGCATGCTCTCGGTTCCGACGGTACTTACCGGCAGGGACTATCAGATCCGCTCCCGCAGCGTCTACGTTCGGGTCGAACTGCCATTGATCTACGAGAAAGAGCCAATCTGGATAGCATTGGACATCCGCCAGTAGTCGCCACGGATTCGCCATTCGTGCGCGAAGAGTTAGCCAAAGGAAAAGCCAACTACTCCGCAACTTCCATCGGCTCGACCATCACGAACTTGCCCATCGATCCCTTATTCAGGAACTTAATGCGGCCCGTGACCTTGGCGAACAGCGTATCGTCTTTGCCTCGGCCAACATTCAGCCCAGGCTTCACCGGGGTGCCACGCTGCCGCACAATGATCGTGCCACCGGGGACGATCTGTCCGCCGAATGCCTTGAAGCCAAGCCGCTGCGCATTTGAATCGCGGCCGTTGCGCGATGTTCCCTGTCCCTTTTTATGTGCCATAAATCACTCTCAATCTTGAAGTAACTCGAAAGTAGCACCGGCGTCCTCGCCGGCTGTCGTGGGGCGTCCCGTCCCGCGGCCTATTTCTTCTTCTTCGCCGCGGATTTCTTTGCCGCTTTCTTAGGAGCCGCCTTCTTCTTGGCCTTGCCTTTGGTGGCCTTCGGCTCGGCTTCTTCGTGCTCTGCCGCAGCTTTCTTGACCTTCGGCTCCTTCTTCTTCACTTCAGGAGCCTTAAAGCTCTGCCCGTCGAAAGCAATTTCGGTGATTCGCACCGCGCTGTAGTTCTGCCTGTGTCCGCGAAGCTTCTTATATTGCTTTTTGCGCTTGTAGTGGAAAACCAGAATTTTTTCGCCGCGGCCTTCTTCCAGCAGCTCGCCGACCACGCGCGCTCCCGCTTCCGGTTTCGCGATCTGCCCTTCTCCGCCCGAAACCGCCAAAATGTCGGGGAACTCCATCAAGCCATCGGTACCTGTGGACTGTGTCTCCACGCGAATTACATCCCCCGGAGCCACCCGGTACTGCTTGCCGCCGGCGCGTATCACCGCGTACATGCGTCTGCCTCCCATCAAAATGTCGCGAAACTCAGCCTCCAGGGCACTTGCGCACACGGGCGCAAACCCCGCTGACGGCTGACTTCTTATGCTTGCTGTGTTTTCCGCCGCGGCGCTCATGCAGCCAAGGCAGGCGTC
>Ga0302320_10006226_pt1 | contig 26560 bp, 22 predicted proteins | sample Bog_T0_3_FD_202130 | JGI IMG/M metagenome (GOLD analysis project Ga0302320, IMG submission 202130) | Peat permafrost microbial communities from Stordalen Mire near Abisko, Sweden - Bog_T0_3 | ecosystem: Environmental > Terrestrial > Soil > Wetlands > Peat | place: Sweden: Abisko, Stordalen Mire...
ATGAGCCCCGAGCACAGTACTACGAGCCACAAGTCTTCCCCAAAATCAAAGGCACCCGCGATGAAGCCCGCGATGCGCTCAAAAAATCCCTGTCAAAAAGCTAGTGGCATTGGGTTTCCAAACCTGCCCTGCCGCAGACTTCCAAGTCGGCACCCCGTAGGCGGGTGTGAAAACCCGCGGCACGGCAGACTCGGATGTCTGCGGCACAATTCATTATGCACAAGGGATCGAATTGTAGCGGGAGCAACAACTACAATGTAGCGGGTCGGTAATTTGTAAGTCGTTGGGAATCAACAACTGTAGCGGTGTCGCGGGGGTGCAGGCGGTTTCGCCCCGCGCAAGGCCAGTGTCTTCATTCTTTACTCTTCCGCCCGCATTCCGCACGCTCCTCCCAACGTGAAGATTCTGGCGCTGACCAATTTGTATCCGCCCCACCACGCAGGCACCTTTGACACTCATTGCCAAAGCGTCGTCGAGGCCCTCCGTTTGCGCGGCCACTCTGTCCTGGTGCTGACTTCCACCGCCGGCCTGCGCGACGAACAGCGCGATGCCGAAATCCACCGCACCCTCCTCCTCAACGGCGCTTTCGGCGCGCAAAAAGTCACCGCCATCCAGAAACTCCGCGCCCAGGAAATCCACAACAACCGCATGCTCCTCGACGCCCTCGATGCCTTTCACCCGGACATCGTCCACGTCTTCAGCTTGCGCGGAATTTCCAAGTCGCTCATGTTCACCCTCCGCAATTCCATGGTCCCGGCAGCCTACGCCGTTTCCGACCACTGGCTCCGCGCCGATGTCGGCGAAGACCCCTGGCTGCGCTACTGGAACGCCCCTTCCCTCCCCTTCCTCGAACAATCCGGCCGCACCGCCCTGGAAATGAGCGGCGAACGCGGCCGCCTGGATTCCACCGCGCCGACACGCATGGTGAGAGGTTACGACCGCATCCCCGCACTTTACGGTGATGCCAAGGCGCGCGCCGCTGTCGCCCCAAATTCCATCGCGGCGTTCCGGTTCGACCGGATCTATTTTTGCAGCGAGTCCCTGCGGCAATTGACCGAACAGGCCGGCTTCGCCGTCAGCCACGCCGAGGTGATTTATCCCCGCATCACGGCGGCGTTTGTCGGCCAGACCAAGGCCGCCGCTGCCCCGATGCGGAAATTCCTCATCGTCAGCCCGCTGACGGAGCAGAGCGGCGTGATGACGGCCTTCGAGGCGCTCAAGCTCGCCCGCGCGGCCCGGCTGAATGTGACGTTCCACATCTACGGCCACGGCGAATCCAGTTACGTCGCGGCGTTGCGTTCTTTTGCAGTCACACACCAGTTGCCGGTGGAATTCCTCACGGTGTCGAATTTGAACACGGACCTGGCCGCAATCTACAAGCGGCATGATGTCCTGCTTCACACACCCGAATGGGCCGAACCGTTCCCTGTCACCGCCCTCCAGGCGATGGCGTGCGGATTGCCGGTCATCGGTTCCACCTCGGGCGGCGCTGAGGAATTGCTGCGCCACGGCGAAAACGCGCTCACTTATCCGGCCGGCGACGCCGCCCAACTGGCCGCCAGAATACAGGATCTGCAAATCTCCCCTGCCCTTCGCTGTCAAATGGCCGAAACCGCCCAGGCCGAGGTCCTGTCGAAATTCAACGACACCGCAGTGATGGACCAAGTGGAAAACTTCCTCACTGTCTCCCAGGCCCAAACCAATTGAAGCAAACCAAAAAATAAGGCGCCCCACCCGGGGCGCCCCATGAAAACTAACTCTACTGCACCGCAAGCATACTCCTCTGATGAAATCTGTCTGCAAGGGAGATTACGATTTCGTCGGTAGGCAGATTCCCTACACGACGCAAAACTGGCTGGCGCCTGCGTTTCTGCGCCCCCATCAAGGGGCCGGGATGACGTGCGCGCGGTAAAACCGGCTGGAATACCCTCCCGCGCTGGAATCGGTGAATGGGAATAGCCCAAATGCCGGCGGGTTGGTGATGATCGGGACCCACGTCTTAAAGTCGCTCGATGCCTCAACCACCACGTTCCCCTGCCCTGTCAAGTTCGTTACCAACAGGCCGAACCCGCCCCCGCCGTATTCCAGTTCTCCCTGCGTCGCAAAGGAAACCGGCACATTGGTAATATAGAGGCAGGCCACCGAACTGGTCGCCCATCCAAACGCATTGCTCACTATCGCCTGGTACAGCCCGGCGTTGGTAATTTGTATGTTTATATTTGTCAGGCTCAGATTTGTCGCGTTCGGAATGTTGGCGCCATCGAATTGCCACTGGCAGGCAGTGGCCGCCGCGCCAATGGAAAACGTGGCAGTGCTGCCCAGCGCCAAAGAAAGGCTCGCCGGCTGGCTCGAGATCTGCGGCGGTATTCCCAATTGAAAAACCGTCCCAAAACTGTTGCTCCCGCCGTCCTTCGTCGTCCCATACAATACGCCTCTCCCCAGGGTAATACCTGTCGGATTGGCCCCGAAGGCGTTGATCCATCCGCCGCTACCTAATGATCCGACCAGAAATGTCCAAAGCACGCTCAGTCCTCCGGTTGGACTAAACTGAAACAAAGTCCCCGTGCCGTTCAAACCTCCCGCCTGGCAAAAGCCATAAAGGACCCCGCCGCCCCCCTGCGCCAGGCTGCCGGGGAATATCCCGTCGGCATTCGTCATCAGCCCCAGTCCCGACGTCGAGGCAGTCGCAAACGAATACAAAGGCGAAAAGACCCCGTTGGTCGTGATTTGAAATATCGTGCCCGAACCGTTGGTGCCGCCTGCGGAAGTGGCGCCATAGAGAACGCCGTTGGTTCCCTGCGTCAGCGCCGGGCCGGGATGCGCGCCGTCAACCCCGTTCATGAACGAATACAGCGGAGTCAAGACTCCCGCCGCAGTCATCTTGAAAATCGCCCCACAACCATTGTTCCCGCCGTTGGTCGCTGTTCCATAAATCAACCCGTTGCTGCTTTGCATTAACCCGCCAGGATTCGCCCCATCGGCGCCGTTCGTGAAGGAATACAGCCGCGTGAAAGCTCCTGCCGCCGTTATCTCAAACACCGCCCCATAACCATTGCTCCCCCCCGCCGGCGCTGCCCCATAAAAATTCCCGTTCGTTCCCTGCACCAATCCAACGCCCGGATTCGCCCCGTCGGTATTGGTCAAGTTTCGGCTCGACTGCTGAAGATGCAACAAACTGAACCCATACATCTCTGCAAATCCTCCCGCGGAAGTCATTTTATAGATCGAGCCGTAATTGTTTGATCCGGCCTGCGAAGCGGTTCCATAAAAATTTCCGTTCGTCCCCTGCACCAGTCCCGCATAAGGCTGCGCTCCATCGGTGGGAATACTCTTGAACGAGTACAAAGGCGTGAACAGGCCGTTGGTCGTGATACTGAAGATCGCCCCATAGCCGTTCGTTCCCCCGTTCACAGTCGTTCCATAGAGAACCCCGTTGCTGGCCTGAATCACTCCTCCGTATGGCGTCCCGCCATCCACCGAGTTGCTCAAAGCATACAGGACAACGATGTTCGCGGCAGGTGCGTCGCAAACCGTCATGCAAAATACCGCCGCCACCGCCACCCATAGCTTCCACAAATTGTCGTTTGAGTTGTTCATTTACCATTCCTTTCCTCCGCCGCAATTCACGACAGCCCGCCCGTCCTGGTCCGCGCCAGCCGGCTCGGATGGGAGGCAGGGCGAGACTCTAACGCAACCGTGTTGCGACAGAGTCTCGCCCTGCCTTCATCCACCCCCGTTGACGCATTGTGTCCCCCATTCTTAACGGACGCTGTACCGAACACTTTAGCCCACAATTGGGAATTCACCGCATCTTCTGCATTTATTTGCTGGCGCGCCAGTGGAAACGCTGGCACATTGACCCCGTTGCCGCCTATCGCAATCAATTGAGTCACAGATAATTATGCAAACAAATGCCCTGGCCAATGACGCCATTGAGCAAAAGACCCGCGAACTCTGCGAAACTATCGTCCGCCAGCCCAAATATGAGAGCATCCGCCGGCGCGTGGAAGCCTTCCTGGCCGACCCCGAAGCCAGGTCCCAATACGAGTGCCTCAGCGATCTGGGCCAGCAATTGCACGACCGCCAGCACCACGGCGAGAAACTCACCCCCGCCGAAATCGCCGCCTTCGACCACCAACGCGAGGCCTTTTCCAAGAACCCCGTCGCCAGCGCCTTCGCCGAGGCCCAGGACGAAATGCGCCAGATCCTCGATCAGATCAACCGCTACGTCGGCAAAACCCTCGAACTCGGCGCGGTCCCCTCCCCCGACGACCTCTCCGACGCCTGCGACTGCGGCAGCGACTGCGGCTGTCATCACTAACCACGCCTTGCAGGGCGTCCCGATTCCGAATCGGGAGCCGCCCGAGAATTCATGGCAAAGCATCCGCTATGCGATGCCGGGCTGTCGAAGAATTCTGTCGTGCGCCTGGAACAAGGCCCGGTGGGATTGAGAAATTGCCAATGACAAATTGTCAATTTTCAATTCTCAATTTCCTTCAAAAACGTCAATATCCGCACTCCTTTTGACATTCCGGCCCGATTCCTCTAATCTGGCCTCCTCATGAATGTCCTGCTCCTCAAGAACCCGGATTACAGTGATCAAATTAAGAACCTGATCGCCGCCTCCAGCCTTTTCGAACCCACCATCGAGCAGCGCGCCCGCGAAATCATCCAGGCAGTTCGCGAACGCGGCGATGCCGCCCTTGTCGAATTCGCCCAACGCTTCGACGGCGCCGAGCTTGAGCCAGGCCAATTTGCCGTGTCCCAGTCCGAATTGATGGCCGCCTCCCTCCGCGCCGACCAATCGCTCCGCGCGGCCGTCTCCGAAGCAACTGCAAACATTCAGGCCTTCGCCAAACGCTCACTGCGCCGGGGTTGGCAGATGCGCAATTCGCACGGCGCAACAGTCGGCGAAAAGTTCGATCCCTTTTCTCGCGTCGGCATCTACATTCCGGGCGGCATGGCCCCGCTGGCTTCAACTGCCCTCATGACCATCGTTCTCGCCCGCGTCGCCGGTTGCCCCGAAATCGTCGTCTGCACCCCCTGCGACCGCAACGGGCAGATCAACCCGGCCCTCCTCTACGCCGCCCGCAGCGCCGGGGCGACCGAGATTTACCGCGTCGGTGGCGCCCAAGCCATCGCCGCCCTCGCCCTCGGAACTCTTACCATCCGTCCTGTCCAGAAAATCTTCGGACCGGGCAATGCCTATGTCGTCGCCGCCAAGCGCCTTCTCTACGGATACGCCGCCATGGACTTGCTGCCGGGACCGAGCGAATTGCTCGTGCTGGCCGACGACTCCGCACCGCCCGCCTTCATCGCCGCCGATCTGCTCGCCCAGGCCGAACATGGCTCAGGCCACGAGCGCGTCTGGCTCGCGACGCCTTCTCTGAGGCTCTTGCGCGCGGTCGAAAAGGAAATCGCCCGCCAGTTGCCCAAACTCTCCCGTCGCGAACTCGTCGAACGCGCCCTGCGCAGCAACGGCTGGCTCATTCAGACCGCTGACCTCGACCAGGCAGTCGAATTGGCCAACCGCCTCGCGCCAGAACATCTGGAAATCCTGTGCCGTCGCGGCGAAAATTTGGCCGCGAAAATCACAACCGCCGGCGCGATTTTCCTAGGCGCCAATTCCCCCACCGTGTTGGGCGACTATGTGGCCGGCCCAAGCCACACCCTGCCGGCCGGTGGCACCGGCGCTTCATTCGCCGGCTTGACCGTGGACCAATTCCAACGCCGCACCAGCATCGTCGAATACAAGAAACCAGCCCTCAAAAAGGCCCTGAAAACCGTCCTCAAATTCGCCGCCCTGGAAGGCCTCGACGCCCACTCCCGCTCCGCCGAAATCCGCCTGCATAATCAACATCGGTAGGGCGAGACTCTGTCGAGCCGTAACCAGATCCTAATGAGCGACAAAGAACCATCCTGCGTCCGCCCCCTCGTGCGCCGTCTCCGCGCCTACATCCCCGGCGAACAGCCCAAGGTCAGGGGCCTGGTCAAACTCAACACCAACGAAAACCCCTATCCCCCTTCCCCAAAAGTCCTCCGCGCCATCCGCGCCGCTGTGGACTCGCGCCTCCGTCTCTACCCCAATCCGACCGCCGCGCCATTGCGCGAGAAACTGGCAGAAATCCACAATTGCCGCCCCGACAACATCATCGTCGGCAACGGTTCCGACGAACTGCTCGCCCTGGCCACCCGCGCCTTCGTCGAGCCGGAAAGCGCCTGCCCGCCCAACACGCCGTCCCGCACCGTCGTTCAATTCTTCACCCCCAGCTACACGCTCTACCCCGTCTTGGCCGAAATCGCCGGCGCGCGCCCCAATCCCATCCCGCTCGCGGCCGATTTTGCCCTTCCACTCCTCCCCGAACTGAAGTCGCGCGGCTGGGATTTCCAAGCCGCCCTCACCCTCATCACCACCCCCAACGCCCCCACCGGACGCGGCTACGCCACCGCGGACCTGGAAAGACTCTGTCTCGCGCAACGCGGCGTGGTCGTGCTGGACGAAGCCTACGCCGATTTCGCCCGCGAAAATGCGATGCCCGTTGCCTTGCGCCACCGGAATGTCCTCGTAGCCCGGACATTCTCCAAGGCGTATTCCCTCTGCTTTCAGCGCGTTGGCTATTTCGTGGGCCACGAAGACCTGATCGCTGCGCTCCAAAAAATCCGCGACAGCTACAACGTCAACGGCCTCGGCCAGGTCGCCGCGCTTGCTACTCTCTCCTCCCTGCCCTACTACCGCCGCGCCTTTAAGCGCATCATCGCCACGCGTCAACGATTGTCAATAGAATTGTCAAAACTGGGTTTCACCGTCCTCCCCAGCCAAACCAATTTTATCTTCGTGCGTCCTCCCGAATTCCCCGCCGAAGTCTGGCTCCAGAAGTTCCGCGCCCGAAAAATCCTCCTCCGCTGGTTCCCCGCCCCCGAAACCCAGGACTACTTGCGCATCACCATCGGCGCCGACCCCGATGCCGCCGCCCTGCTCCGCGCCGCCAATGCGATATTGCATTGAGCACAAAAAGTGGATTGAGAAGTCTGCGGAGCTATCCACAGCCGGCCTTTGCCTGGTTCACCACTTATGCTTTCGATCTTCGCTCGGGTCTTGATCTTGTGGCTTGACATAGTATCGGAATTCGATATGGTTATCGTGTGATTGTGAATTTCACCTGTCGGAAGACAGAGCGCTTATGGGAGCGCCGGAGCGACCACGGACTGCCGCCGCAAATTGAGCGCGTTGCCCTTCGGAAGTTGACGCAGTTGCACCGCTCGCGGGAATTGCGCGACTTGATGCTGCCGCCCGGCAACCGGTTGGAAGCCCTGAAAGGAAACCGCGCCGGCCAGCACAGCCTCCGCGTCAATGACCAATGGCGGCTCTGCTTCCGCTGGCAGGGCGAAGATGCGCTTGACGTCCAAATTGTGGATTATCATTAAGTTTATGAAGACCAAGAAACTCCGACCGGTTCATCCCGGCGAAATCCTGCTCCACGACTTCATGAAGCCGCTCAACCTCAGCCAATATGCCCTGGCCAGGGCCATCGCGGTGACTCCTATCCGCGTCAGCCAGATCGTGCGCGGACAGCGCGGCATCACGGCGGACACCGCCTTGCGGCTCTCCCGCTATTTTGGCACGCGGCCGGGTTGGTGGCTGGATTTGCAGACCCATTACGACTTAGAGACAGCGGCCGACAAACTCGCCGCCCGGATCACCCGGGCTGTGAAGCCCTGCCTGTTGATGCCAAGTCTTGCCGATGCCTAAGACTGAATCGAATTTCGGCTCGACAGAATCCCGACTCGCCGCCACCCTATTCAGATTATGCCAACGATGAAAAAGATTTTGATTCTGCTTGTGTTGCCGCTGGCCCTGGCCGGCTGCTCTTCCACCATCACCAATTTAACCCCCAGCCGCTTCACCCGCACCAGCGACGGCACTTACCGCGTCGAAGCAGCCTGGACAACCACCGAGCAAACCATCCGCCCGGAAACCATCAAACCCTCGGTGCTGGTGGGATTGGAGAGCTACCCGATGCACCCGGAACCGGTGGTGACCGACCGCTGGGAGGCGTTTGTGCCGGTGCCGGCAGGCGAGAATCTGATACATTACCAGTTCCGGTTCGATTTCATTCGCAACGCGATCCCCGTGCCGGCGCCGGACAACAGACTGTCGGCCACCTACAGCCTGCGGATTGTTGACAAGCCGGCGGACGCGAAATAGGGAACCCGCGATGAAGATGGAGGCTCGGTGGTGACACGAATGCGATGGGCGGTTGCGGTGGGCTTGTTTGGAATCTTGGCTGCCGGGCTGATTCTCATCTCCTTCGGCCCCAAGGAGCCGGGTTATAATGGGCGCAGTTTAAGTTCCTGGCTGGATGAGTGGGGCCAGTCTTATAACGACCCAACCAATCATGCGGCCATAGCAATTCGGGCAATCGGCAGCAACGGGGTTCCGATTTTGCTCGCCAATTTGACCAATGGGGTGTCTTCCAACGACTTCCAATTTTGGAATGTTGTGGGAAAGGCGATCCCCAAGGAGTGGAGCCCCCTGGATCGGAACCGAAGCCGCTCCGTTACAGCGGCCCACGCGATCAATCTCGTGGGCGTTGAGGCAAAATCCGCATTCCCAACTCTGACTAACCTTTTGACAGTCAGGGGCCATTCCTTAACCGCCGCCATTGCCCTGGCAGGAATGGGTCACGAGGGGGTTGCTGTGTTGCTACAGGCGGTGACCAATCAGGATTATGTTCTCCGTTCCAGTGCAGTCCTTGCTTTGGGAGGTGTGCGCAGCGACTTTGATAAGGTAGTGCCCGCCCTCATCGAAGAATTGAAGCATGATGAAATAAGCCTTCTGCGCGGCGTGGCTGCAGCCGACTTGATTGAACTGCATAAGCAGCCGGATCTGGTTGTCCCCGCGTTTTCAGAATTCCTCGCCAGTCCTGATGCAAGCAAGCGGGCTTGGGGAGCGACTCTTCTCAAAGGTTTTGGCGCCGATGCTAAAGCGGCGATTCCGCTGTTGCTTAAGGCACGTTCCGATGAAGACCCCGATGTGCGCAAAGCTGCCGAAGAGGCTCTGGTGAAGATTGCACCCGAAACTGAGGCCAAAGCCGGGTTGTAATGAAGATTCCCTGGCACTGCTCGGATCGTCACCGCCCCTTCCCCACCCCTTCGCGCCGGCGGCGTTGTTCCAACTCCCGGCGCGCGTCTTCGGTCAGCGGGAGATCGCCCTGACCGCTCAGCCAGTCCAGCGCGTGCGTCAAATCGAAAAACAGCCCCTCCAATTGCGCCTCGTAAGCCCTGCCCAGTATCGCGCCAAAATCCTTCCCCGGCGCCAACCCAAGCTCCGCCAGATGCCGCCCCATCAGCACCGGCGCGGGCGGCTTTTCCTGGACCTGCAATTCCCGCGCCCGCGCCAGCAGCCGCTTCACACTCTCCGGCTCCGTCGCCGGTCGCGGCGGGCGGCCCATGCTGTCGGCCTTCATCACCAGGCACAAGCCCTCGATGCTCTCCGGCTCCAGCCGTTTGGCCAGCCGCCGCAACGCGCGATCCGTTATGGTCTGATAATGGACAATATGGTTGACCACCAGCGGCACCACCCGCTCCTGCACCGCGGGAGGCGCGTGAATCCGCTCCAAAAACGACTGCGCCAGTTTCCCTCCCAGCGCGTCGTGTCCCGGCGATACAATCCGGTTCCGTCCGCCCTTCACCTCCTGCCGCGTTGTGGCCGGCTTGCCAAAGTCGTGCGTCAGCACCGCCAGCATATACACCCGCCTCGATTCCGGCCCGGCCAGTTTCCATTCCGGCAGCCGCGCCAGCGCGTCGCAAGCGTGGCCGGTGTGGATGAAAACATCGCCCTCCGGGTGCCATTCCGGGTCCTGCGGAACACCCATCAAGTCCTTGATTTCCGGAAAGTGCTCCACCCATCCGGTCGCGGCCAGAAACTTCAATCCGGCTGACGGCATAGCGCTTCGTTCAGCCCACTTGAACCATTCGTCACGCACCCGCTGTCCGGCCAGTTCGCCAAACCCGCCCCGGATACTCCGGCATAATTCCACCGTCTCCGCCGCCGGTTGCAAATTGAAGCGCCCCGCCAGTTGCATCCCGCGCAGGACCCGCAACGGGTCCTCCACAAATGCCGGCCCGGTGTGCCGCAGGATTCCCGCCTTCAAATCCGCCATGCCCCCAAAATAATCCAGCATCTCCCCCGTGCGCGGATCGAACATGAGCGAATTGATCGTGAAGTCGCGCCGCGCCGCCGCCTCCTCCGGTGTGATCGCCGGGTCCAATTCCACTGCGAAGCCCCGGTGCCCGGCCGCCGTTTTCGAATCCCTTCGCGGCACGGTGAAATCATACTCCCGGCCCTCCTCCGTCGTCAGTTTGGCCACCCCAAAAGACTGCCCCACCAAATCCACCTTTCCCCAGCGCGACAGCGCTTGCGCCAGCCTTTCGTAACCGATGCCAAAGACCTCCACGTCAAAATCCTTGACCTCGCAACCGAGCAAGCCATCCCTCACACAACCGCCCACCAGCCATGCCTTCTGCAACTCCGGCGTCTGCCGGAGGATCCGGTCCAGTTCTGGCGGAACGAAATTCATCCGTTCAACTTACGCCAATCCCCCCGTGCAGGCACGTCTCAATTGCCAATGCACAAGCTCCTTGCCCGTCCGCAACAAAACACCTACCATCGCGCCGATGTCCTTACGCACTGAACTTGAGCAATCCGGGTCCTGGCTTTTCCGCCACCGCAGTTATCTTCCATTGTTGATCATCCCCATTTTTGTTATCTGCCTGTATTCCTTCACCTGGCTGGGCAACAGCCATTTCGAAAACGAAATTTGGCAGGTGGGCTGCCTGGCCATTTCTTTTCTTGGCTTGGCGGTGCGCATCATCACTGTCGGACGCGCCCCGCTCGGCACCTCCGGACGCAACACGCGCGAACAGGTCGCCAACACCTTGAACTCCACCGGAATTTATTCCATCGTGCGCCATCCCCTCTACTTGGGTAATTACCTCATCATGCTCGGCTTCGCCCTCTGGCCCCATATCTGGTGGCTGGCGCTCTTGACCACCTGTATTTACGCCCTTTATTACGAGCGAATCATGCTCGCCGAAGAAGCGTTCCTGCGCCAACGCTTCGGCGAGACTTTCGAAAAGTGGTCCGCCCAAACCCCCGCCATCATTCCCAGACTGCGCGGCTGGAAACCGTCTCCCGTCCCCTTCTGCTGGCGGACCGTTGCCCAGCGCGAATACAACGCCTTCTTCATGATCATCTCGATCTTCTTTGTCTTTGACTACATTGGGGACTCCATCGCGGAAAAAAACAACTGGCAAATGGACGCCGGGAAAGAGGCCTGGTTTGGGGTGTTCGTCGCGGGCTTCATAATTTTCGCCGTCTTGCGAACCCTGAAAAAACGCACCCGCCTCCTCCATGTCGAAGGTCGCTGAACCGAAGGGGGGAGGAGGGGGTAGAGAACTGTAGCGGCGCTCTATGAGCATCGCTGAATGCCAAACGCGGCACAGGAAAGGTTGGCGGAGAGGGGGGGATTCGAACCCCCGGTGCGTATTAGGCACTCACGCTTTCCAGGCGTGCGCGTTAAACCACTCTGCCACCTCTCCACCGCCGCCCCTTATTTCGCACGTCTTCCCCTCCAGGGCAAGCCGATTCATCGGCGCGTTTTTCATAGCTCAAGCATGAATCGTGATGGCCGCAGTGTTCAACTCAACGAAATCGTGCCGGGCCAGCGCATCCACCAAAGCACCCAAGTTCAATGCAATCAGATGAGACAGGGCATCGTTTGACATGTTGCCGGTAGAAACCAAAAGCAACTTCGGAGGCGCGCCGCGAAGCAGAAATTGAATCACAAAATCCTCGTCCTTGGTGACCACCACACGCCCCTCCGATGCAGCGATGGCGACAATGTCTCTGTCGGGCGTGCGATTTCCCTTCGCAAGTTCGACTGTGTGAACGGCATCATGCCCCGCAATAACCAATTCGCGCGCCAAACGAACCGGCAATTGCGCGTCAACAATGAACTTCATGCCGCCAGCCGCTCAACTCGTTTAACCTGACTGAGCCGCGCGCCATAAGCGCACGCGGCCTTGAGGTCATCCGCCTCCAAGTCGGGAAAATCGCCAAGAATTTGTTCCGTGGTCATGTCGCCACTCAATAATTCAAGCAGAAACTCCACCGGATAACGCAACCCGCGCACACACGGTTTGCCGTGGCAGATTTCCGGGTCCACTGTGATCCGTGACAGCAATTGGGCGTTCGACATGCTTTCAATCTACACCGGCGGCTGATTGCTGCCAAGATAAACATGAGAACCAGATCTTCAGCCCTCGCGCTGAATTGCCGGACGGCAGGGAATTCCCTCCCCCTCATTCCAGTTGCAAATTCCGATAATGCACTATCTTAAACTCCTCGCAATCCTGGATCTCCGCGACCAGTTCAAATTGCTCCTCGAACGGCGGAAAAAATGTGTCCCCATCCACCACCCTCTTCACTCGCGTCAGATACAAATCGGAACAAAACGGCAGCGCCTCCGCATACACCTGTCCGCCGCCGCAGATGAAAATCTCCCGCTTGTCCTTTGAATAGTCAATCTTCTCCAACCGGGACGCGACCTCAAAAGTCCCGAATTTCATCAGCCCCAGTTCCGGCTGATCCAGGATCTCACGCGCCTTCTTGGATCGGCGCGACAGCACAATCGTGTGCCGGTCGGGCAGAGGACGCCCCATAGCCTGAAATGTCTTCCGCCCCATCACGAGGATATTTCCAACCGTCATCTGCCGGAAAAAGCGGAAATCCTCCGGCAAATGCCATGGGATCTTGCCCCCGCACCCGATCACACGGTTTTCGCTCATCGCGGCAATCGCTTTGAATGGCTTCATAATTCCTGCCGAGTTTGTGGCGGACAGGGCCGCCCGGTCAAGAGTCGAGTCACCCCATTCCACGGACCGGCTTTCTCAATCTCCTCTTCCTAATCTTAATCTTAATCCTAATTTTAATCGCCTCCTCTCTTCACGATAGAGATTAGGATTGCGCTTAGGATCTGGATCACGACGCCGCACTCCCGCCCTCCAAATTGACAGCGCATAACAGGGTGCTATTTTGACTGTAATATGAGGTACAAGAAAAAGTTGGGATATGGCACAGGAAACTGGAGGCGATTTATGAAAAAGCTTATTCTGGTTGCTGGCCTTCTGATCGCGCCCGCCCTCCTTTGCTTCGCGCAGACCAATTCACCAGCCTCCGCAACCCCGCCGCTTCCCGCTCCGCCGCCCCAAATGCAGGCCCAGCCGAAGCCGGCGTTGCCACCCGGCTCCATGCACTCCAACACCAACTCGTTGCCCAATCCAATGACTTTCTCCAGCAGTTCCCCCGAAACCACGGCGATGAGCCGGATTGAACGCCGCTTGAAACCCCAGGCGCCGCCGGACGGCAATGGCCTCCCTCCCAAAACAGCCGAGGCATTCCGGCCCGAAATCACCCAGATTGGGCGCGCCCAACTTTACACCCCCATTGGCACCGCGGTCGCCAGGAAGAATCCCCTGTGTCTGCTTGACCCAAGGCTATTTGTAATTTCCTGGTAGTCGGACAATTTCTCTTTGCCTTTCATCCCATCCTTGCGCGACACTTTCCCTGTGCGGCCACTCGGCAAAAACATCGGCGGCTATCGCGGCGAGACCATCGAAATCCAGAAGACTCTCCAGGAAATCGAGCGCGCCTCCGCCGCAGCCAACTGGACCCTCGACCGCGTTCCCGGCCCGGTGGAAATCCTCGCCTGCCGCCGCACCGTGCCGGACCCACGCCACCGCGTCTATATCTCCACCGGAATCCACGGCGACGAACCCGCCGGCCCCCTGGCCGCCCTTCAGTTATTGTGCGAGAACCAATGGCCCAATGACGCCGCCCTCTGGCTTTGTCCCTGTCTCAACCCGTCCGGCTTCCCTCTCAACCGCCGTGAGAACAGTGCCGGCATTGATCTCAACCGCGACTACCGCCACCTCCAAAGCGCCGAAGTCCGCACCCATGTCCAGTGGCTTGAACACCAGCCGGACTTCGACCTCACCCTCTGTCTGCACGAGGATTGGGAATCAGCCGGCTTTTATCTCTATGAGCTAAATCCCAACCACGGCCCCTCCCTGGCCAAAGGCATCATCGCCTCGGTCGAGGCAGTGTGCCCCATTGATCCGTCGCCCATGATCGAAGGCCGCCCCACCCAAAACGGGATCATTCGTCCCAACTTCAACCCAATGGACCGTCCTCAATGGCCCGAAGCCCTATATCTCGCCAGCCAGGGCAAAACCCCCATGAGCTACACCTTTGAAGCCCCTTCGGATTTCCCGCTTCCCGTGCGCGTCGCCGCTCTCGCCGCCGCCGTCCGCGCCGCCCTTCGCCTCCTCCGGGCCGCGCCAGCCGGCGGTGAATAAGTTGGGCACAAGCCGTGACCCAACCGTCAGAATAAGTATGATGAATCCGGCCAATTCAGGCGGTGAGCGAATGGGTCGCCGAGAGCGCCACGCGCTTGGACCGCGCGGAAATGCCGTCTAGCCGAGCATTTGGGCTTCGGTATTCACGGTATCGTTTTCATTGCGGAAAACAAGTCAAGTCGCCCAAACGCACCATCCTATTGGTCCTATGCGTCCTATTCGTCCTATTGGTCCCATTTCCCGCCCTCCTCCGCTCCACTGCCCCGACATCCCACCATCCAAACGGTGGATAATCTGGGAACAACTTCCAACAACCCAAGCGTGACTCATCTCCTCCGAAGGAGTTTTCTTGGTGTTCCATGAGTGAAGCCATTCTCGAACAGCAGCCAGGGCCGCCGGATTTGCAAAAATCCCGCCCCCGCCAGCCCGCCAATTCCGCCACCGCCAACACCCCTAAAATTGACCGCCTCCCCCCCAGTTCCGCCGAAGCCGAACAAGGCGTCCTCGGCTGCGTCCTCCTCTCCCCCAACGACTGCCTGGGCGAGTGCATCGAGAAGCTCAAAGCCGGCCCTGAAGTCTTTTACGACCTCCGCCATCAAACCCTCTTCCAAACCCTCGTCGAAATGTACGACGAGCGCGTCCGCATTGACCTCATCACTCTCCAGCAACGACTCAAAGACCGCCGCCAACTCGATGGCGTCGGCGGCCTCGCCTATCTCGCCTCCCTTCCCGACGCCGTCCCCTCCGCCGCCGGCTTGGACTACTACCTCGACATCGTCCTCGAAAAATACCTCCTGCGCAAAATGCTCCAGACCTGCGCCTCCATTGCCGGCCGCGTCTATGAGCATGAAGGCGAAGTGGACGCCCTCCTCGATGAAGTCGAGCGCGACATCTTCCAAATTTGCGAGGATCGCATCGCTGGCGCCAATCCGACCATCCGCGACCTCGTCCACAAGGCCATCTCCACCATCGAGGATTACCACAAAAACCAGGGCATGCTCACCGGCATCGGCACCGGCTTCGTGGATTTCGACAAAATGACCACCGGCCTCCACGAAGGCGAAATGATCGTCATCGCAGCCCGCCCTTCCGTCGGCAAAACCTCCCTCGCCATGAACATCGCCGAGCACGTTGCCCTCGAACTCAAAATCCCCACCGGCGTCTTCAGCCTGGAAATGACCGCCGACCAGCTCATCCTCCGTATGCTCTGCTCCCGCTCCCGCGTCAACCTCCGCAGCATCCGCGACGGCTTCCTCGCCGAACGCGATTTCCCCAAGCTCACCGGAGCCGCCGGCAAGCTCGCCGCCGCTCCCCTGGTCATTGACGACACCTCGGCCCTCTCCATCCTCCAACTCCGCGCCAAGGCCCGCCGCATGAAACAACAGCACGACATCAAGCTATTTGTCATTGACTACTTGCAACTGCTCCATTCTACTTCGCGCAAGGCCGACAACCGCCAGCAGGAGATCGCGGACATCTCCAGTGGCATCAAGGCCCTGGCGAAGGAACTCGCCGTGCCCATTATCGTCCTCAGCCAGCTCAACCGCGAACTGGAAAAGCGGGGGGACAACGCGACACCGCGCCTTTCGGACTTGCGCGAGTCCGGGGCCATTGAACAGGACGCGGATTTGGTGGGATTGCTTTACAAAACGAAAGATGAAGATGAAAATGCCGGCCAAACGGATCAGGATGCCATTCCAGTGAAATTATTAATCGCCAAACAACGCAACGGCCCCACCGGCGAGGTGGACCTCACTTTCCTCAAAAGCTACACCCGCTTCGAGAGCGCCGCCAAGGTCGCCCTCGAAGATGTCCCGGCTGATTCCTAGACAACGATACCCCCGATGAACCTCCTGACGCCCGCACGCCGGCTCCTTTGGGCCTTGCTCCTCTTCCTGCCTCTCCTGGCACGCGCCCAATCGCTCGAACCCGTCATCCACAAAATCTACATCGAGCACATCGGCCCCCCAGCCGTCAGCGACGCCTTCATTCGCGCCAATATCCGCACCAAGGAAGGCGACCGCCTCTTCCACGCCACCATTGACGAAGACCTCGCCCGCCTCCACGACACCGGCTTCTTCTGGGTTAACAACGTCTTCCAGACCAATACAGCGGACGGCATTGACCTCACCTACCAGGTCGAGGGCATGCCCATCGTCACCGACATCAAAATCATCGGCAACAGCAAGCTCAGCACCAGCAAACTCAAAAAGAAGCTCACCTTCAAAATCGGCCAGCCCCTCGACGACCTCAAACTCTTCCACAACACCCAGGACATGCAGGAGCTTTACCAAAAAAAGGGCTATCAGGATGCCACCGTCAAGCTCCTTCCATACTCCATTGACCGCGATCACGGCCGCGCCACCGTTACCATCGAAGTCACCGAAACCGAAAAAATAAAAATCACCGACGTAGTCTTCGACGGCGCAGTCGCCAAAACCCAGAGCGCCTTGCGCAAAGTCCTCAAAACCCGCCGCCACTGGATGTTCTCCTGGCTCACCGGCTCCGGCGTCTTGAAAAAGGACGAGTTCGACGACGATAAGGACCGTCTCCTCCAATTCTACCAAAACGACGGCTATATTGATTTCTCCATCCTTGGCATCACTTTCGTGAAAGCCGGCTCGAACACCAACAAAATGGTCATCCACATCGCCGTCTCCGAGGGCCGCCAATACAAAGTCGGCAAACTCGACATCACCGGCAACACCAATTTCACCACCAACGATTTCATCAAGGGCAAGGTCATCGCTGGCACACGCATGGTCCTCACCAACATCCCCGGCGCCATCTTCAAGCCTGCCGCCTTCGATGCCGACGTCGCAACCATCCGCGACATGTACGGTTCCAAGGGCTTCCTCACCTCCTACCAAGGCGGCGACACCCTCATCCAGGCCACCCGTTCCGCCAACACCGCCGACGGCACCATGGACATTGCCATCAACATCCGCGAAGGCCACACCAACTACATCGAGCAAGTCAAAATCAAAGGCAACGAGAAAACCAAGGACCTCGTCATCCGCCGCGAACTCGACGTCTATCCAGGCGAAACCTACAACAGCGCCGCCGTCAAAATCAGCAAGCAGATCCTGGAACAAATGGAATACTTCAACAAGGTGGACATCACCACCGAGGACACCGACATCGCCAACCATAAGGACCTCGTCATCGCCCTCCAGGAAGCCAACATGAGCAGCGCCAGCATCGGCGCCGGCTTCAGCTCCGTCGAAAGCATCGTCGGCTACGCCGAAGTCAAAATGAAGAACTTCGACCTCTTCAACCCCCCCACCTTCACCGGCGCCGGCCAGAAACTTCAGCTCATCGCCTCCATCGGCTCGTATGAACAGGATTATGAAATCAACTTCATCGAGCCTTATTTCATGGGCAAAAAACTCGCCCTCGGCGTGGACCTCTTTCACAGGGAGGTGGACTACGAGAGCTTAAACCAGATGTACAATGAAACCTACGACGGCGCCACCTTCAGCCTTACCAAACTCCTCAGGCGCGGTCTCAAGGGCAGCGTCAGCTACACTCCCGAACTCGTTCACCTCAGCATCAACAGCGGCTTCTACACCAACACCGTCACCAACATCGTCAACGGCACCAATACCCCCATAGCCCAGAATATTTCCACCAACATCTACGACGAGCACGGCACTTACTTCGAAAACAAGTTCGGCTTCACCCTCGACTACGACACGCGCTCCGTCAGCTCCGGCTCCGATTATCACAACCCCGACCGCGGCCAGCACACCGAATTCCTCACCCAAATCGCCACTCCCCCCGGCGACACGGACTTCTATAAAGTCGAATTGCGCTCCGATTGGTTCTTCAAGGGCCCCCTTCCGGGCCACATCCTCCAGCTCGACGGCCGGGCTGGCGTCGTGGACTCTTACGGCGGCACAGATCGCGTCCCCATTTTCGAACGCTGGTTCCTTGGCGGCATGCGCACCCTCCGCGGCTTCCGCTACAACCAAATCGGCCCGACTGACGCGTACGGGGAACCCCTCGGCGGCGACACTTATTTCTTCGGCTCCGCGGAATACAGCATCCCAACACCCCTCAAAATCCTCCGCCTCGCCTGGTTCTACGACATTGGAAACGTCTTTCCCAACGCCTACAGCTTCAAGCTGGGCGACCGTCAGACCCATTTCTACAGCGACGATGTGGGGGTCGGCTTCCGCATTGTTCTGCCATTCGGCGGGCCTCAAGGTGTGCCGCTCAGCGTTGATTACGGACTCCCTTTCACCCACGACTCCGACGTTGGGTCCGGCGGCCGAATCCAGATCGGCATCGGCTTCAACCGTAATTTTAACTGACACTTTATGAAAAAATTATTCCATGCCGGCCTCTTCGCCCTTGCGCTCCTCGCTTTCTGCCCCGCCCTCCGTGCCGCCGACTTCAAAATCGCAACCGTGGACTGGCGCAAAACTTTCTACTCCTATTACAAAACCGTCGCCGCCACCTCCGCCGAGTCCAACGCCATCGCCGACCGCGATACCCGCCTCAAGGGCATGATCGCCGACGAGCGAAAAGGCGAGGAGGATTGGCGCCAGGCCGACGAGGACGCCCACAACATGACCCGTTCCGCCGATGCCCGCTCCTTAAGCAAGAAACACTCCGACGACATCGGTGTCACGCTCCGCATCCAGAATGAAAACATCTCCAACTACTACACACGCACCGAAATCCAGTTCCACGACGAAGAGGTCGAGCACGTCACCACTCTCACCACTGATATCCGTGCCGTCCTGGGGACCATCGCCAAAAAACAAGGCTACACTTTGGTCCTCGACCGCTCTACCGGCAGCCCCGCGGTCCTCTACTCCAGCGGCGAAAACGACCTCACCGATGCCCTCATCAAGGAACTCAACTCCACCGCCCCAGCCACCCCGGCCCCCGAACCCGCCCCGCCCCCTGCCGCCGGCTCTGTTTCTGCCCCCACTAACTCCAGAATTCTCTCCCCAACAAACGCTCCTTTTAACCCTCGCCTCCCGTCTCCATCCACCACCAACACCAGACCTCCGCCCACACCCATCAGGTGACGCTTCGCCCTTTGCCAATATCTTTGCTCCTTTGGTAGGGTGTCCCGATTCTGAATCGGGAGCCGCCCAAGGTTCCAATTCCGACCGTCGCCTCCCCGGAAAGTCGAGTATCTTCGGCCTCCATCATTCTTCCCATTCTTCCCATCCACGCTATTGATATCCTCTCCCCTCTCCCTTAAATTCAGGCATGGCTCCAGACCGCCTTACCATCAAAGCACAGGAATCCATTCAGCAAGCCCAGGAAATTGCCGCGTGCAACGCCAACCAGGAAGTGGACACCGTCCACCTCCTCGCCGCGTTGGTCGCCCAAACTGACAGCTTGGTTCCCGCTCTCCTCGAAAAACTCGGCCTCACTGCCCCCGTCCTTGCCGCCGCCGTCCAGCGCGAGATTGACCGCAAGCCCAAAGTCCACGGCGCGCCGTCCGCCGACAGCTTCTTCAGCCCGGCCCTGAAAAAGACCCTCGATGCCGCCGCCGCGCAGGCCGCACAACTCCACGACGAATACATCAGCGCCGAACACCTCCTCCTCGGCCTCCTCGATCAGTCCGACCCGCCCCTCCGCAAAATCTTCCGCGACTCCGGCCTCACCCGCGACGCCGTCCTCAAAGCCCTGGCCGATCTCCGCGGCAATCAGCGCGTCACAGACACCAACCCCGAGGACAAATTCCAGGCCCTCGAAAAATACGGACGCGACCTCACCGCCCTCGCCCGCGCGGGCAAAATTGACCCCGTCATCGGCCGCAACGAGGAAATCCGCCGCGTCATGCAGGTCCTTTCCCGCCGCACCAAAAACAACCCCGTCCTCATCGGCGAGCCGGGCACCGGCAAAACCGCAATCGTCGAAGGCCTCGCCCGCCGCATCGTCAGCGGCGATGTCCCCGAATCACTCAAAAACAAAAAACTCGTCGCCCTCGACCTCGGCGCCATGATCGCCGGCGCAAAATTCCGCGGCGAATTTGAAGACCGCCTCAAAGCCTTCCTCAAGGAAGTCACTTCCAGCCAGGGCCGCGTCCTTCTCTTCATTGACGAACTCCACACCATCGTCGGCGCCGGCGCGGCCGAAGGCGCCGCCGACGCCGCCAACATGCTCAAGCCATCCCTCGCACGCGGCGAGTTGCGCTGCATCGGCGCAACCACCCTCGACGAATACCGCAAGCACATCGAAAAAGATCCCGCCCTCGAACGCCGCTTCCAGCCCGTCCTCATCACCGAACCCAGCGTCGAGGAAACCATCGCCATCCTCCGCGGCCTCAAGGAACGTTACGAAATCCACCACGGCGTCCGCATCCAGGACGCCGCCCTCGTCGCCGCCGCCACCCTTTCCCACCGCTACATCACCGGCCGCTTCCTCCCCGACAAGGCGGTGGACCTCATGGACGAGGCAGCTTCCCGCCTCCGCATGGAGCAGGATTCCATGCCCGCCGAACTGGACCAGCTCGAACGCCAGATCATGCAACTGGAAATCGAGCAAAACGCCCTTCGCAAGGAAAAAGACGACGCCTCCCGCGACCGCCTCAAAAAACTCGAACGCGACCTCGCCAATCTCAAGGAACAAGCCGCCGTTCTGAAAAAAGAGTGGCAAAACGAAAAAGCCGCCATCAACGTCATCTCCATCCTCAACAGCCAACTCGAAGATGCCCGCCAGCAACAGGAAGCCGCCCAGCGCGCCGGCGACCTCAACCTCGCCTCCCAAATCCAATACGGCCGCATCCCCGACCTCAAAAGAAAACTCGACGCCGCCCAAAAGGACTTCGCCGGCCGCGAAGGCAGCCGCCTTCTCAGCGAGGAAGTCACCCCCGAAGACATCGCCCGCGTCGTCGCCGCCTGGAGCGGCGTCCCCGTCAACCGCCTCCTTGAAGGCGAACGCGAAAAACTCGTCCACATGGAAGACCGCCTCGCCCGCCGCGTCATCGGCCAGTCCGAAGCCATCGCCGCAGTCGCCAACGCCGTCCGCCGCGCCCGCAGCGGCCTCCAGGACCCCAACCGCCCCCTCGGCTCCTTTATTTTCCTCGGCCCCACCGGCGTCGGCAAAACCGAACTCGCCCGCGCCCTCGCCGAATTCCTTTTCGACGACGAAAACGCCATGGTCCGCATTGACATGAGCGAATACATGGAACGCCACGCCGTCTCGCGCCTCATCGGCGCGCCTCCCGGCTACGTCGGCTACGACGAAGGCGGACAACTCAGCGAAGCCGTCCGCCGCCGCCCCTACTCCGTCATCCTCTTCGATGAAATCGAAAAAGCCCACGCCGACGTCTTCAACGTCCTCCTCCAGGTCCTCGACGATGGCCGCCTCACCGACGGCCAGGGCCGCACTGTGGACTTCAAGAGCGCCCTCATCATAATGACCAGCAACATCGGCTCCCCCATCATCCAGGAATTCTTCTCCGCCGATAAACCCTCCTCCACCCACGATCACGAACACATGGAGGAACTGGTCCGCGCCGAATTGAAAAAATACTTCCGCCCCGAATTCCTAAATCGCGTGGACGACATCATCATCTTCCACAGCCTCGACGAAAAGCAAATCGCCTCCATTGTCGAAGTCCAGCTAAACCAACTCAAAGACCGTCTCGCCCGCCAGCAACTCGCCGTCACCCTCGATCCCGCCGCCACCCGCTTCCTCGCCAAGGAAGGCTACGACCCCCAATTCGGTGCCCGCCCCCTCAAGCGCGCCATTCAGGACCTCCTCCTCAACCCCCTCGCCATGAAACTCCTCTCCGGCGAATTCAAGCCCGGCGACACCATCAAAGTCTCCGCCGCCGCTGGCGCCCTCAAATTCCAGCCCCAGAAATGACTGCCCCAACTCCCACATTCCAACCCGGTAGGGCGAGACTCTGTCGAGCCGAAACTCGATTCCTTGCATAAAGTCACGCCTCGACAGAATCCTGCCCCGCCCTGCTTGCAATGAGAAGTTTCAAAGATATCACCCGCGGCAACACCCTGGAGTTCTACGAATACATCCTCAAATGCCTCGTCGGCGTCACCTTCGGCTTCATCCTCCTCAAATCATTCCCCGAACACAGAGGCCAGCTTTCCTGGATGCTTATTTCAATTCTGCTTTCCATCACCCACGACAACAACAGCAAAGCCGCCTACGACCGTATGCGCGGCAACATCGCCGGCTCCCTCGTCGGCCTCCTGGTTTACTTCATCCACATCCCACCCAATCTCCCCACCGTCTGCATCGGTGTCGCCGCCACCATCGCCCTCTGTTTCTACCTCGATTTGATTCCCGTTTGCCGCACCGCCCTCGTTGCATACATCATCGTCATGATCTTCGCCGAAACCTACAGCAGTTGGGTCGGCGCCATCTACCGTGTGGTCAGCGTCGTTCTCGGTTGTATCACCGGCCTCGTCATCAACCAATCCTTCCGAAAAATCACCATGCCCTTAATGCATAAAATCGAACACAAGGAATTCCACGATGACGCCGGCGAATAACAAATGATAAATTCTCAATGACCGATTCTCAATTCAGATTCATCCCTTTGGCTGCAGATCCTTCGCGCCGCAACTCTGCCCTGAAATGTCTTTCCATCCGTGTAATCTCCCGATTCAGAATCGGGATGGTTCAATTCCCTCTCCTTGCCGCTTCCCGCGTTGCGCTTTTGCTCCTGGCCGCCCTTCTCTCCGGCTGCGCCTCCGCCGACCCCCACATCCGCTTTCTCCAGGAAATTCCCCCCGCCGGCCTGACCAACCTCGTGGCCTACCGCGCCGATACCAACCTCGAAATCCGCTTCGTCTCCCGCGGCAAGGATGCCTTCGCCCACGCCACCTGGCCGGAACTCGAACCCGGCGCAACCAATTATCAACGCCGCTTCGCCGTCCTCGCCTTCGACCCCGAACCACGCTCCGTCCGCAGAGCCTCAGTCAACAAAAATACCCAGGTCGCCATCCGCGGCACGCGCCAATGGACGCAGTTGGTCCAGGCCATTTTTTCCAGCCTCGTCCCCTCCCAGCCCAATCACGGCGTCCTCCTTCCCGCCGCGAACGAGGAAATCGTCATCTTCCGCGACAATACCGGCAAACTCAGCGACGTGAATTTGGAAAACAAACCCCCCGACATAATCCTGGATCATACCTACAGCGACGAGGAGTTCTCCCGCCTCGCCATCCATTCCCTCGAAGCCGGCGCGCTCAATTTGGAATCCTCACAGTGGCAGTTCCTCTTCGTCACCGACGACCCTCCCGGCTTTGTTTTCATTGACCTCCGCCAGCGCCTCGTCGTCTATCTCGCCTATCCCGGTGACCCTGAGTCCGCCGCGCTCCCCGCCACCTTCGCCATGCGCGCCTTGAACTCCCTCCTCATCCGCAGCCTCCTCGTTACCGCCGTTAAAAATCCCGGCACCCTCCTCGCGCGCGGCTTCTGGCAACTCCGCACCTCCGGCGCAGCCGCCATCGCCACAGGACCCGATAGTTCCGACACCCCTCCGCCGCCCCTTTCCACCAACTCCGGCATGGACCTCGCCGCCTGGGAAAAGGACCTCGACCACATCGTCTCCGCCCGCCGTTACAAGGGAAAACTCGACCTCTACATTGACGGCGGCCAATTCTTCCCCGCCCTCATCGAGTCCGTCGAATCCGCAACCCGCTCCGTGGATGCCCAGGTATTTATATTCGACAAAGACGAATACGCCGTCAAAATCGCCGACCTCCTCAAAAAACGCTCCGCCCAAGTCAGGGTCAGGGTCCTCATGGATGACGCCGGCTCCCTGTTCGCCGCAGACTGGGAGCAGCCCCCTCCCTCAACCGCCGGCTTTCAGCGTCCCTCCGACATCCAGTCCTACCTCACCTCCGGCTCCAAAGTCCATGTCCGCGCCTCCGCCAACCCCTGGCTCACTGTGGATCACCGCAAACTCTTCGTCATTGACGACCGCCAGGCCTTCCTCGGCGGCATGAACATCGGCCGCCAATACCGCTACCAATGGCACGACATGATGGTCGGCCTCACCGGCCCCGTCGTCTCCCGACTCGAAAAAGACTACCGCGAAGCCTGGGCGCACGCCGGCATCCTCGGCGATTTCGCCTACGCCTGGATCTCCCTTTTCCCCCCTCCAGCCTCCCGCAAAAACGCCATTACCAACGGCATTGACATCCGCCCCCTCCGCACTGCCACCTTCAACACCGGCATCTACCACGCCCAACTCGAAGCCATCAACCGCGCCCAAAGCTACATCTACATCGAAAATGCCTACTTCGATGATAGCTCAATCCTCCGCGCACTCATCCAGGCCCGCCGCCGCGGCGTGGACGTCCGCGTCATCTTCCCGGCCGACAACGACAGCGGCCTCATGCAAACCACCGATCAAATCGCCGGAAACGAACTCCTCAAAAATGGCGCCCGCGTCTATGTCTTTCCGGGGATGACCCACGTCAAAGCCGCCATTTACGACGGCTGGGCCTGCGTCGGTTCCGCCAACTTCAACAAAATGAGCCTCCGCGTCGGCCAGGAACTCGACGTCGCCTTCTCCGATCCCGCCACAGTTGCCCGCCTCAAAAAAAACCTCTTCGACACCGACTTCCACCGCTCCCGCGAACTCACCAAACCCATCCCCCTCAACTGGTTCGACTTCTTCCTAAACGCCTTCGCCGGCGAAATCTGACGATACCGACCATTCTTGGCCTGGTTTTTCTTAATCTTAATCCTAATCTTAATCCTAATCTCAAATCAGGAGCATCTTCCTCAATCCCAAAGGGATTGCATCATCCAGCCCAGGGTTGGCCGATTCCGAGAGGCCTACCCTGGGTCCCAACATTCGAGTTCATCAACCCTGAATGGGTTGAATCTGAACGCCTTACGAGTCCTGATTCCATACCACCGAAAACGCCGGGGAACCAGAGGTTCAATCGGGAAACTACAGCTTCGGCGGCTCTCCAGGCAATTTCGGCGCGCCAGGCGCCCCAGCGGCCCCGGTATTGGTTGCCCCGACCTTTTCCACCAGTTTGTAGCTTAGAAAAATTGAGGCGCCCTGCTCGCCAATGGCCGAGCCGCGAATTTCAAGGATGCCTCTGCCCCCTTTCCTCGTCTGGAAGAGGAAGGTCTTCCCCTTGAGAGATCCTGTCCCAATTGTGACTCGCTGCATTGGCTCCTTCTCCATGAGTGCCCAACTTTGAACGACATCCGCCGCGGTTATTTCGCCCCCGGGAATTTGTGTCGGCCCGGACATCAGTGGCGGCACTGGCTCGATGACCATGTCAAAACCATGCAACCCCTCATTCGTGAATGTTACGAATGCCGCCGTCAGGTCAACCCCGTTGCTTTTAATCCAGTCGTGACCCTCGCGGGTTTCCCAATCCAGGCTCATGTTCGTAATCAACAGCCCGGAATCCAAATCCAGCCATGACCGCGACAGGGACATATTCAACACCCGTTCACGAGGTGCGCTGAAAACCCACCCCTCCTCCGTCGGTGTCGCCGCGCGGTTCAGACAATCCACAAGCTCGTGGGTTTCCTTTGCCCCCGGCTCGCCGGCAATGCTCACTTGTCCTCCGGAAATTGGCTCCCTAATGATCGGCGCGGACAAAACTCTGTCGTGATATACAATCGCAAGGTGATCCGAGACATTGCTCCGGGTATTTTCTTCAAACTGCTTTGCTCCCGCCTCGGTCAACCGCATCCGGATTGTCCGCTCCCCATTCGTCTCAAATTTATCAATCCCCGCTCGCGCCACAGCCCTGCCATCCAGAAGCACCTCGCGCAGGACCCGGTACGGCACAAAAAGATCATTCCCAACGCTGTCCTTGACAGTTTGCTTGAGCAAATCCACCGGTGCGCTTGTGCCTTCCCGCGCAACCATCCGAAATTGCAGCGCTGCAGCCCGCTCGTCCAGGACTGCCGCCGAGCTTTGGTTTCCCCCCGCCTTGTAAGCAATCTTCTGCCCCTCCCGCAAACTGAATGCGCCGTCGGTGACCACCAGCTCTCCCGCCGACAAACCGCTCCGTATCTCCATCTTTGCGCCGTCAGACGTTCCCGTTTGCACTAGCAGCCTGTCGGACTTGACGGGGAGCTTTTCCCCCCGGCTTTCACGGAATCCGCTATTGGGGCCTATACCACGGGGTTGACGAACTCGAAACGATCCGGTTGGTTTGGACCAATA
>Ga0302320_10006228_pt1 | contig 26556 bp, 15 predicted proteins | sample Bog_T0_3_FD_202130 | JGI IMG/M metagenome (GOLD analysis project Ga0302320, IMG submission 202130) | Peat permafrost microbial communities from Stordalen Mire near Abisko, Sweden - Bog_T0_3 | ecosystem: Environmental > Terrestrial > Soil > Wetlands > Peat | place: Sweden: Abisko, Stordalen Mire...
TCCTGATCGGCAACGGGCACTTTCTTTCGCACTTCTACGTGCTGTGCCTGCCGCCGATGTTTCTCGCCTGGCAGAGCGCGTTCCAGGTCAGTTTCGCCGAACTCGGCATGACGATCATGCTGATGTCGGGCACCACGGCGCTGTTGCAGACGCCGGTGGGATTCCTGGTCGATCGGCATGGGGCGCGGCCGTTCCTGGTCGGCGGCGCACTGCTGATGTCGCTGTCGCTCGCGGCGATGGGACTGGCGACGTCGTTCTGGCAGATTCTGGTGCTCGCGACCCTGTCGGGAATCGGCAATTCGGTGATCCATCCAGCCGATTACGCGATCCTGTCGGGTTCGGTCGACAAGGACCGGATGGGCCGCTCGTTCGCCCTGCACACCTTCAGCGGCAATCTGGGTTTCTCGGCCGGACCGCCGGTGGCGGCATTCTTGATGGCACTGATCGGCTGGCGCGGCACGCTGGTGACGGTCGGGCTGCTGGGCGTGCCGGTGGTGCTGTCGATCCTGCTGCAGAGCCGAATCCTCAAGGATCAGGTGCGCGAGGTGGCGCATGGTGCGGTCAGGATGTCCGGACGCGACCTGCTGACCAGCCGGACCATGATTCTGTTCTTCATGTTCTTCATGCTGGGGGCGATGGCCGGCGGCGGCGTGCAGTCCTGGCTGGTGACGGTGCTGCACACCTACAAAGGCATCGACCTGCCCGTGGCAGCCACGGCGCTGACGGCATACATGCTCGGCTCGACCACCGGCGTGCTGGTGGGCGGCTGGTTCGCCGACACGTTCAAGCGCCACATCCTGCCGTTCGTGACGGGCCTGACGATTATGTCGGCGCTGCTTATGCTGGGCGTGGACTGGCTGGGCGTGCCGGTGGCGGCGATCATCGGCATGACGTTCCTGTCCGGCCTCGCGCTGGGGGCGAGCCGGACGCCGCGCGACGTGATGGTGAAGGACGCGGCGCCGCCGGGGCAGATCGGCAAAGTCTTCGGCTTCGTCAGCGCCGGGCTGCCGCTGGGCAGCGCCGTCACGCCGGTGCCGTTCGGCCTGCTGATCGATCGCGGCCATCCGGAACTGGTGCTGGTGCTGGTCGCGGTGATCCTGCTGCTGAGCCTGTTCTGTGCCGGATCGGCGCGGGTATCGGCGCGGGCGGAGGAGGCAGTGGTCCTGCCGGCGGAGTAGGCGGTTTGGCGGAAGCTGGCTGAACCGAGGCGAATCGGGTAGGTTCGCGTCGCCGGAAACTGTCAGGTGCCCATGGCCAAGCCGTCGCACAGATTTGCCGAACCACGCCGGTCGATGCGCCTGCTTGCGGTGCTGTTCGGTGCGCTGGTCGTATCGGCTCCGGCGGTTGCGCAAACCTTGAACATCGGCCTGCGCCAGGACCCCGACATGCTCGACCCGACGCTCGGTTCGTCCTATGTCGGTCGCATCGTGTTCGCCGGGATGTGCGACAAGTTGTTCGACATCGACACGAAGCTGACCATCGTCCCGCAGCTTGCCACCGGTTACGAATGGAAGGACCCGACGCATCTGATCATCCATTTGCGCGGCGGCGTGCTGTTCCAGGACGGCGAAAAATTCGATGCCGATGCGGTCAGGTACAAGCTGATGCGTGACCTGACGACGAAGGGCAGCATGCGGCGGGGTGAGGTCAGCTCGATCGACAGCATCGAGATCATCGATCCGCTGACGGTGCAACTGTCGCTCAAGGCGCCGGCCTCGCAGTTGCTGGCGCAGCTGACGGATCGGGCGGGTATCATGATCTCGCCCAAGGCCGGCGCGGCCGAGGGCGATCAGTTCGGGCTGCATCCGGTGTGTGCCGGGCCGTTCAGCTTCGCCGAGCGGGTGGCGCAGGATCATATCACGCTGAAGCGCTTCCCCGGCTACTGGGACGCGCCGTCGGTCCATTTCGATCAGGTGACGTATCAGGTCAACCCGAACGCCACGGTACGGCTGGCGAATTTGCAAGCCGGTGCGCTGGACCTGGTGGAGTATATCCTGCCCAGCGATGTCGATACGGTGCAGCACGATCCGAAACTGGCGATCGTGATGGGCGATTCGCTGGCCTATACGGGTATCACGTTCAACACCGGCAACGGACCGGCGGCAATGACGATCCTGGGGCAGAATGCGCTGGTGCGGCAGGCGTTCGAGCTGTCGATTGACCGCGATGCGCTGATCCAGGTCGTGTATAACGGCATCTACACGCCGACCGCGCAGGCCAACCCGCCGAGCTCGCCGTATTACCTGCCGGATATCGCGCCGCCAAAGCGGGATGTGGCGAAGGCCAAAGCATTGCTGCAGCAGGCGGGCGTGAAGCTGCCCGTTCCGGTGACCCTGACGATCACCAACGAGACCGACATCCAGCAGGCCGGCGAGGTCATCCAGTCGATGGCGAGCGAGGCCGGGTTCGACGTGAAGCTCCGGGTGCTCGAATTCGCGTCCTCGTTGCAGGCCGGATATGCCGGCGATTTCGAGGCCTATCTGATCGGCTGGTCCGGGCGGGCCGATCCGGATGGCAACATGTGGCAGATGCTGCACGGCAGCGGAACGTTCAATTACGGTCATTACGCCAATGCCGCGATTGACAAGGCGCTGGATGCCGCTCGTACGGTCGCCGATGTGGGCCAGAGGCGGGCCCTCTATGACAAGGTCTGGCAGCAGGAGCGCAGGGACCTGCCGCTGATCTATCTGTGGAACCCGCGCAACATCGTCGGCCTGAAGAAAAGCCTGACCGGCTTCCGGCAGGTCCCGGATGGCCTGATCCGGGTGCAGGGGCTGGCGATGACGGCGCCGGGGAAGTAATTGCGTCGGCGCGGCTGACCGTTGCCGTGTAGACTCGATCCGGCTACGCATGGGACAACGTTCGTGAAGGTCGATCGATCATGTCAAAGCCACTGCTGTTCACCCCGTTGCAGATCCGCAGCGTCACGCTGCGCAACCGTGTGGTGCTGGCGCCGATGCACCAGTATGCCTCCAACCAGGGTTTTGCGACTGACTGGCATCTGGTGAATGCCGGCAAATATGCCGCCGGCGGGTGCGGGCTGGTGATGGTGGAGTCAACCAAGGTGGAGCGGCGCGGCTGCGGCACCGTCGGCGACCTGGGGCTGTGGAAGGACGACTTCATCCCGGGGCTCCAGCGCATCACCGCGTTCATCAACGCGCAGGGCGCCACACCGGCGATCCAGATCGGCCATTCCGGCCGCAAAGCCCGGCTGACCCGTCCGTGGGAAGGCCAGCAGCCGTTGACCGCGGACCATCCCGAAATGTTCGACTGGGACGGCTGGGACCTCGTCGCCCCGAGCGCCATCGCCCACAGCGACCGGATGCCGACGCCGCGGGCGTTTGCGCGCGACGAAATCCCGGACCTGGTGACGCATTGGGGCGAGGCGGCGGCGCGTGCCGACAAAGCCGGGTTTGAGATACTGGAGATCCACGGCGCCCACGGCTACCTGATCCATCAGTTCCTCTCGCCGGTCGCCAACCGTCGGAACGACGAGTACGGCGGGTCCGACGCCAACCGCATGCGCTTCGCCTTGGACGTCGCCGAGTGCGTTCGTGCCAATTGGCCGGCGGAAAAGCCCCTGTTCATGCGTTTGTCGTGTGAGGACGATGCCGGCTGGGGACCCGACCAGAGCGTCGCGTTGGCGCGCGAACTGAAGGCCAGGGGCGTGGACGTGATCGACTGCAGCTCCGGCGGCATCCTGGAGCGTTCGCCGATGGACAGCGTCCGGGCCCGCCATTACGGCTACCAGGTGCCTTACGCGCAGGCAATCCGCGAAGAAGCCTCCATCCCCACCATGGCCGTCGGCCATATCGTGCACGCTGACCAGGCCGAGGCGATTCTGCGCGAGGGACGCGCCGACCTGATCGCGCTGGCGCGGGAACTGCTCTACAGCCCGAACTGGGCGCTGGACGCGGCGCAGAAACTCGGCGCCGACCCCGACTTCGCCAGCGTGCCGCCGGCGATGGGCTGGTGGCTCGGCAAGCGCGCCAAATCGGCGTTCGAGGGTGTGCCCTCCACGTACCAGCGCGGTGTGCTGGCGGATGTGGGGTAAGCCGGACGGGCGCACCGCGGCGCGAACATAAGGGTCGCCAGCGCCGATCCGGATATGGCAAACTACCGCCGTGAACGGCTCGCACCACAGCAGGAGGCTGGAACAGCGTGGCGCCCCGGCGGGACGCAACACCCATCGATGCCAGCGGGATTGCTGACGCAGGCGCCACCGGGCCGGTTCGGGATGGCATGACCAGGCGTCGCTGGCGGCACGATCTGACGCTGCGATCCCGGCTGTTGTTGCTGGTGATTGCCAGCGCGTTGCCGCTGATCTGCCTGGGCATCATCCGTGAGACGCTGGACTACCGGGCGGAACGGGGCCGCGTCTATGAGCGGCTGGTGACCATCGCGCGCGGCATGGCGGTTTCGGTCGAGCGCGAATTGCAGCTTCGGGTGTCGGCGCTGGAGACTCTGGCGTTGTCGCCGGCGTTGCAGGCCGGCGATCTGGACCAGTTCGACAAGCAGGCCGAGGCGTTTCTGGCACGCCAGCCGCCCGGCAGCGTGATGGGCCTTGCCGGTGCGGATATGATCCGGCTGCGGGCCTATGGTTTGCCGCCTGAGCGGATCGAGCCGCGACTCAAGCGCGAGTCGTTCGCTGCTGGCGCACAGGTGTTCGACACCGGCCAGCCGATCGTGACCGATATGCATGTCGGTCGGGTCACGCGGATGAGCGGGTTCAGCGTCGATGTGCCGGTGTTTCGTGATGGGCAGGTGGTTTACGACCTGTATATCCGCCTGCTGCCGGCGATCATGCAGGATCTGATTGCCCGCCAGCATCTGCCGCCGGGTGCGGTTCTGGCGGTTGTCGATACGGCGGGTGTGGTCGTCGCCCGGGTGCCCGATCCGGATCATTTCATCGGCTCACCGATCGTCCCGGCATTGTGGCAGACGGTTCGGGCCGGCACCGAAGGGGTGACGACAGCGCCGACGCTGGAAGGCGTCCCAGCGGTAGCCGCGTACACCCACGTGGCGCCGTTTGGCTGGGCGGTGGTGGTCGGCGCGCCGGAGGCGGTGGTGTTCGGACCATTGCGCGCGGCGATCCTGCGGGTTGCCGGGCTGGGTGCGATCGTGCTGACGGCGGGGCTGCTGCTGGCGTTGTTCGCCTCGCGCGGGATCATGCGCCCGATCGAGCAGTTGCGGGGGCTGGCGGCGCATGACAACCGAATCGACCCGGCTGCCTCGGCGGCCACCGGCCTGCCGGAAACCGATACGGTGGCGCGGGCGCTGGTGACCGCGGCGGCGGAGCGGCGGGCGGTCGCGACAGAACTGGCAGAAAGCGAGCAGCGGTTCCGGGCGCTGTTCGAGCGATCACCGAGCGGAACGATTTTGCTGGATCCGGACACCACCCGAGTGATCGATTGCAATCAGGTGGCCGCCGGTTACCTCGGGCTGACGGTGGCAGAGTTTCGCGGCTGTCCGATCACCGATTTTGCCCTGGGCACCAGCCCTGAGCGCATCCGGGAGATTTGCGCTACGGTGGTTGCGGGGCAGAGTTTCAGTTACGAGACACGGGTCAAGGGCCGGCTGGGGCCGCGCGACCTGCTGATCGCGGTGGCGCCGGTGGTGGAGTCCGGCCGCACACTGGTGCTGATCAACCAGATCGACATCACCGATCTGCGCCGCGCCGAAGCGGGCCTGCGGGTGAATGAGGAGCGGCTGGAACTGGCGCGCGAGGGCGCCAACCTGGGCATCTGGGACTGGGACATTGCCAACGACCGGCTGTCCTGGAGTGAGCATCAGTGGTTTCTGCACGGGCTGGAGCCGCAGGCCGCGGGGCCGAGTCCGGCGCTGTGGCGGCAGGTGGTGCATCCGGCCGATCTGCCGCGCACCCAGGAAGAATTGGTCGGCGCATTGAAATCGTCCGGCCGCTCGTTCGCCAGCGAATACAGCGTGACCCTGCCGGACGGGTCGCTGCGCCGGTTGCTCGGGCGCGGCCAGGCGATCCGAAATGCTGCCGGGCGCGCGGTGCGCATGGTCGGGATCAATATGGATGTGACCGCCCGGTATGAAGCCGAAATGGCGCGCGACCGGCTGATCCGGATGCTGGAAACCGAGCGGAGCCGGATGTCGGAGGTCATCGAGGCAATGCCGATCGGGGTTGGCATTGTTGATGCCAATGGCCGGGTTGTGCTGGGCAATGCGGTGATGAAGCGGCTGAACGGCCCGGTCATTCAGTCGATGTCGGCGGCGCCGCGTGGTGAATGGATCGCCTATGATGCTTTCGGCAACCGCCTGCAGCCGGAGGATTTCCCGATCCATCGGGCGCTGCGACATGGCCAGACGACGTTGCCGGGGGTGGAGTTTCTGTTCCGCGACATCGACGGGCGCGAAACCTGGTATCGTGTCGGCGGCGTACCATTGCGTTGGGAGGACGGCCCGGAGACGGGCGGTGCGGTGGAGGAAGCGCTGGCGATCTTCCTCGACATCGACGCCGAAAAGCGGCTGCTGACCATCCAGCAGCGGATCAACGCGGAGCTGGAGCAGCGGGTGAAGGAGGAGATGGCGGCGCGCGAGGCGGCGCAGCAGCGTGCCGCGCATGCCGAACGGATGCATGCGCTGGGCCAGATCGCGGGCGGCATCGCGCATGACTTCAACAATGTGCTGCAGGCGGTTTCGGGCGGCGCGGCGCTGATCGAGCGCCGTCCGAACGACGCCGAGCGGGTGTTGCGCAATGCCCGGATGGTGCAGGATGCGGCCAGGCGCGGCGCGGCGATTACCAGCCGGCTGCTGGCGTTCTCCCGCCGCGGCGACCTGCGGGCCGAGAATGTGGATGCCGCCGCGCTGCTGACCGACATGGCCGAAGTGCTGACTCATACGCTGGGCGGCGCGGTGGTCTGCAAGGTGGATGTGCCGTTCGGCCTGCCGCCGCTGTTCGCGGACCGTGGGCAGTTGGAGACCGTGCTGGTCAACCTCGCCACCAATGCGCGCGATGCGATGCCGTCCGGCGGCACGCTGACGCTGGCGGCGGATATCGAGATGGTCTTCACCGGATTGCCGCATCCGGCGGGACTGACGCCGGGGCGTTATGTGCGGATCGCGGTCAGCGACACCGGCAGCGGGATGGATCGCGACGTGCTGGCGCGGGTGACCGAACCGTTCTTTACGACAAAGGAGCCCGGCAAGGGGACCGGGCTGGGGCTGGCGATGGCCAAGGGGTTCGTCGAGCAAAGCGGCGGCAGCCTGTCGATCGACAGCGCGGTGGGGCAGGGGACCCGGATCATGCTCTGGCTGCCGGCGGCGACCGGGGCCGCTTGCGTGACGTTCGGAACGGACGGCGTGGTGCGAGCGGGTTTCGGGAAGCCCTGCGTGCTGCTGGTGGATGACGATGCGATCGTGCGGGAGGTGCTGACGCTGTCGCTGGAGGAGTCGGGTTACGCGGTAATCGCGGCGGATAGCGGGGCGGCCGCGTTGATCCGACTGACGGCGGGGGAGCGCGTCGATATCATCGTTTCCGACCTGACGATGCCGGGGATGGACGGGCTGACGCTGATCCGGTCGGCGCAGGAGCGACGGCCCGGGCTGCCGGCGGTGCTGCTGACCGGCTATGCGGGGGACGGCGCCGCGCTGGCGGTCGGCGGCGCGATCAGCGGGACATTTTCGTTGTTGCGCAAGCCGGTTTCGGGGACGCAACTGGTGGACCGGATCAACGCGCTGCTGGCGGCTCGGCGGCAGATCAGCGCTGTGTGACGGCGCAGCGGGTGTAGTCCCGAACGGCGGTGCTGGCCTCCTTGGAAATCTGAACACGCACCAATGGGTCGTGTGTATCATTGACACCGGACGCTCGATGTGTATAATACATATCGTGGAGAGCGCTGATCTCATCCGGGAATTGAAGAGCGTTGGGTGGGTGTTGGGTCGCATTCGCGGATCTCACCACGTTTTTAAGCATCCGGACCGACAGGGCCGCATCGTGGTGCCGCCTCCGAAAAAGGACCTTGGCACGGGCTTGGTCGCTGCGATCCGCAAGCAAGCAGGAGTGTAGGAGGCAGACATGCGTTACCCGATCGCCATCGAACTGGGGACTGACACGACCGCATTCGGCGTCGTCGTGCCTGATCTGCCTGGCTGCTTCTCGGCCGGAGACACGCTGGACGAGGCCGTGGCCGCGGCCGAGGAGGCTGCTGCGGCCTGGGTCGATGCTGCCCTCGATGCGGGCGAGTCGATCCCGGCGCCAAGCAATCTGGAAGCGCTCCGTCACAACCCTGCTTTTGCCGGATGGATGCTGGGGGTGATCGCGCTAGACCCGGCTTTGCTCGATGACACAACAGAGCGTGTCAACATTACGCTGCCGCGGCGTGTGTTGAAGCGGCTCGATGCCTTGGCGCGCGCATCGGGTGAGACCCGTTCCGGCTTTATCGCGCATCTGACGCTGGAGCTGCCGCGCCGGGTTGCGTAGGCGGTTTCGCGCCGGACCGGCCTGCTGGCACGTAGTTTGCTGACCGTGCCCGAATGGCATTGTTCCGGGCAAAACCTTTGATCGACCGCATCGTATCGCGCAGGCTGCGATTTTCTCTCGCATGGATTGTGCGTCGCGGACCTAGGGTCTGCGGTTTTGTGTTGGCCCGGTTGGGAATGACGGCTGCGCCTCATCATCCGGAGGTCCGGCTGGTGCCGCGGCGGGTGATGCTGCCGGGTCCGAACCCCGGTTGGTTCGTGATCGTGCCGTTGCCGCATGTGGCGCCGGCGCTGGTTCGCGCCACGCGAATGAGCAGCGTGAACAGTTATCGACCGCGGCAGTGACGCCGCTTTCATCTGCTGGACAGGAGTACCGCCATGACTGTCGATCCGGTGCCGACGGCCCTGGGTAAAAGGCCACTATACAAATCGCTGTTCATCCAGGTCGTGGCGGCGCTGCTGCTGGGTATCCTGCTGGGCATGGGAACGCCCGAGTTCGCCATCGGGCTGAAGGTGTTCAGCGACGCGTTCCTGAAGCTGATCTCGATGATCGTGGCGCCGATCGTATTCTGCGTGGTGGTGCACGGCATCGCCGGCGCCGGCGACCTCAGGAAGGTCGGGCGGGTCGGCGGCAAGGCGCTGCTCTACTTCGAGTGCATGACAACCGTCGCGCTGATCGTCGGGCTCGTATTGGCGTTTGTCGTGGCGCCGGGCAAGGGCATGAATATCAACACCGCGACGCTGGACAGCCACGCGCTGGCGACCTACGCGGACAATGCGCACAAGCTGAAGGGCGGCGGGATCGGCAGCTTCCTGCTGAACATCATTCCGACCACGTCGTTCGATGCGCTGGCGCGCAACGACGTGCTGCAGGTGCTGTTCTTCGCGATCATCTTCGGCGTCAGCGTGGCGTTGGTCGGCGAACCGGCCAGGCCCGTGGCGGACATGATCGAGGCTGTCTCCAAAGTGCTGTTCCGGGCCATGGGACTGATCGTGCGGATGGCGCCGTTCGGTGTGCTCGGAGCGGTGGCCTATACGGTCGGTCAGTATGGCGTCGGATCGCTACGGCAGTTGATGTCGCTGGTGGTGCTGTTCTGGTTCTCGGTCGCGTTCTTCGTGGTGGTCGTTCTCGGGGCGATCATGCGGCTGACCACCGGGCTGAACATCCTGCGGTTCCTGAATTATTTCCGGGAGGAACTGACCATCGTGCTGGCGACGGCGTCGTCGGACGCGGTGCTGCCGCAGATCATGCGCAAGCTGGAGCGAATGGGCGTGAAGCCGTCGGTCGTCGGGCTGGTGGTGCCGACGGGTTATTCGTTCAACCTGGATGCGTTCTCGATCTACCTGACGCTGGCGACGGTATTCATCGCCCAGGCGACCAACACACCGCTGTCGTTCGGCGACCTGCTGCTGGTGCTGGGGATTTCGCTGGTGACGTCGAAGGGCGCGCACGGGGTGCCCGGATCGGCGATCGTGATCCTGGCGGCAACACTGAACGCGGTACCGGCGATTCCGGCGATCGGGCTGGTGCTGGTGCTGTCGATCGACTGGTTCATCGGCATGGCGCGGGCGCTGGGCAACCTGATCGGCAACTGCGTCGCAACGGTGGTGATCGGCGCCTGGGAGAAAGACCTCGACGTGGCGCTCGCCAGAAAGGTGCTGGCGGGCGACGTAACGGTCGATCTGGTGGAAGACGCGGAGTCAGTGGCCGTCCCGGCGGAATAACCTACGACGCAGCCGTCAGCGGCGTCCGCGCGGCTGACCCAGCCGCCTTCATCAGCCGCGCAGCTACCGCGCGGCGGAAGGGCGGCAACCGCGCGCCGGTGCGAATCACGGCGTCACGCATGACCCTCGCCGGGAAACGGTCATCGGTGAACAGCAGCGCCGTCGCGTTGGTCGCCAGATACAGCGGGCGGGAGGCGCGGCGGTGCGTCGTCTCATAGTCCTTCAGCAACGCAACTCCGCCGATGTCCTGCCCGAACGCCGCAGCCGCCCGGACGCGGTCGGCGAGGGTCAGGGCACTCAAGATGCCAAGGTTGAAGCCGTGCGCGGTGACCGGGTGCATGCCCACCGCCGCGTCGCCCACCAGGGCAAAACGGCGCCCGACGAAGTGGTCGGCATAGACCCCGACGAGCGGGTAAGCGTGCTGCGTGCCGAACAGGCGCATGGCGCCGAGGCGGTTCTGATAGCGCCGGGTGATTTCGGCGTTGAAGGCAGCGGCGTCGAGCGCCATGAGTTGCTCGATTTGCGGGCCGGGCAGGGTCAGGACCAGAGACGACAGGTTTGGCGCCCCCGCTTCGCCGTTGAGCGGGAGCATGGCGATGGTCTGGCCGTAACAGAACCATTCGGTGGCGACGGCATGGTGCGGCTTCTCGTGCGCCATGCGGCAGACCAGCATGGTCTTGCCGAAATCCCTCATATGGGCGGCGATCCCCATGCGCCGGCGGGTTTCGGAAAATCGGGTGTCGGCTGCGACGGCAAGACGCGCGGTGACGGTTGTGCCGTCGGCAAGCCTCACCGAGGCGGCGTGCACGCCGGTTTCGATGCCGGACGCGGCGCCGGCGTCGAACAGCCTCACGTTCGGGCACGATGCGGCGACTTCGAACAGGGCGCGGCGGATCAGATGATTCGGGACCAGGTGCCCCAGCGACCGATTTTCGTTCCGTCCCGGGTGGAAGTGCATAGCGTGGGTCGATGGTCCGTTCAGGACATGCGCCTCGCCGAGGGGCGAGATGTCGGCCGCCGGGATGCGCGCCCAGGCGCCAAAGCGCTGCAGCAGTTGCTCCGATTGCCGGGTGAGGGCGATTTCCCTTCCGTCGAAGGCTGGGTCTTCGAGCGCGGTTCGCGGCTGGCGCTCGACGATGGCGATGCTCAGGCCGGTATCGGCAAGCGAGCAGGCCAGGGCCAGACCAGCCGGCCCGGCGCCGATGATGACGAGGTTGAAGTCGGTGTGAAACGCAGGCATCGGCATCTGTCCCTGTTGCGACAAATTTGCCTTAGCGCAAATTTCTTGCGGATGCGAGTGGGGGCGTGCCAGATCCAGGCACCAGGTACACCGCGACGCACCAACCTGGAACAGTCGCTTCTACGAATTGCGGTCGGGCGATTCGATCACCGTGCCGGTGTAGGGCTCGATATAGACCAGATGATCGTTGACCGTTGTGACGCCCGCAGTGTTCTCGGCGATCACGCGGATGCCGCGGCGTTCCTGCTCGTTTGTGATGGTGCCCCACAGATCGACGACGCCGTTGGCGACGGTGACGTTCAGCGTGGTCATCGGCGCCCAGGGCTGCGCCTCCAGCCGATCCATAACGCTAGTGCGGATCGAGCGGTCGTCGGTGGCCAGTGGTTCGGCATTGCGCATCCGCCCGATCAGTGCGCGCAGCAGGTCCGCCCGGCTGACGACGCCGACGACCTTGCCGTTGGCGGTCACCGGCAGGCGTTTGATCCGGTTCTTCTCCATCAATCCGACGACCTCCTCCAGCGGCGCGTCCTGCTGGATGCTGAGCACGTCCTCGGTCATCACGTCGCGCACGTGGCGGGCGTTCGCTTTGGTGAAGTCGGCTGCCTGCCGTGCCGGTGAGGCGAGCAGGCGGAGCCACCAGGGGCGGCTGCGCTGGGTGCCGAGTTCATCGCGGCGGAGCAGGTCGCCCTCGGTGACGACACCGGCAAGGTCACCTTTGCTGTCCACCACGAACAGGCCGGAGATATGGCGCGACAGCATCAGATTGACAGCATCCTCGACCGTCGCCTCGGGGGTCACTGTGATGCAGTTGCGGGTCATGACGTCGGCGACGATCATTGTGGTTGCCTTTTCGAAGACCGGACGCTTTTTCGCCCGGCTGCCGGAGCGTTGGCGGGTGTGGTACAGCGTTTTGCACGCCGCCGCATTGCGGCAGGTCAAACGTGTTCCGGGGGATCAGACTGCGACCACCAAGCCGCCGGTGGCGGGATCGGCGCCGCCGTCCATTCTGCCGTCGATGATGCGGATCGCGTGCACCCAGGCGAAGGTGTAGCTCTGGGCGTGGCGGCGGACCGGATAGTCGTCGGCGAGCAAAGCGCGTTCGGTCGCGCGCAGGATGCGGTTCGACAGTTCGATCGTGTCGGAGACGGCGGCGAACCGGGGGGCGCCGACCGCGGATTCGGCGTTCATGCCGAAGTCGATGACGTTCAGCATGACCTGCAGATTACCCATGGTGATGTAAGTGGCGCCGGGCGCGCCCAGCACCAGGAACGGCCGGTCGCCCCGGAAGACGATGGTGGGCGACAGCGCTGAAAAGCGGGATTTGCCGGGGGCGAGGGAGCCGGCGTGGCCGGGTCGCGGATCGAACACCGCCATCGCGCCGTTATACATAAAGCCGAGACCGGGGGTGACGACGCCGGACGGCTGGCCAAGCGTATGGGTCATGGTGACGGCATTGAAGGCGTCGTCGGCAATGCAAAGCTGGGTGGTGTGCTGGCTCTCGGCGCCGCCGGCGTTGAAGCGCGGGACCGGGGTTTTCTCTCGCCGCCTGATCCGGGCGGCCATTTCGGCAGCGTAAGATTTGGAGGTCAGCCGATCGACCGGTACATCGACGAAGCGCGGGTCGCCGACATGGGCGTCTTTGTCGACGGTGGCGATCTTCATCGCCTCGGCGACGATGCGGATGTATTCGGGCGCGTTGTGGCCGATCGCGGCGAGGTCGAAGTGTTCGAGAATGTTCAGCATCTCGATCAGCATGATACCGCCGCCGGGCGGGTTGTTAGTGGCGATGCGCAGGCCTCGGTAGGTGCCCCAGAGCGGGGAGGTTTCTTCCGGCGCACACGTGGCCAGGTCGGCCGCACCGAGCAAGCCCTTGTTGGTCCGCATGTCGGCGAGGATACGGCCGGCGATTTCGCCGCTGTAGAAGTCCTCGGCACCGTGGCTGGCGATGCGGCGGTAGGTTGCCGCGAGATCGGGGTTGCGCAAGGTCGCGCCGACCGCGAGCGGGGCGCCGGTGCCATCGGTGTAGATCGCCCGCGCGGCGGGGAATTGGGTGATGATCCCGATATTGGCGTCGCGGCCGGCGGTGGCGGGCTTGTGCCAGAACTCGGCGACGTGGGGACGAATCAGGCAGCCCTGTTCGGCATACGCGATGGCGGGCTGGATCAGGTCGGCCAGCGACATCGTCCCGTAGCGACGCAGGGCGTGGTCCAGCGCCGCGAGGGTGCGCGGCGTGGTGATCGACTGGTAGCCGATCTCGTTCTCGCGGTCGCGCAGGATGAAGCCCCAGCCGTCCTCGGCTTCCTGGACGATGCGGTCGGCCCACATGTCGGCGCGCGTGGCGGCGGGGGAGCGGCCGTGAAAGTCGATCGTCGTGTGAATGCCGCGGGACGGCAAAAACAGGAGCATGCTGCCCATGCCGGCGATGCCGCACATCTGCGGATCGACCGCGGTCTGCACCAGCGCGGCGCCGACGGCGGCGTCCACCACAGTGCCGCCGGCACGCAGGATGTCGGCGCCGGCTTCGGCGGCCTCGGGTTGCGCGGCCGAGATCATTGCGTGAGCCATTGCGGCGGTTCCTCCGCTTGTATGGGACGTCCCTCGTCCGGGTGCGTCAAGCGCGGCATTGGCCACGGCGGAGCCGGCGTCTAGGATGAACTTTTTTGGGCGATGGGGATGACGTCGATGGGACCTCTGGTGACGACGGAGTGGCTGGCTGGGGAACTGGGCAAGCCGGACCTGGTGCTGTTCGACGCGACCAAATACCTGCCGAATGAGCCGAAGGACGGCAAGACCGAGTTCCTGCGGGCGCATATTCCGGGGGCGCGGTATTTCGACATCGACCAAATTGCCGACCTGGATACGGATTTGCCGCATATGGTGCCGACGCCCGGGCGGTTCGCCAAGCTGATCGGCGCGCTGGGCGTCAGCAATACGTCCCGAGTCGTGTTCTACGACCAGAAGGGGTTGGCCTCGGCGGCGCGTGGCTGGTGGCTGATGGGGCTGTTCGGGCATGACGATGCCGCGGTGCTGGATGGCGGTCTGCCGAAATGGATTTCCGAGCGGCGCGCGGTGGCGGATGGCGAAGCAGCGCCGCCGGTGCCTTCAGTGTTCCGGCCGGATTACCGCGCGGGGATGCTGCGTGGAGTCGGCGATATGCTGCGGAACGTTGGGTCCCGAACCGAACTGGTGTTGGATGCGCGGGCGGCGGGGCGGTTCACCGGGGCGGTGCCGGAACCTCGGGCCGGGATGCGCAGCGGGCACATTCCGGGATCGGCCAGCGTGCCCTACACCGATCTGCTGCATGCGGACGGGACATTCCGGCCGGCGGCCGAGGTGCGGGACCGGTTTGCGGCGGCGGGAGTCGATGGCTCGAAGCCGCTGGTGACAAGCTGCGGGTCGGGAGTGACGGCCTGCATCCTGACGCTGGGGCTGCGCGTCGCTGGCTTTCCGGAGGGCGCGGTGTATGACGGGTCGTGGACAGAATGGGGCGGTCGATCCGATACGCCGGTGGAGGTTGGCTGAGAATGACTGATCATAAGCGCGGGTTCCGCACCACTCTGTCGCATGTCGGGCGCGCGACCAAACACGAGCACGGATTCGTCAATCCGCCGCTGCTGCGCGGCTCCACCGTGCTGGTGCCGACCGTCGCCGAACGCCAGGCGCTGCAGGCGCGGCGGGGCGAGCGGGTGCTGACCTACGGCACCGGCGGGTCCGCCACGCACTGGGCGCTGGAGGACGCGATCGCCGCGATCGAGGGCGGGACGAAGTGCTATGTGGTGTCCACCGGGCTGGCGGCGGTCACCTTGCCCTTGCTGGCGTGGCTGAAGGCAGGCGATCACATGCTGATGCCGGATCATGTCTATGGCCCGGCGCGCAACTTCGCCTCGGGGATGCTGAGCGGCCTGGGCATCGAGACGACCTTCTATCTGCCGGAGATCGATGAGGCGGGGATCGCCGCGCTGATGCGGCCGAACACCAAGGTTGTCTATACCGAAAGCCCCGGCAGCCACACGTTCGAGGTGCAGGATGTGCCGGCGATCGCTCGGGCCGCGCATGCGGGCGGGGCCAAGGTGTTCATGGACAATACTTGGGGGATCTATCATTTCCAGCCGTTCACCCATGGCGTGGACGTGTCGATCCAGGCGGCGACGAAGTATCTGGCCGGACATTCCGACGTGCTGATCGGTGCGGTGACCGTGAACAATGAGGCCGACTGGCAGGTGCTGCATGCCGCCGGGCGGACCCTGGGGCAGTATGCCAGTCCGGACGATTGCTGGCTGACGCTGCGCGGCATTCGGACGATGGCGGTGCGGCTAAAGGCCCAGATGGAGTCTGCGCTTCAGATCGCGCACTGGCTGCGCCAGCAGCCGGAGGTTGCTCAGGTGCTGCATCCGGGGCTGCCGGGCGCGCCGGGGCATGAACTGTGGCGGCGGGATTTCACCGGCGGGTGCAGCCTGTTCGGCGTCGAGTTCAAGCGCGAGATCACCACCGCGGCAACCCACCGGTTCGTCGAGGCGTTGGAACTGTTCGGGATCGGCGCGTCGTGGGGCGGCTACGAGAGCCTGGCGGTCCCCACGACGGGCTTCATCACGCGGACCGCCGGCAGCAAGGCGTTCGCCGGGCCGGTGGTGCGGATCCATATCGGGCTGGAGGATGTGGACGACCTGATTGCCGACCTGAAGCAAGGGCTGGCGGCGATGGAGCGGTGAGTGCCGGCCGTTGGGCGCGCTTGCGGCTCCTGTGAGGACACACATGCCGACCGCTCTCGACCTCGACGCCTATTTTGCCCGCATCCGTTGGGCCGGCGACAGAACTCCGACACTCGCGACGCTCGAGGGGCTGTTGCGGGCGCATGTCTCGAACATTCCATTCGAGAACCTGGATGTGCTGCTGGGCCGCGGGGTGAAGATCGATCTCCCAAGTATCGAGGCCAAACTGGTTCGCGCCCGGCGCGGCGGCTACTGCTTCGAGCACGCCACGCTGTTCGCCGCCGTGCTCGAAGCGATTGGCTTCCAGCCGGTGCGGCACGCCGCCCGCGTCGTGCTGTTCACACCGCTGCACGCAGCGCCGCGCACCCATATGTTCCTGACCGTAACGGTCGAGGGTGCGACATTCGTGGTCGATCCGGGGTTTGGTCCGTTCGCGTCGCTGGCCCCGGTGCCGCTGGCAGATGGCGCCACGGGGCCGCATCGGATGGTGCGCGACGGCGCGCGGTGGACGCTGCAGGTGCCGCGGGACGGACAGACCGTCGATGCCTGGGTGACGACGCTGGAAGTGGAGAATCCGATCGATTTTGCCGTGGCGAACCACTTCGTGGCGACGCATCCGGAATCGCCGTTCGTGAACCTGCTGATGCTCAGTGCGGTAACGCCGGACGGGCGGGTCAACGTGATGAACCGCGACGTGACGATCCTGCGGGAAGGCCGGGCTCAGACGGCACAGATCAGCGACCGGGCGGCGTTGCGGGCGCTGCTGGCGACCCGGTTCGGGTTCGACTTGCCGGAGGCGGAGCGGCTGGTGGTCCCGGCGATACCGGACTGGCGGTGAGGCGTGCTGGAGCCTATTGCAACCGGAAGGTCAGGCGAACCGGGTTCGACCGATAGAAGTCGAGCGCACGGCCCGGCGGCGCGCCGCCCATCGGGTTCGCCGCCTGTGGGATGACATGCGGGGCACCCTGGTGCAGCGGCGCGAACAGGCCCTGCCGGCCGAACGGCGATGACCACAGGCTTGCAATCGGAATCGGTTGGGAGATGTCGGCCAGCCGCTGCTCCTCGGGCAATGCGGCATAGACCCGCTGGCCGTACTCCTGCCCGATCTCGGGCGTGGCGGAGTGATACATTTCCACGGCTTTGGGCCAGGAGTTGGTCTTTTCGTACAACTGCATCAGGAAGCGGGCGCCGTAATCGGCGTTCGATGCCGGGTCGAAGGCCTGGTTGAGGTCGGGGAAAGCGTCGGGGTGGAAGGTCAGGCTGATCTGCATGCAGCCGACGTCGATCGAGGTGACGACATGCGGGCGCAGGGAGAGAGCCGCCGCGACGGCCGCGGCTTTGGTCTCGTAGAAGCTGCCCTGACCGTCAGCGTTGATGGTCCAGGGCCAGGGGTTGAAGGTGCCGGAATATTGGTCGCGGCGTCCGCTCTCGACCCGCGCGATGGCCGCCAGCAGGTGGGACGTTATGCCGTGGGCACGTTCGGCGGCGCTGATTGCCTGACGGCATGCAGCGGTGGCCGCAACCGAGGGGGGTGCGATCGCATCTGCGAATGCCTGGCAGGGAGCCAGCAGGACCAGCAGGAGAGGGATCGTGCGCCCGTTCATGCGGCGGGTCTAACCGCCAAAGATGAACAAATGGTTGATGCGCCGGAGAATGATGCGCCGACATGCTATTGTCGGGGGCCACCTCTATCAAACCGATTATCAAGGCGGGCGTGGCGAAGCGATGGGAGCGCGGTTCGGATGAATACGACATCTACGACGGCCTGCCTGGGGCTATAGGCACCGGAGCGTCCGGTACAGCGCGGGCGAATATGCCCGCGACGGCTTGCATGAAATCCACGTCAACACGATGGAAGCGCTCTGGTCGTTGCTGCGCTCCTGGCGGCGGCAACATCGCGGCAACTCGCAGGAAAGGCATCGCCCTCAACCGATTGCGGCGCGCTTGATCTTTCGGACCGGTGGAACCGTCACCGGCGGGGTCACATCGTCCGGGTTGTTCAATGCCTGCAATAGAGCCTCGCGCAGTTGTCCGAGCTTGCGTTCATTCTCAATTTTCAGCCCGAACACGTCCTTGACATAGAATACGTCAACGGCGCGGACTCCATACGTCGTAACATGGGCTGACGCGATTTGAAGTCCCTGCTCACTGATTGCAGCAGTAACGTCATGGAGTAACCCTGGCCGGTCTCGCCCGTTTACCTCTAAGACGGTGTGCGTATTCGAAGCATGATTATCGATAACAACACGAGGAGGCACATGAATCGCTTGCATGCGCCGACCAAGCAATATCTTGGAAACACGACGGATTTCCGTGGAAAGTCGTAACCGGCCCGAGAGCGCCTGTTCGATCAGGACGGAGAGCCGTGCCAACCTGTGGGGGGCATCAAAGGTTCCGCCTGCGGTATCCTGGACCCAGAAAGTATCCAGCGCCATGCCATTCGTCATCGTGTGTATACGAGCATCGACGATCGACGCTCCAGCAACCGCGAGGGCTCCGGAAATTTTACTGAAAAGCCCGGCATAGTCTGCGCAATAGACCGTCACCTCGGTAACCGCGCGGGCTGGAAGCGGTTGCGTATCAACCGTCAAGGGGGACTTTCGATGCTCTGCGTCGCGAATCAGACTCGCATGGCGGGCGTGGGTTTCCGGGTCGAACGACAGCCAATAGCCAGCGTACCCCAGCATTGCAAAATGTTCGATCTCTTCCGGGGTCCAATCGGCCAGCAACGCAGCAACCGCCTGTTTCGCGCGCGTGACACGGACGTCGCGTTCGGTGGTCGCCAACCCGCCCGCCAACACCTCCGCGACCCGCGAATAAAGTTCCCTCAGAAGCGTTGCCTTCCAGCCGTTCCACACCTTGCTCGATACCGCTCGCATGTCGGCAACGGTCAGAATCAGGAGCAATCGCAGGCGCTCAGGCGATTGAATTGTGTCGGCCAGATCCAGGATTGTCTTGGGATCATCGATGTCCCTCTTGAAAGCCGTAGCACTCATCAGCAGGTGGTGCAAAACAAGCCAGGAGACAGTTTCGGTTTCCTCGTCGCTCAAACCCAGAGCAGGGCCGACTTCCAAAGCGACTTCAGCGCCAAGCGCAGAATGATCACCGCCGCGGCCCTTTGCGATATCATGAAGTAACATTGCGAGATAAAGCGAGCGCCGGGATTGAACATGGTCCACGAGTTCCGACGCGACCGGAGCGACGTCCGCGAGTTCGCCTCGTTCCAGCGTATTCAGAACACGGACCGCCTCTATGGTATGCTCGTCAACGGTAAAAATATGATAGGTATCAAACTGCATTTGCCCGACAATGCGTGCCCAGTCAGGCAGGTACCGACCGAAAAATCCGGTTTCGTTCAGAATGCCCAGCCATCTGGCTCCATCGGGATGTGGGCCGCCCGGGCGATGGCGGTCCGCCTCCTTCCCGCACAGGAGATCCATGAAGATCGCCGCAGCATTCAGATTACCGCGTAGCGAAACCGCTCTTCGCTCGTTTTGAATGAAGGACCGAATGGCGAGCGGGTGAAGCTCAAGCCCGCGGTCGCGTGCCACCTGCAGGATTCGCAGCATCTGTATCGGTTCGGCATCAAAATCCCGTCCTGCAATCGGCAGCAACTGTCCTTCGGCCAGAACGAATCCGGCTGACAGCAGCCCGTCGTCGGTTTCGGCCTCCAGAGCGGGAGGGCCGAGCGCGGACCGCAGAATGGCCGGCTCGAGAATGCGGGTGAGGCGGGCGATTTCCCGCGCCGTCAGGAAGTAATGTCGCATAAAACGCTCGACGCCGTCCTGGCGACCATGACGGGTGTATCCCATTCGAGCGCCGACAACCGGCTGCAGATCGAAGGTCAGTCGCTCCTCCGCGCGGCCCGCCACATAATGAAGATGAAACCGTACGGTCCAAAGGAATTCCCACGCACGTCGTCCATGACGGGCTTCCTGCTGCGTCAGGATACCGCCGAGATCCGCTAACTCACCCATTGTTTGGGTATCGAAAACATAGCGCGCAATCCAGTATAAGGTCTGCAAATCGCGCAGACCACCTTTGCCCTCCTTCACGTTCGGTTCGACGACAAAAGGGCTTTCACCATAACGTCTATGACGCACCGCCCGTTCGGCTTGCTTCGCGGCGATGTAGTCCGCGGCGCCCGCTTCCTTGCAAGCGGCTCGAAAGCGCCGATGAAATTCTCCGAATAGCAACTTGTTGCCACTCAGCAACCTGGCATCGAGCAGCGCTGTCCGGATGGTTGTGTCTTTGCCGCCTTCTGTCAGGCAGTCCCCGATCGATCGCGTCGCGTGGCCAACCTTGAGTCCGAGATCCCACAGAAAGTACAGCATATATTCAACGACACGAAGCGTCTCGGGCGTCGGATCCTCGGCGGTCAGAAACAGCAGATCGATGTCGCTGAAGGGGGCCAGCACACCGCGGCCGTACCCGCCGGTTGCGGCGATGCTAAGCTTCTCGACCGGGCTTAGTTCGGTCTTCGTTGTCGTATGTTCGAAAAGCGCCGCGACGACTCCGTCGATGAGCGCGCCCAGCAATCGTGCGGCCTGGAGTCCGGTGATCTGTTCATGCTCGAACGCATGCTGAACGTACGACTGGATCCGGGCCAGGTGCCGGCGGAATGCGCCAACCGCGGCGTCTCGTGAAACAGAGCCGCTCTCCTCCGCGATGCCGGCGAGAGCGTCCGAAAGGAGAGACGCCGCGGCTTCTGGGGCGCGCGGCAAGGGTATGGGAGTTAACATCGCGTCGATGGTACTACTTGGCCTTATCCGCGCAACCCGCGGCGAGTGCTTTCAGAGAATATAGGGCGTCGAGTGCCTGTTTGGGCGACAGGTCATCGGGGTTAATTTCCTTCAAAGCCTCGACCAGCGGCGTGCTTTCGTCCATCGCCTGGCGCTGGTCCTCCGGGTCTGCCGTCATGGCAAACAGCGGCAGAGCCTTAAGCGACGCCGCCTTGCCGAGCGGTCCACCATGTTTTTCCATTGCCGCCATAAGAGATGCAGCCCTGCGCACGACCGGCGAAGGCACGCCAGCGAGTTCCGCCACATGAACACCCCAGGAACGTCCAGCCGCTCCCTCGGTCACCTCGTGCAGGAACACGACACTTCCTTTCCACTCTTTGACCCGCATCGTGTGCACCTTCAGCCGAGGCAATCGATCAGCAAGCTCTGCAAGTTCATGGAAATGCGTTGCGAAAATGGTGCGGCAGCGTATGGCCGAATGCAAGGCTTCCACCACCGCCCAGGCAATCGCCAGCCCATCCAATGTCGAAGTGCCGCGGCCAATCTCATCAACGACAACCAATGACTTAGGCCCTGCTTGATGCAAAATCGCCGCAGTCTCAGTCATTTCGACCATGAAGGTGGAACGGCCGCGCGCCAGATCGTCGGCTGCTCCGACCCGGCTGAACAGCCTGTCAACGACCCCCATCACCGCGATTTCCGCGGGCAGCGGCAACCCCGCTTGCGCAAGCACGACGAACAACGCGTTCTGGCGCAGGAACGTGGACTTTCCAGCCATATTTGGGCCGGTCAGTAACATAAGGCGTTGATCAGGAGACAGGTCACAGCGATTCGGGACGAAAGCCGTGTGTCCAGCCAAAGCGCTTTCAACCACGGGATGGCGCCCCGCTTCGATGCGAAAGTCGTCAGCTTCCGTCAACGTCGGTCGCACCCAGGTACCGGTCTGTGCCAGTCTCGCGGCTGACTGAGTCGCATCTAGAAAAGCTAATGCATCCGCACAGGCGGCCAACTCGTCCGAATGCTCTAATATCCTGGAAACAAGATGGGAAAATACGACGCGCTCGCGGGCAGCCGCCTGCTCAGCCGCTTCCCGGATACGTTGATCCAACTCCGACAATTCTGGCAGCGTGAACCGTGCTCCGTTCGCCATTCCCTGGCGGAGCGTGAGTTCCGGAAACCCGCGCAGCCGTTCAACCGCAACAGAGGGGGCCTCGATGATATATCCAAGCTGCGCGTGATGTTTGATCTTCAGACTGGCAACACCGAAACGCTGCGCAAAATCGAGCTGCAGCTTGGCAATCACTTGACGGGTTTCGTCGCGGAGTGCCCGGTGCGCATCGAGTTCGGCATCGAAGCCCGTCCGAATTGCGCCGCCATCTTCCAGGCGTGCCGGCCCCGGATCAGCCAGTGCCTGAGCGAGTTCGCCAGCCAGGGTGAAACCAGCCGGTATCGCGGAACGGGCCTCGCTGAGCGCCTCGGGAAGCGGCCCATGCAGGATCTCGTGGATTGCAAACGCAGCCTTGATCCCGTCGCGTATCGCAACAAGATCCCGGGGGGTTCCGCGGTTCAGCGACAGGCGGCCCAGAGCGCGCGCCATGTCTGGGGCCTTCGGCAGGATTGATCGCAATCCGTTGGTCGAGTCCGGGTTAGCGACGCACCAGGACCAGGCATCCTGCCGGGCAATGATTGCAGTTCGGCTTGTTAGGGGAGCCGAAAGCCACGCGGCAAGCAACCTGGCGCCGGCTGCGCTCGATGTACGCTGGATCGCAGCGAATAGCGTGTGCTGGTTGCCGCCGTCCCGCGACTTCAGGATTTCCAAACTCGCGCGCGTTGCAGAATCCATCATGAGCGCGCCGGCCTGCCCATGCGGTGTGGGGCGCCCAAGCCGGGGTAGCGAGCCGGACTGCGTGGTGCGGATATAATCAACCGCCATGGCCGCTGCCACGGCCTCGCCGTCGGTGAACGTGCCGAATGCGTCCAGGCTGGCTGTCCCGAATGTTTCGGCCAGTCGCCGTCTCGATATCAGGGGTGTCGACGGAACCGTCTCCGGCGATCGCTTTGCTGCCCAGTCCCCAAGCTCCAGAGACCGCGGCGCCAAAATCTCCACTGGGTCGAGACGACCAAGCAGAGCCGGAAGCTCCGATGGGGTCAACGCAGTCGTCTCGAAAAACCCGGTGGATACGTCCACCCAGGCAGCGCCAAGTCCGTCCTTGTCCCACGCCAGGGCGATGAGAAGGTTCGGCAGCCCAGCCTCCAGGAGCGCCTCCTCGGTGATCGTTCCCGGCGTGATGACGCGCACGACCTCGCGCTTGATCGGCTGTTTGCCCGATCGAGCCTTCGGGTCCTCCATTTGTTCGACGATGGCCACGCGAAAGCCCCGTCTGATCAGGCGGGCAAGATAGACCTCCGAAGCGTGATGGGGCACGCCGCACATTGGAATTGGCGTTCCCGCGTGCTCTCCGCGGTGCGATAAGGCGATATCGAGGGCCGCGGCCGCAGCTTCGGCGTCGGCAAAGAATAATTCGTAAAAGTCGCCCATTCTGAAAAACAACAAGGCATCGGGGTGATCCGCTTTTGCAGCGAACCATTGTGCCATTGCCGGCGTTGCACCGGCCGAGGACGGCGCCTTGATCGCGTTGCTGAAACCGCTATCCACGAACCAGTTACGCCACTGCCCGATTGCGTACGAACGCAGCAATCGAAGCGAGAGCCGCTGGTGTCATACCCTGGATACGGGCTGCCGCCCCCAGTGACTCCGGTCGAGTAGTATTCAACTTCTCACGAATCTCGGTCGATAAGCCGCCGATTTCATTGAATCGAATACCCCCTAGATCAAGCCCGTCCTCCCGCCGGCTCAGGCGAACTTCTGCTTGCTGCCGGTGCAGATAGCCGGCGTACCGGGCGTCAGTTCGAAGTTGCTCTACGGTCCGCGCGGGAAGTGAGGCAAGCCACGGGAAAGCCGCACAGAGCGTTGGCCAGGCAACGTTATCATTCCCGGCCATGTCCAACACAGATCGCCATCGCCCATCCGCAGCAGGAAGTATCCCGACTGAAGGCATCGCGGCGGCCGGCAGCCCTTCCCGGCGAGCGCGGTCCATCGCAGCGACCAGGATTTCTTGATGCGCCCTGAAAGCCTGCTCACGCAGGCGCCCGACACAACCCCACCCAATGCCTTTCTCGGTCAGGCGAAGATCAGCGTTATCCGCACGCAGGCTAAGCCGGAATTCCGCGCGTGAAGTAAACATCCGGTAGGGTTCGGTCACTCCCTGGGTGATGAGATCATCCACCATGACCCCAAGATACGACTCGGTCCGGTCAAACCAGACGGGATCTTGCCCGCCAGCCGCACGGGCGGCGTTTATTCCCGCAAGCACGCCTTGTGCCGCCGCTTCTTCATACCCCGTCGTGCCGTTGATCTGACCGGCGAGGAACAGCCCCGGAAGCGCCCGGAGTTCCAGTCCGCGAGTCAGGGCACGAGGATCAATGTAGTCGTATTCAACCGCATAGCCTGGCCGGATGATGCGGGCCTGCTCGAGCCCTGGGATGGTCTTTAGAATCGCTTGCTGCACATCCTGCGGCAGGCTGGTTGAGATGCCATTCGGGTAGACAGTGAGGTCGTCCAGGCCCTCCGGCTCCAGGAAGATATTATGGCGTGTCTTGTCAGAGAAACGGACAATCTTGTCCTCGATCGACGGGCAATACCGCGGTCCGCGTCCGGCGATCTGTCCGGAATAAACTGCCGATCGATGGATGTTCTTCCGGATGACATCATGGGTTTCCGCGGTCGTGCCGGTTATCCGGCATTCGATCTGTCGATTTTGCAAGCGGGTCGTCAGTGTGCTGAACGGCTGTGGCACCTGATCGCCGGGATCGGCACGCAACGCCTCCCAGTCGATGGTTCTACGATCCAACCGTGGCGGGGTGCCTGTCTTCAGGCGCCCGAGCGGCAGTCCGAACCGGCCGAGGGTTTCGGCCAACCCGACCGATGGTGCTTCTCCCATTCGTCCGGCAGGCGTCTGACGATCTCCTATATGGATCACGCCTCGGAGGAACGTGCCGGCTGTCAGAACCACTGCGTTGCATCGCATTCGCCGGCCGCCGGCGCACACAACCGCGGTAACATGGCCCAAGCCATCCGTATCGAGATCTTCGGCCGTCGCGGCGAAGAGGTGCAGATTGGGCGTATCCGCAAGCAGGGTCCTCATCGCCCGCCGGTACAGCGACCGATCCGCCTGCGCCCGTGGGCCTCTGACGGCCGGGCCTTTGCTTCGATTGAGCAGCTTGAAGTGAATGCCCGCTGCATCGGCCGCACGCCCCATCAGGCCGTCCAGCGCATCGATTTCCCGCACAAGATGGCCCTTGCCGATGCCGCCAATCGATGGATTGCACGACATCTCGCCGATCGTCGCAAGCGAGTGCGTCAACAACAGCGTGCGGGCGCCAACGCGCGCGGCCGCTGCCGCGGCTTCGCATCCAGCGTGGCCACCCCCAATTACAATGACATCGAACGTGTCGCTCATGGCTTGCCTTGTGCCATAAAACCGCATGCCACCGCCAAACCTCTTTCGTCCTCAGCCAACCCGGCCCATGATACCGACAGCGTTCCGTCCAGAACGTTCATAATCAATGGGGAGGCTCGGCCATGGCCGATGGGTTGATCGATACCCGTACCGCACGGATTTCCGCTGAAGAAGCATTGCAAATGCACGCTAGCGGCCGGCCGGGAAAGCTGGAAACGCGGATCAGCAAACCCATCACAACCGCGCGGGATTTATCGCTGGCCTATTCGCCAGGCGTCGCCGAACCGTGCCTTCAGATCGCCCGCGACCCGGCTCTGGCTTATGAGTATACGACCAAGGGCAATATGGTTGCCGTTATTTCGAATGGGACGGCGGTCCTGGGGCTTGGCAATCTGGGCGCTGTCGCCTCGAAACCCGTAATGGAGGGCAAGGTTGCGCTCTTCAAGCGATTCGCTGACGTCGACGGCATCGATCTTGAGATCGGCACCGAGGATGTTGAGGAGTTCGTCAATGCCGTCCGCTTTCTGGGACCGGGCTTCGGCGGGATCAATCTCGAGGACATCAAGGCGCCGGAATGCTTTGTAATCGAGCAGCGGCTCCGCGAGCTTATGGACATCCCGGTTTTTCACGATGACCAGCACGGCACCGCGATCGTCGCCGCAGCGGGACTGATCAACGCGTGCCATCTTACCGGCCGCGAGCTACGCGAGACCAAATTGGTCGTTAACGGCGCCGGTGCGGCGGCAATCGCCTGCGTGGAGCTCCTCAAGGCCATGGGTATGCGTCCCGACCACGTTATCCTGTGCGACACCAAAGGCGTCGTTTATCAGGGACGCACTGAGGGAATGAACCAGTGGAAATCAGCCCATGCCGCGGTCACCAAAGCCCGAACTCTGACACAGGCGATGGAAGGAACGGACGTATTTTTTGGGTTGTCGGTGAAGGGTGCGTTGACCCAGGACATGGTTGCCTCGATGGCCCAAAAGCCGATCATCTTCGCCATGGCCAACCCCGATCCCGAAATCACGCCTGAGGAGGCGAGGGCAGTTAGCCCACATGCGATCATTGCGACCGGACGCAGCGACTACCCTAACCAGGTGAACAATGTCCTCGGCTTTCCGTATATCTTCCGTGGCGCCTTGGACGTCAGAGCCAGTACCATCAACGATGCA
>Ga0302320_10006230_pt1 | contig 26549 bp, 23 predicted proteins | sample Bog_T0_3_FD_202130 | JGI IMG/M metagenome (GOLD analysis project Ga0302320, IMG submission 202130) | Peat permafrost microbial communities from Stordalen Mire near Abisko, Sweden - Bog_T0_3 | ecosystem: Environmental > Terrestrial > Soil > Wetlands > Peat | place: Sweden: Abisko, Stordalen Mire...
CGAGCGGCCCGATGCGGGTCAAGACCGTGCGTGGAAGCTTGGCGATTTCGTGCGGTGACATTTCGGCGAGTTTCTGCCCCAGAATTTCGCGCGAGGCTTTGCCCCGCGCGATGTTTTCATTCAGGCGATTGACGAGCCCGCTTGGCAGCACTCTCCTAGCGACCGGCATCGAAACCTCCCACGGTGAAGCCGGCGATGGCGCCGAGGCGCGGCCACACCACCGAAAGAAATTCCGACACGTCGCCCTGCAGGGCGGTGACCATCAGGCGGGACATGCCCAGCCTGGCAATGAGCGTCGCTTCATCGGCCATAACCGCTTCGGTGAAGTTCATCCCGGCGGCCTCGAACAACGGCCACGCGCCGGCGGCAATGGCGGGCAGCGTGACGCGGCGGCGGTCCTTCAGCATCGGCACGATCCGCTCGTTGTAGATTTTGTGGGCCGGGGTGCCCGCCAGGAATTTGAACCCTCCATCACGCAAATTGAGAACCGGTACGATCTCCGCGGCCGGATGGACAAGCTGGAGCTCTTCCATCAGGTTGGCGCTCTGCGACATCGCACTGGGATCAGCCGTCATCAGGACCATCGCGATCGAATGGATACCGTGGTTGGCCAGAAACCGGTCGAACCTGGCGCGCGCAACGAAATTCAAGAATGCGCGCTGGTTCTGTCCGGCGCCGACGTCGATCACGCCGATGGCCTCAGATTTGGCGATCGACTGAACCATTTCCTCGAGCGGCTCGAACACCCGCATCGCGGCAAGGGAATCGCTGCGCATCTCCTCCACGCCGGGCGCCTCGACCGTAATGGCTTTGTCCGGGTAGAGAAGCGGCAGGGTCGGCGCCCGGTCGATCTGGACGATACGAACCTGCCGCTCGGCGGCGATGGCGCCGTCAATGACCAGGCGTCCGGTCAAAGACTTGCCGATTCCGCCCTTCGGTCCCATCGTATAGACGACGGTCGCACCAGTGGTTTTCAGCAAATCGGTATGCGCGGCGATCGTCTTCTTATCCGCACGAGGCCCGCTCTGAATGACGGGAGTGGTTTTGGTGATCATGGGTTGCTCCTGATGCGCCGAAATGACGCTTCAGGAACAAACAGCATCCTCAGGAGGTCTTACCGGGCAGCACCCCCGGGTAAGGTCACCAAAATAAAAGAATGCCAAAAAATCTATGCTGGCCTGACCACCGGAATCGGTTCGACCCGTCTTGTCACATGTTTCCAGATGTCCTTAACGTCCGGGTGCTTCGCGCTCAGCGAGGCCAAGAGCGATCCAATGACCTGTTGATTCATCGACGCTCCATAGCCGCGACCAAGTGGATATTCCATCATCTCAAGCGTATGGCGTTGCACCAGTGGCGCCAACTGCGGAACGTCAAGCGGCATTCCGCCCGCATGACGTTTGATGTCACGCTTGTAAAGAATGCCTTCCCTGTACCGCGCTTCCAGCTCGCGATGCCAATCCTGGATCTCATTGAAAATCTGGCGCAGAAATTCGCTAAAGAGAAGCGGGGGAAGCGGCTCCATCAGAGCAGCGCTATACCAATCCATAAAAACCGCATACCCTCGCAAGGTCAGCATGTCATGCCGCTGAGCCCAGATTTTTGCGATCAGGATATCCCGTCCGGCGACCAATCTGGATTGAATTTCTTCAGTGGTTTCGGTACGGCCGGTCGTCTTTCGATCCCCGCGGCTCTTTCTTTGCTCTCCTTCAGAGATCTCCATAAGCCCCGCACCGATATCGAGATCGGTTCCATGCAGCTCTGGGATCGCTTTGATGATCGCCTTGGCGCAATTATACCCGGCGCTGGCCAAATCCCATGCTGACTTGGTGAGTTGATCGAAGTTTCTCCCTTCCGTCATCTCATCCTTGGTCCGTAAAATGTTTCGAGCGAACCTGATCTGATCGAAGCTAACGCCAAGGGTGGGCGTTAAAAGTTCGAATATGCCGACGATGAAGCGGCTCAGCGGTGGTGCGTACAGCCACTGCTCGATCGTCTTGTTGGAATGATCGACATCGCCAGGCTCTGTTATGTGAAATGCCATTTTGAGCAACTCGGTCGCCTGACCCGCACAAAACGCAAGATTCTGCCGTCCATCTTCGTCAAGGCGGCGTTTCACATCTCGCAAGCAGATGTGTTTTCCACGGTGCGTCCTATTGGCGTCGGCCAAGACTTCCGCAACAGCCGGACTGAGCTCCCATCTCACCGGATCAACTCTGAGAAGCGACGTTTCTCCAACGCCGGCAGCGCGGGCTGTCATGCGATCGACGAGCCGGACTTTGCGGGAATTGTGATCAGTAATTATTCCAGGGTCGACAAAGCCGCCTTCAGATCCCTCGTCCGGCAGCAACATGTATTGGCCGCCCAAACCAAGAGGAGTTATGCCAGCGGTTGTTTGCCTGGCGATATCAGCTCTTCGCGCGTGTGAAGCCACCCCTGATCCAAGCACCACTCCTTTCTCAAGCTCGCGGACTGCATATAACGAGATGCTTTTCCGTCCCTTCACCCGAGATTTATCCGGAGGCTTGGACATAAATTCCGAAAGAAATTGCAGCTCTGTGATCACTCTCCCATCGACCTGCGAGGGTGGGTGCTTGTCATCGTCGGGGGACCGTTTGTGTTTGACGTGACCGGAGCGATCCGCCCCCCAGGCAACGGCGTTCGCCAGATAGAACGCTATCAGTGGTTTCAAGTTTGCTACGATCTCGTCGACTTCACGACGAGGTCGGTAGTCATTGTCCGTCAACTCAGCTTCGAACGCATCCGTAAAGGCGGACAGTGCCTTCTTTCCCTTTTCGCTGGCGTTGATGAGAAGAAGAATTTCAAAGTCAGTCATGGGATTCTCCCTAAAGCGCCTGTGCTAGGCAGCGGTTTCAATTCAATTTCTTCTTCGTCTGGCTCTCGGTTGACCGAGCTTAGTCGTCATATTCGAAGCGGCTTGCCTCGCTCAGCCTGCGTGCTTCGGTCAATCGTTGCGCCAATCCCGTCAACAGGTGCGGGGCCGGTACCGCCATAGCTTCAGCAGGACTCGCAACTCCGTTGTCATCGGATTTCGTCGGAGTTAGGAGCAATACCCGTCCAATTTTATTCTCGTTCGCTCGCGTATGAGACGAAAGGCCGAGAGAAGCCGTATTACTAGAATTGGTCGATTGAGTTCTCCGGACGCGCAGAAATACCGAATTCATTTGCCGTGCAGAGATCGGTCGGCCACTTTTATGTCGTGCGCCTGCCTGGGTCAGGGCATCGGCGATGGTCGCCCATGTCAATCCCGAAATTGTCAGCCGCTGCAGCGTCAAATAATGCGCGCGTACTGAGCGTTCGAACGGAATATCAAACGACCAATTCTTGACCAGATGCTGTAGCTCGCTGCGCATGATGTCTCTCTGTAATATTGTTGATTGCGTATGAGGTAGTGACAATCCATCCGATGTCAATCGAGGGTCTCATTGTTGCTGCGGTTCAAAAAGAGCGCGCGAAAAACACACTGCGCGTCACCTCAACTTCAGTAACAACGATAGTGCGGACAACTTCGCTGTATCGGAGCGAATGAATTGTCGTGGAAAATATTCAACGCGCTCATTCTTGGGCCTGACGCGCCAAAATGCCAAAATGACAAAATTGGAAGATTTTGTTGAGAGTATCGAGTCGCTCGCCGGAGGCACTCGGTGCCGGGTCCCGCCAAGCGGCGGCGCTATGCTGACCCTCCTGCGGGTGCCTTTTTAACCGGTCTCGCGACTGCCGACTGGTCTCCGCTTCGCTGCGATACAGAGGCCCTCTTTTGCTTGATCGCTAAGGGTTCCGCCCTCGCGCTGGCAAGGGTGAAGTGCCGCAAGAGCCGGCACCGGCCGAGGCGGTCTCCCCAACCTTCCGCGCGGCGCACGAAGCCGCACGTCCTCGAAATCATGAATCCGCTTGTGCAGGCCGGGTGATCCCCCTCCACTCCGGCCGCCCTTGCCGTTGCTACCCCTGTCTCGCCGACGGGCAGGGCTGCAGCGCGGAGGTGCGCTTGCACCCAAGCCCTAACAAAGGAGATCGACCATGACTGCCAAGAAAGTCGCAATCGTCACGGAAAGCGGAGCCGAGCGCTTCATTACGCTTAACAAGCTCAAGAAGTCGCCGAAGAATGCCCGCAAGACGCCGCACAGCGAGGCGTCGATTGAGGCTGGCGCAGACGTTTTATCGAGGAGCCGAGGCCAACGTTCTCGATATCCGTGCGGGCGGCTTGTTCCTCGGCTCTCATGCGGACGGCATCGAGGATACCGAAGCGGGCCGGTCTTGGTCGGACCGCCACGCGCGCTGGGCGGCGCAGTTACCGCGTGATGTCGCCGATCTCTGGGCGTTCGTCGTTGCCCTCGACCATGACAGCCGGATGGCGATTCCTGCTCATTGTACAGCGCTGACGATCAACGCGGTCAAACTGCCGCGCGATCATCGGTCGCGTGCGCTGATAACCGCCGATAGACTGGCCGAAGCCGTCTCTCTCGACATGATTGGCTATTGGCGGCCGACTGTGCGAACCTATCTCGGGCGCGTCACCAAGGCGCGTATTCTCGAAGCGGTCCGGGAAGCCGGGGGCGCTGAGGCGGCGGACCGGATGGCTGATATGAAGAAGTCGGACATGGCGGAGGCGGCCGAGAAGTTACTCGCCACAACCGATTGGCTGCCCGCGCTGATGCGGACACCGCAAGCCGCGCCGCAGTGCGCAGCGCGATCACCGACAGATGCTGCCACGGATGGGCACGCGAACGCCTATGCCAACATGGCCGAGTGACCGGCAAGACCGGAACCGCAATACGGTCCCGGTCCTCTCGTCGGCAACTGTTAATTGCGGGCCGCGCGCCTTACGGCGCGCGGCCATCACCATGATCCTCATATCCCGACCGATAGCATTTCGAAAGCAAGGACGAGGAGTGGCGCGTCTCGGCACGTTCGTGGTCCCGCCACCAGGAGGATAGGCGGTAGTTCGATCCGGCTGGATCAGTCGCCGTTCAGATCAGCGTGGCGCATTCGTCGTGGTGGCCCTTCCGGCGAGGTCGACCATCTGGACGGTCGGAGTCCTGACGCGGAGCTCGCATCGCCGGCTGATTCCGCGAGGTCTTCGGTCGGAGGCATACGAACGTGCGCGCACAGATGCGGAAGTCGCATTGTCTCGGTCCCATGTCGCATCTTTGTCGTTGTTGACGCGCCAGCGAGCGTCCTTGCGCCCTCAGTGAAGCCGTTTCCTTGTTTCGGTTGGATGGCTGCAGCCACGGCGCCTTCGTCAGTTCGTTCACGTGCCGCGCCCTCTGTAACCTCGAATGGACGGATCAGGCGCGGGGGACGGCAAGAGCCTCGATCGCCTTCCCGCAACGGCTTCGCCGGCTTTTTTCCCCTACCGCAAAGTGGCGGCATTCCTCGCGGAAGACAAAAAAGCCGTCTCACTCCGTCCTACGCTCTGCTGCGGGCCTGACGGCTGCGGGCCGATCGCTCCCCGGGCCAAGGACCGCCATCGAGGCTGCGACGGTCGCAGCCCGACAACAGAACGGAGACATCATGGCTACCATCGGCACCTTCACCGCTTCGAACAACGGCTTCACCGGCTCGGTCAAAACGCTCACGCTTAACGTCAAGGCGACCTTCGTCGCATCCGAAAAGGATAACGACAAGGCTCCGGATTATCGCATCCGGGCGGGTGCGACCGAGTTCGGTGCCGCTTGGAAGAAGACCGCACGGGAGAGCGATCGCGAATATCTCTCGGTTAAGCTGGACGATCCGAGCTTCCCGGCTCCGATCTACGCCTCGCTGGTCAAGGGCGATGGCGACGACAGCTACACGCTGATCTGGTCCCGCCGCAACGGCGACTGATCCGGCGGGATTGAACTGCTCCGCCTCCTCGGAGGCGGGGCATTTCTTCGTGCCCATGGCCCGACGCGCAGGAAAAACTCATGGCTTTGAACTTCAAAGGAATTTGAAGCGCCCTTCCTTCGGCATGGCATACATCATCACGGCGCTACGCGTCGCAATTATGCCGCGCCGTTCGCAGTAACGTGGAGTATATCCAAACCAAAAGCGCGCCCAAGGGCGCGCTTCGTCTCCTATTTCTTTACCACTGCAACGAGTGGTAGGCTTGGCAATGTCGATATCTATTCCTTCCACTGGCGAGCCAGCAGACCGGGATGCACCTCGAACACCTGGGACGGACGCCCCAATTGCGCGTGGCCACGTTTTACCGGACGAATGACGTAGCGCCGGCGAAGTTCCTCCAACGCTTCCGCAGCGGCTTGAGCATCCCGCACGGGTGAGCCGGCCGCCCGAAGAACATCTGCCCGAACGTTAATCGGGGATTTGCCGCCGCGCGCAAGAAAGCGTGCAAGGCGTGCCGCGTCGCCGTCTTTCGGCCGGCTCGCTTCGTTGAGCACCCGTTCAGCCATCGGCATAAGGTAGCTCCCGACGATGTCTACCGCCGCTTCGACGCTGCCAGCGTCAATAGACAGCGGCAGTCCCTCGCCCCCCGCAGCAATATGCTCGGCGATCGCAAGGAGTGCCGCCAGCCGCGTTGCGTGCTGTATCCCACGGCCGACAAAATCGCGGTAGAGGCCGTCGGTCAAGGTCCGCAATTGCAGCCAACGTTGCGCCGCCGTTTCCAGCGGCTCGCGCGTCTCCGCGGCCATCGGCACGAGCGCGGAGTAGCATTCCTGCGTGCAAGCCGGCACAATCGCGACAAGACGGGTCAAGAGTGCCGACAATCGTTCGACGGGACCCGGTGCGCGCGGCAACTGGACACGCGGCTCGACGTCCGGATAGATCCACCACGTTCGGGCAGCTAATCCGTCATGAGCGTCGCCCAGCAGCGCGGGAAGACGGCTCGGCTGCGTCGCGCCCAAAATTGAGACCAGAAGCGCCGGAATGAAAACCTTTCCTTCGCTCTTGGTGCGCACGACGTGCGGCTTGCCGTCGTAGCCCTTCAGGATGAGGCCGCGCGAACGGAGGCCTTGATTTGACGCTCCGAATGCCAGTGCGCCGCTGAGTTCATGCGAGAGCATCATGCGGCCATCGATTCCGGTGCGAAGCTCATCCAGGAGGCCAGCGCCGCTGAACTCGGAAAGAATGATGCCGGGCGCCGCGACGACACCATCCCCATCGGAAGTCTCGTTCTCCAGCGGAATGCCTTCGAGCAACAACCGTCGAGCGACGGTTTCGCGCAGCTTCCGGTCAAACTTCTCCAGGAATTTGTGGTCGACCCCCTTCAGCATCAACCCGTGCGCATTCTGCATCTCTTGCTCGATCGCAAGAAGGGGGCGTTCCACCACACTGAGCCCCAAAGACTTGCCAACCGACGGCGGCCCGATAAGGCCGGTGAAGACTGCCAACGGCTCCGCATCACCTTCGAATGTCAGAAGGCGCGCGCGGTTACCGATGGCGCCGGAGCAGGCGGTCAAGATGGAGCCAGCGACATAATCGACGCTGAGCAAGCGAGCCTCCGCGAAATCCACAACCAACGAACGAAGGTTCACCGGCAAGGCCTCAACCGGAAAGCGAGGAGCCGGCGACGTCGACGGCAACAGAAACGAGGGATCGAAGGTCGGCCACTCGTCGGTGTTGGAGGCACCGGGACGCTCCGCGCCCGATGCCTCCGCCGATCCAATCATGATGGGGTCATCTGCCCCTATTTTCTGCACGTTAGCCTGGGCGAGTTTCGGCTTCTGCTCGGGCTTAGCTTGTTTGGCCATATGGTTTTCCGCATTTCTGCGGTCCCTGGTGAGGTCACGCGCCATTCGCGCGACATACCTCACAGCTAACCGGCTGAGAACCGGCCTTACCGGGCAACACCCCGAGATAAGGACTCAGGCAGGGAAAATTCGTCGAGATAATTTCATATTCGCCTTCTTTAATCGCCGGGGAGCACCTCCCCTGCCAAAATGCCAAAATGCCAAAATGCCAAAATGCCAAAATGCCAAAATGCCAAAATGCCAAAATGTCAAAAGCCGTTAATGTGGAGCAACGGGACTGATTTTGAGCCCGGCCTTAGGCAATTCTGGCATATTGGCATTTTGGCGAGTGCATACTTCTTCGAAGGACCAGGCGCATGTTCGGATTCATGCTCAAGGCAAGCGGGTGCACCCCCAATCGAAGCTGGATTGACGGCGGCGCTGTCAAAATGACAAAATGCCAAAGCTCGATCAGAGCAAAACGGCAACTATACGGGGTCGTTTGACATCCGCGGATTTTCCGTAAATCGCAGCCAGACTACGCCTGATAGTCAAGAGATGCAGTTGCGGATGGGCCGGCCGTTAACGCGAGCGCCTCGAGCTTTGCTTTCAGCCATACGCGGCTAGCCTCAACGTCCGTCTGGTGACGACACGCTAAGCGATTGTCAGCGAAGATGCTGACCCCGTTTTCATTCATCACAGTCCAATATTCTACCTGATCGATCTGCAACACGAAGCCGCCGGCGCCCGCGGCACGGCTGATCTCAATTTGGATTTGCAAAATGCTTTCGAAGACCTCATGAAAGCCATATCGCGACAGCGATGGCCCGATTGCAAATCGTGGCGTGGATACACCGGCGCAGCGATGTTCTGCCTCGAATACGCTCATCGGCGAAAAAGCAAAAAGACCGGGGTTAGTGCGGATGCAGGCCAGATTCCGCGTCAGTCGGTCCGCGAATACGTGAATCGGGCCAGGCAAGTACCGCCCGACTTTGGCGGCAAAGTCAGCGCACTGAGAGATGTTGAGATTAGCGTCCGAACTTAAATTTACGATTTCGGTTGCGAAAGTGAAACCGCGATCGATCAGTCGGTAGATGGGGCCGTAATTGGTGCCAGCAGAGTGAAGGACTGTCATCGTGCTTTCCGCAGCTTTGCGGTCCCTGGTGCGGTCACGCGCCATTCGCGCGACAAACCCCACCGCTACCTGGCAGAAACCCGACCCTACCGGGCAACACCCCGAGATAAGGGCTTAGGCAGGGAAGATTGGTCGAGAAAGTTCCGTATCCGCCTTCTTTCATTGCCAGGCAGCGATCTTCCCCCAACTGCCAAAATGCCAAAACCGCGATCATCCGGAGCAAAACGGGACTGATCTTGAGCCAGCCTGTTCGCCCTTGGCCAACCGTCCGACCGAACTTACAATGGTGTGTGGCCTAAACTCGGTTCAGAAGACACCGAGTTTTTGCTTCAATGGAGTACCGATGATTGCACGGTTCAGCGTCGTCGTTCTTGCTTGCTAATCCGGCGTCTATTGCGGGCCCGCTCGCTGTTAGAAGGATTCCGACCATACGCTCGGTTCGTTGAAGAAGCAGGGGAGGTTAAGCTCGCCAAAATGCCAGAATGCCAAAATTGGCCACGCAAGGTCGACGCGTCTTCAGCCAAACTCACCCTCGCTGTCCACGTGTTAACGACACAGCGGGGAGTGGGCAGACGGAAGTCAACAATAGTCAGCAGATGTAAACGTTGATCCTTGTTGACTCCTGTGGGGGGGCACACCTGTGCATCTATTATATAGAGGTAAAATAATACCAGAAATAGCGGGGAGCAATAAAAGCTGCGTCCGACCTGACCAAATTCGTTTTGGCGAGAGCGGCAGTTTGTGGGGCGCACACTGGGCGCTCCGAGATAGAATGACGGGGGACAGTCTTGCAAAGGCCATGCGGTGAAATGCGCGCGTGGCCTTTTGTTTTTTATTGTCTGACTGCAAAAGTAGAGACTCTGGGTGAGCGGCCGGTTCTGGCGCGAAGCGGCCGTTCGTCAAGCTCACGGCTCGAGGAATCCGCGATCGGCTCCGCTGGTGGTAATCCCGAATGCGAAAGACTCGCACGCCCGCCAACCAAATGGAATCCCTAAAGGGACTCTTATTTCAGGCAGAGACCGCTAGTTTGCGAGCTCGGCACAGACGGCATCGCCCATCTCGCGGGTCGAGATCGGGGCAATGCCGTGAGCCGCAATGTCGGCAGTACGCGCGCCCATCGCAATGGCGCGCTCGACCGCCCGTTCGAGCCGGTCGGCTTCCAGCGGCTGCTTGAGCGAGTAACGCAGGCACAGAGCGAAGCTGAGGATCGCGCCCAGCGGATTGGCGATCCCCTTGCCTGCGATATCGGGTGCGCTGCCATGGATCGGCTCGTAAAGAGCGTATTGCTTTCCGTCGCCGCGAACGGGACCGATCGACGCCGAAGGCAGCATGCCCAGTGAGCCGGCTACCATGGCGGCGCAGTCGGAAATGATGTCGCCGAACAAGTTCTCCGTAACCAGGACATCGAATTGCTTCGGGTTCCGCACGATCTGCATCGCGCAATTATCGACATACATGTGGCATAGTTCGACATCCGGATATTCCCTGTCATGCAGCTCCTGCACAACCTTGCGCCATAGCCCGCCGGTTTCAACCAGGACGTTGGCCTTGTCCACGGAGCACAGGCGACCCTGGCGCACACGGGCGAGTGCGAAGGCGGCCCGCGCGATCCGCTCGATTTCATGGGTGGTATAGGTCGTCGTGTTGACGGCCCGTTCGCTGCCGTCGGGTAGCCGCTCGATCCCGCGTGGTGTTCCGAAATAGATGCCGCCGCAGAGTTCGCGCACGATCATCATGTCGCAGCCCTCGATGACCTCCGGGCGCAAGGCCGAGGTGTCGGCCAGCGCCTTGATGGTGCGCACTGGACGTAAATTTGTGAACAACTCAAGCTCGCGCCGCATCCGCAACAACTGATCGACCTCGCGTGACTCGGCAGGAATCTTGTCATACTCGGGAGATCCAATGGCACCGAACAATATCGCGTCGGATGCAAGAATTTCCTGCCAGGTCTCGTCGCGCATGAGCGTGCCGTGCCGCTCCCAGGCAGCGAGACCAAACAGCTCTTCGCGGAGATCAATTCGAAGATCGCGCTGATCTCGAAACCATTCAGCCACGCGGCGGACTTCGGCCAGAACCTCTGGACCGATGCCGTCGCCTGCCAAAATCAGGACGCGCTGCATGGTCTGATTTCGAAGGAAGTTGCGTGCATTTCTCGCAGACCCGATCTTCAGTGCGCCGCCATCGCCTTCGCGACAAAGCGATCCGTGTAAGTAGCTTCCAGGTCAATTTTTTTGCCGACCACCGCGGGATCAAACGATGACAAGACGTTGAGGGCGTTCTCTGCCCCGTCCCGGCTCAGCAGGCCATCCGGTGAAAACATGGCCTTGGATTTGGCAATGATCGCTACGTAAAGATCATGATTTCCCATAAAGTAGTCTTCCGGCATCAGTCTGGCAATTTCTTCCGGACTGGCGTGCTCCATCCAATGCAGCCCACGCACGATCGCGGTCACGAGTGCCTGGGTCGTGTTGGGGTATTTTGTGATGAAGTCTGGCAAGACATAGAGGACGCTGGATGGATATTCGCCACCGAAGACAGCCTCAGTTCCCGCCCTCGAACGGGTGTCGAAGAGAGTTTTCAGGTCGCCGGCAAGCTCGAGCTGGGTGATTGCGGGGTCTGCATGCGAAAGCGCATCAATCTCGCCTCCCTTGACCGCGGCGACTGCACTTGCGGGACCGCCGACGCCGATGAAAGACGCGTCACCGGGCTTCAGACTGGCCTTCGACATTATATAGTTGACCATCACGTTGGTCTGCGAGCCGGGGGCCGTGACACCGATCTTCATTCCCTTGAGATCCTCTGGTCCATGATACCTGTTCGCCGCCGCCTTGCCGAGGCCGAGGACGATCCCGGGATAGCGGCCCATCAGGACTACAGAGGTGACGATCTGGCCCTTTGCCTGTAGCTGAATGGTATGATCGAAAGAGCCGGACGTGGCATCGACGCTTCCTCCGACCAGCGCCTGCGCGCTCTTGGTGCCGCTGTTGACTTCCTGAATTTCGACGTCAAGGCCCGCGTCCTTGAAGTAGCCGAGCCGCTCGGTGACACTGAGCGGTAGGTAAATCATGAATGTCTTGCCACCGACGGCGATTCTGACGTCGGTTTTTTCAGGCGTCCCCGTTTGCGCCGATCCCGGTGCCGTGGAAACCGCCGTCGCGTAGGCCAACGCAACGATGGTCGCTAGCGTCCTGAAGACCATTTCCAACTCCCTCTGGCGTCTTCGTGTCGTGGAACTTCTTTTTCTCGACTTGAGATTGCGTAGACCAGCACGCGTCTCTTTATAACGACTTGCTGCGATCGATCACCGCACATGGCTTTTGATGAGCTTGGCAGGATCTTCTCCGTAGGGCGGCGAATAGATCACAAGCAGCTTGATGCGTTCGCTCGTCACCTTGATCGAGTGAAACACATGCGGAGGATAATACAGCATATCCCCGGCGTGGACATGGTACTCCTTCCCGTCGATCTCTGCGATGGCTTCGCCTTCAAGAATGTAGGTGGCTTGCTCAAGATCGGGATGGGCGTGCGCCGGCGAGCCCTCGTTGCGTTGAATCTCGCCGAGCGAGATTTCCATATGTCGGGCACCATTTACCTTTGGGCCGATAAGACGCGTATTCGTCGTGCCGGTATGATTGGCGGGGCTATAGGATGGCATTCCCGAGGCCCGGATCACATAGGGTGAGGGCGGTCTGTTGTCTTTGGACATTCGATAGTTTCTTTCTTTGCGGTCGGCACGGCATTCGCGATGGCAGCTAAGCCGGGCGTCTGTTGTTCTCGCCGAGGACGATGACGGTTTGAGACCCGGCCGGCAACTCGATCGCCGATCCCTTTCCGCGACCGAGAGCATATAAGGCAATGCCGGCGACCATCCCGAACACCGCGACGGTGCCGAGGCCGTAGCGGAAGTCGCCGGTCACGTCCTTCAAATAGCCGACAAACCAGGGGGTCAAAAATCCGCCCAGGATGCCCATGGCGCTGATCGCGGCCAAACCGCCGGCAGCAGCCGCGCCGGACAGGAAGGAGGGCGCGATGGTCCAGAAGACCGGCGCAAAGGACAAGGTACCAGACACGGCGATGGCAAGCGCCGACACGCGGGCCACCGGGTCGGCGATGGAGACTGACAGAAGCAGCCCAGCTCCACCGAGAAAAGTGGCAAGCGCCGCGTGTCCGTAGCGTTCCTGATGTTTGTCGGAGCGCCGGCCCCACCAAATGACGCAAACCAAGGCGCAGGCGCTTGGAATCGCGGCGACGAACCCTGTTTGAATATTCGTCAACCCGAACCCTTTGACGATTTGAGGTAGAAAAAAGCTGATGCTGTTGTTCAGGCAGACGTTGGAGAAGTAGATAAGACCTAGAAACGCAACCCATGGATTGGTAAGCGCCTGCAGTACCGAGTATTTGCGTTTTTGCTCACGCTGTTGCTGTTCGGCCTGCAGGCGAGCGACAAGCCACTCGCGCTGAGCCGTTTCCAACCATTTTTTCGCGTCAGAAGCGCGATCCTGAAGATAAAACGCGACCACGGGAGCGAGCAGCAGGGCAGGCATCCCTTCAATGAGATAGAGCCATTGCCAGCCGCGCAGGCCCGCCAATCCGTCCAGCGACAACAGCATCCCGGAGATCGGCGACCCGATCATTCCGCTAATTGGAATGGCCGCGAAAAACATGCCGAGAACCCGTCCGCGATAAGCTGCGGGAAACCACAGCGTCAGAAAAAAGAAAATCCCGGGCTGGAAGCCGGCTTCCGCCGCGCCGAGCAGAAAGCGCACAATGTAGAAACTGTTCTCTCCCTGGATGAACGCCATACCGGTGGCGCAAAGACCCCAGGTGAAAATGATTCGCGCGATCCATCGGCGGGCGCCGAATTTGTAAAGCATCAGGTTCGAAGGAATTTCGAAGATAAAATAGCCGACGAAGAAAAGCCCGGCGCCGAAACCGAAGGCCGCTGAGTTCAGCTTGAGATAACCGTTCATCTGGAGCGCGGCGAAGCCCACATTCACGCGGTCAAGAAAATTGATGAAATAGCAAAACATCAGAAACGGCACGAGGTGACGCGTAACTCGCCGCATCGTGCCTTGTTCGATACCGGAACGATCTAAAACGACGGCCGCGACGGCGTGATTGGAGGAATCTCGCCCGGAATCGTGCATTGGGATGCTGCTCATGTTTCCAGCCGTCTTGTTGTGCCGTTGCGTCAGCCAAAAAACTATGGCATCAATTCGTCTATCGTCATAGCGAAAAAATATTCGCGACAGCGAATTTATGATCTTCGTTCTGAGCTCGTTTGGAGCCGGAATCGTATATTGCGCAGATGTTGAACGGGGCACCGGCGATGGCAACGCAAGCGAGTGACTCATGGCAATTGCCGACGGAGCCGCCCACGGGTCCGCTTGCCGGTGTTCGCGTTCTCGATTTGACGACCGTGGTTATGGGCCCCTCCGCCACCCAGTTGCTGGGCGATCTCGGAGCAGACGTCGTCAAGATCGAAACGGCGGGCGGCGATTCGATGCGCTGGATCGGCCCCTGGCGGAATGCGGGCATGGGCCCGATGTTCATGAATGCCAATCGGAACAAGCGCAGCGTTGTTCTCGATCTTAAATCTCCAGGGGGCAAGAGCGGAGCGATGGCGCTCGCCCGGCAGGCCGACGTGCTGGTGTCCAATGTACGCCCCCAGGCGCTTAGCCGTCTTGGTCTCGACTACGACGGCGTTCGCAAAACCAACAGCCGGATCATCTATTGTACTGCCGTCGGCTATGGATCGGACGGTCCGGAATCCGGCAAAGCCGTTTATGACGACCTGATGCAGGCAGCATCCGGTATCGCCGGGCTGTTCGGTGCGGTCGATGGCGCCCCTCGATACGCGCCCCTGAATATTTGTGACCGCATTGTCGGTCTGTATGTCGCAAACGCTGTGACCAGCGCGCTTTTCCATCGAGCGATGACCGGTGAAGGACAGGAAATCGAAGTGCCGATGTTCGAAACGATGGCGCAATTTGTGCTCGCGGATCACATGGGCGGCGCGGCGTTCATTCCGGCGGCTGGTGAAATGGGATACCGCCGGCTTTTGTCGCGCACGCGAGGTCCCTATGCGACGCGCAACGGCTATTTGTCGCTCGTCGTCTATACCGACAAGCACTGGAAGGCGTTTACGAATATTGTCGGCTGCCCCGATCTTCTGGATACAGATGAACGATTCCGGTCGCAGGAAACCCGCACGCGGCATGCTGAAGACGTCGGACGCTTCCTCGCCGGTCATCTCGCAACACGTGACAACAAGGATTGGCTCGACGTTCTGCACGGAATTGACATTCCGGCCAGCCCGGTCAATGCGATCGAAGACCTGATCGAGGATCCGCATTTGAAGGCAGTCAAATTCTTCGAAGAAATGGATCATCCCACCGAGGGTAGGGTCAGGGTCTGCCGTTATCCGGTTCGGTTTAGCGGCTCTCCCGTGTCGGTCCGGCGGCTCGCGCCGAATCTCGGCGAACACACCGCTGAGGTTTTAGACTCACCGTCAGAGAGCGAAGCGATACCGCTGGCGCAAGACAATGTCGCGAAAGTCGTTTCGTGACTGGTTTGCGTCCGAAAAGCCATTCGTTTCTTGCAGTCCCGTTCATGCATTACGTCTTTCGCAAGGAGCAAGACTGATGACTGACGGGACGCGGCCGGAAATCAGAATTGAACGCAGGGGCCTTGTGCTGTGGATATGGATCGATCGCGAGGAGCGCCGCAACGCGATCAGCCCGGCGGTCATCGCCGGGATTCATTCCGCCATCCAGACGGCGATGACCGACGGCGATTTGCGCGCCATCGTGCTGACAGGGGCGGGTGACAAGGCTTTCTGCGCGGGCGCAGACTTGAGCAAGGGAACGGATATATTCCAGGCAATTCCTGAGGAGCCGACGACCGATTTCGGTCGCTTGGCTCGCGCGGTGAAATCACTCGGTATTCCGCTGATCGGCCGTATCAACGGCGATTGCGTTGCGGGTGGAATGGGGCTAATGGCGCTGTGCGACCTTGCCATCGCCGCGGACAACGCGCGATTCGGGCTTCCAGAAGTCAAGGTCGGCGTGTTTCCGCTGCAGGTATTGGTCATGTTACGCAGCATGATGCATTCCCGGCATATCAACGAGCTGTGCCTGACGGGAAAATTGATCCTGGCTTCGCGGGCCCTTGAGATGGGCATCGTCAACGACGTTGTGCCCTACGATGAACTTGACGATCGGATCGATAATCTGCTCGCGCAATTGCACGTGTCGTCCCCGGCCGCGGTGCGGCGGGGCAAGCAAGCCATCTTCGCCATGGAAATGATGGCTTTCCACGAGGCATTGGCATTCGCTGAGGCCCAAATCGCCATCGCTTCAAAGAGTGCCGATGCCGCGGAGGGACTCGCGGCCTTCAACGAAAAGCGCAAGCCGCGGTGGGCGGATAGGAAATAATTAAATGAGCGAACGTCTTGTCCGCATCGGAGGCGCCTCGGGCGCCTGGGGCGATAGCCCGCGCGCTATACCGCAATTGCTACACTCCAAAGTCGACTATCTGATGATGGATTACCTTGCCGAGGTGACCATGTCGCTTCTCGCGCGCGCACGGATGAAAGACCCGGCGGCAGGTTTCCCGCTCGACTTCGTGGACTATCTGCACGAGGTACTGCCGGAGATCGCGCAGCGCAACATCCGGATTGTTTCAAACGGGGGGGGCGTCAATCCGCGCGCCTGCAAGGCCGCCCTTCAGGCCACCTGTGCAGAGCTTGGCATCTCTCTCATGATTGCCGTGGTCGAAGGGGACGACGTTCTGCCCATGACCGAGAAGCCGTACGGACAAAACATTCGCGAGGCGGTATCGGGCGCAGAACTTCCAGCACGGCTGCTGACGGCAAATGCCTATCTCGGCGCCTTGCCCATCATGACAGCGCTCGATAATGGCGCCAATATCGTCATCACCGGCCGGTGTGCCGACAGCGCGCTTGCGCTCGGGATTCTGATGCACGAGTTTCAATGGTCGCCGAAGGATTACGATCAATTGGCGGCTGGCAGTCTGGTTGGCCATCTGCTGGAATGCGGTCCCCAAAGCACGGGCGGTCTGTATACCGATTGGGAGACGGTGCCCGACTGGCATAATATAGGCTACCCGATTGCCGAGTGTGTGGCGGACGGCACGTTCGTCCTTACCAAGCCCGATGACACGGGTGGACTCGTCACCCCAGGCACTGTGGCGGAACAAACGCTTTACGAGATCGGCGATCCCCAGGCCTATGTGTTGCCGGACGTTGTCGCAGATTTTTCCAACGTGCAGTTGACGCAGATCGGATCGGACCGGGTGCTTGTGAGCGGCGCACGCGGTCGCCCCCCAACTAGATCTTACAAGGTATCGGCGACCTATCAGGATGGATATCGCGCAGTGGCGACCGTCTCCATCGTAGGGATGGACGCGGCGCGCAAAGCGCGCCGAACGGCCGAGGCCCTGTTGGCGCGCGCGCGCATGACGTTCGGCGAGCGCGGGATCGAGGACTTCACCTCTACGCACATCGAGGAACTTGGTGCCGACGCGGCCTACGGAATGGATACTAGCGCCAGCGCGACCCGCGAAGTATTGTTGCGTCTTGTTGTCCTCCATCAAGATCGTAAAGCGATCGATTTGTTTGCCCGCGAACTTGGATCTGTCGGGATCTCCTTCGCGCCGGGCACAACTGGAATTTACAACGGAAGACCCAAGGCCGCACCGCTTATCCGGCTATACACCTTTTTCATCGATAAGACGGCGATCTCACCCCCGCGTGTGTTGTTCGACCACGAAACGATTGTGGTCGATATACCGTCCGGTGAGGCTGTCAATGAACTTTCGACCGAGCCGGGGTGCCCGGCGGTCCCTGAAGTGCCGGAGGGTCCGACCGTAAAAATACCTTTGATTCGGCTGGCCCATGCGCGATCGGGCGACAAGGGCGACTCCTCAAACGTTGCCATCTTCGCCCGCGATCCCGCCTACATTCCCATCTTGCGGCGCGAGTTGACGGCCCAACGTATGGCAAGACATTTTCGCTTGCTTGCCGGTGGTCCCGTTCACCGGTACGAGGCGCCGGGGCTTCACGCATTTAACTTCGTGATCGAGAACGCGCTTGGCGGCGGCGGGATGGCTTCCTCCCGGATCGACCCGCAAGGCAAGGCGTTCGGGCAGATGGCTCTAGAAATGATGATACGTGCGCCCGCCGCACTCGTAGCCGACGTAGAAGGGTCAGGAACGGGCTAGGCAGAGTGAATTGATTCGCTGCTCTGAGCCAGGGCGCGTATACATAAATCGTACTTTATTGATGATGTGCTCAAAGTGTTGTCGGCACTGGATCCGACGCCCGAAGGCCCGCAGGGTGGAAAGCTGGCCCGCATCAAATTGGTCGCGCGCGTCGGCATGGCTGCCTGAAACAGCGCTCATGAAAACGGATATTCGCCAGGGAAGGTCTCAAAAGTACAAACACACGACATGCAGCCGCTTTTAAATGAAGGAGATCCCCAACTGAGACGGCCTTACTCCGGCGGTGTCCAAGTATTAAGAAGCTGAGAAACGGCAGTGACAAGTTGCGCTGGCGCGAACGGCTTCGCTAACATGATGCTGTTCGGGACTCCCTTGGACGCCCAATGGTCAGCGTCTTTGCCGCTCATGTAAACGACGGGAAAGTCAGGGTCGATTTCTCGGGCGCGTCTGGCGACATCCCAGCCGTCGATCTTGTCTCGGCCAAAATTGATGTCGGTGACAACGGCTCGATATTTTCCTTCGGACACGTCGAGCAACCCTACGGCGTCTTCGCCGGACGAGGCTATTACGATCTCGAATCTACCGTCGATAAGGCTTTCTTCGATCACGCTCTGAATAAGATGGTCGTCCTCCACGACCAGGATCACCGGTAGATTTTCCACCCCATATACTCCCCCGTCGTACTGCACAAAAAGCTGCCATGACATCACGTGCGAGCGAGATTTTAGTTCCGAAAGATATGTGCAAAAAGTAAACTCAAAGAAAATGGATCAGGAACCCGAAAAATTCAGGCGACCTCCCGGCGCATTTCCAGGCGGCTGCAGGCGTCGACAAGCAATCCGGCCATCCAGTCCAGGCGCGGTTCAATTCGCGAATTTGGGCCCGCGATGGTTACGATATAGGTCAGTCCGTTCCAGGCGAATGCCGACGACAATGTCACGACGCCTTCCAGACTCTCTTCCTTGTTCAGAAACCACCCACGCTGGCGGCTGGCCTCGATCTCACTACGCAGCGCGGGTTTGGAAGTGACGGTATGTTTCGTAAAGGGTTCGAGCGTCAGCGACTTGAGGCAGTCGTTGAAGTCCCGGGTGGAAAGACTGGATAGTATCGCCTTGCCGCCTGAAGTCGCGTAGAGGCTTCTGACGCGATCTCCTACATTGGCGCGAAATCTAAGCGGATGGGACGGTTCGAAAGTCAGCAGGTACGTCGCTTCGAGCCCGGATACCTTGGCCAGCAAGACCGACTCGTCCAGGCTGTCGCGCATCGCTCGCAGCAGAATATCGGCGCGCAGAGCCACCGGATCATGGTCGGCGATCATTCGGGCGAGATCGAGGAGGCGGCGCGTGGGATAATAGCCGGCGCGGGGCGCGAGTTCATAGATGTAGCCGCGGTCCTGAAGTGTTTGCAAAACATCGTGGCAGCTGGATGCGGGGATTTTCAAAAGCCGGGAAATATCCGAAAGCGACAAGGTCCGCTTTTCTTCGGCGAACAGCTCCAGGAAATCCAGGGTTCGTTCGACAATTTTCGACATATCGCTCGCGAGATTAGACCCAGTTCATAACGTTGCATATCTGCAGGCTAGCCATAGATTCGACGGCGCCACCATGATTTATCATGCACCAACCGGACCGCACTGCGAAGATCAATCGCGGCCGTATTTTATGGCGAGCTGCGCCTTGCCGATAGCGTTCATGTTCACGAAGAAGCCGGCCTGCGACGCGGTCGCCGCCGAGGGAAGCTCCAGTCTGTCGACTTTGAGCGCGTAGATCATGAAGTTGTAGGTATGTGCTTTGTGCCCCTTCGGAGGGCAGGGTCCGCCCCAAGCGGAATTTCCAGTCATCCCAACATAGTCGTTGGCGATCTGCCGGCTGCCCTGCGGCAGCTTTGAGCCGTCGGCCGTGCTGGCGCCAGCCTCGAGCGAATTTGCATTGACCGGAATATTGATGACGACCCAATGCCAAATGCCCGCACCGCCAGTCTGCGCGTCCGGATCGTGGACCATCAGGGCGAAGCTCTTCGTCCCTTCGGGAGCATCGCTCCAGCTCAAGTCAGGCGACAGGTTTGCGCCCTTGCAGCCCATCCCGTTGAAAACATACCGGTTTGGCATCGGCTCGTCCGGCTTCATGTCGGCGCTGCGCAATTCAAAGGCGTTCGCACATACGCCCGTCGTGATTAAAAAAGTTACGAATAATACCTTTGTCGCGGTTCTTGAGGCATTGCGATAGCGGCGGAAGGTTAGGCAAGAAAATGACATGGATGTTTCCGAGTGTCGTCCAGCAGGATAAGGAACAAATTTCGCGTCGGTGAAATAATTTTCATCACAGCGATTAAAGCCGCTAAGGGAGCGTCATGTCAAGCTGGCGGGGAGGGCCTAAGAAGTAAAGAATGCAACCTTAGCGGACGTCGCCGACAATGGCGTGATGCAGATCGTACGCGATCAATTTCATCTCGAGATAAACCGCTTCTTCTTCGGCTTGTCCCGAATTCGACGGCTTGGTAGCTGATCTGCACGTGATCGCGACCATCGAAGATTCACAGGAATTGAACGCGGACGAGCGCTTACGGCAGGACCGGTAGCCGACGTGGCCTCATGCCACACTCGCGACCAAACGCTTCCTGGTTACATCATTCACGACGGGAGTAAATGCCGCACCTTCGGGAGCTTTATAGCCATCTGGGGCTGAAAGCATCTCTGCCGCGAAAAAGCGGAAGTCATTCCTGCCGGCTGCTTTAACCGCATACAGCGCAAGGTCAGCCATCTTGAGAATATCCGAACTGTTGTCTGCGTCTTCCGGAGCCCGCGCGATGCCGATGCTGGAGCCCACGGAAACGATCTTCCCGTCTATGTTGTAGGGCTCAGAAATAATCTTCAGAATGCGGAGGGCCAGACCTGTGGCTTCCTCGCGCGTGTCTTCTTGGCTTGACAGAATGACAGCAAATTCATCTCCGCCCAGCCGGGCGAGCACGTCGGTGTCACGTAATGAAGCCTTCAGTCGTTCCGCGGTCTCGCAGAGCAGTTGATCGCCGGCCGGATGCCCTAGCGTATCGTTGACATGCTTGAACCTGTCGAGATCCATCATGAAGACGGCAAATGGTTCGCCATGATGGTACAGGCGAACTACAGCTTCCTCGAGTTTCTTCGTAAAAAAAGCGCGATTCGACAAGCCGGTGAGCACGTCATGGTGCGCGAGAAAACGAATACGACGGTCGGCCTTACGGCGCTCGGTGATATCCTCGTGCGTCGATATCCAGCCACCGTGGGGCATCGGTTGGTGGGTGACAAAGACAGATTGTCCGCTTGTTAGCTCGACCACCGCCTGCCGCCGTTCACCACCTTCAACCATCGTGTCTCTGGACGCGAAATATTCGTCGCGTCCGACGCGAGGGAATCGGGCCGAAGCCAACAGATAGTCCATAAGTTCGGCCAGGGAGGTCCCAGGCCGCGTCACCTCCGGAGGCAGATTGTAGATGTCCCTATAGCTTTGATTGCTGACGATGAGCTTCTTCTCACCGCTGAAAAAACATACGCCGAGGGAGATATTGGCCAGTGTGGCGTCAAGTTGACTGTGCGCGGTTTCAAGCTCTAGATTCTTGCTGGCCAACAAAACGCCCGAGCGTTCCAGGCGATCGACTTGTCCCGCAAGATACCGCAACAACACCGGCAAACCGACCACCGCTGCGATGGCCCCGAGCACCAGCCATAAAACTTGTCGAGGCCAATCGACCAGGACATCGGCTTCGGTGACGGAGGCCTGCACGACAAGAGGTAGATTTTTCAGTGGTCGTACAAATGCAACAACCTGCGTTTGCGTAAAATAATCGTTGGCGTGATATGCTGCTCCGCCTTGGGCGACAGCGGAATACCACGCGGCGTTACCTGGTATCTTCTTGCCAATCTCGTCCTCCTGCTGCGGAAAGCGAACCAGGACCGTACCGTCCCTGCGCACAAGCGAAACTGAGCGGTGCGCCGGCATCGATACGCGGTAGATATCCTCGATTGAAGTAAGCGAAATCTCAGCAACCACGATTCCAGCGAATGTGCCGTGACTGTCGCTTATTGGGCGCGACATAAACGCGATCCACTCGCTGCGCAAGTCGCTTTTCATCGGAGCGCTCACAAAGGGGCTATGATCACGGTCGATGCAAAAGTGGACAAAGAAGTCACGCGTTGAGAGATCACGTCCCGTAAGAGTCCAGCTGCCGGACGAGTTTCGGATCTTGCCATCGACGTCGACCAGGGCCAGGCCGGTTAAAAGGCCGTTTCCTTTGCGCGAACCGAGAAGCAAATCCGAACTGGCTTTGGTCAGCATGGCCAAGCGAATCAACTCAGGCGTCACATCCGAACGCGATGCCAGATGAGCCTCAATTTCCTGAAGAACCTGGTCTACAGAATTGATAGCCTGCTCTGTCTGCTGGGACATACCATTGCCCAGATTGCTCGTCGCCGTAGGCCGCGATCGCGTCGTTTCGCTGCATCCAGACCAGAGCCAGGGTCGCCCCGATGATGGTCGTGACAAGAAAAGTGCCGATCAGAATGAACCGCAGGCGAGAAGAGGACGGAGTCTTGGCTCCCCTGATATCCCGATTTCGAACCCGGGCATTGACATCTTCGATCAACATCAGCGAGTCCTGACACTCGCGAACCGTACAATTGATGGCAGGGAAACAGGTGTCGCCGATACCAAATTTGCACAACTCGCCCAATAGGACTCTTACAGTCCCACCCTCTCCTTAATTGTGATTGAAGTTTCTCTCACCGTATTTCTACGGGACTCACGTCCAATAAGGACGCTCAGTTCTTGCAAGGTGCGCAAACGCTTGCCTTTCGCACCTGCGAACAGATGGAGTGGAAAATCGTGGTACCATTGGGTAAGCTGTGATGCCTGCGCAAGAGCTTCTTCACGCACAAGGCCGCTTGGCTAAGCAACATGCGATCGAAGCTTTCGCCGCAATTGAATGGGCAATCTGACAGCCACCCTCTCGCATGGGTCTGGACTAAAACCGTGCAGAGCACTTGCTCGCGGCGGTCTGTTCCTACTGCAAGGGACGGCCTTTCACGAACCCATCAGGCTTCCGTGCCGGCGGCTCCTCACCGGCGCGAGATTTCTCCTGACCCTCGAGATCACTCGCACCAGGAAGCCGAGCATAACCGGTTGGGTTTTTCGACAAAATGCGATCTTTCGTACATGGTCATCGACATACCATTTGGCATGCGCGCCGTACTTGAAGAATATCGTGTCGCCAGGACCGTAGCGGGCCGGACGCAACGTTTCGCTTTCCAGGACGATCGAGCCTTCGAGGATCAAGATCGTCTCGTCGCAATCATAATACCAGTCGAACTTGCCCTCACTGCACTGCCAGACGATGGTCGAAGCCAATCGGTCGGCGCTGGTCGAAAGTATCTTGCTCTGAGCAATTGGATCGCCTTCGATGATCCACGCCGGATCGATCGGACTCGATGTCAAATCCACGGCGGTGTTGGCAACTTCAATTAGAGAGCGAGACATTACCACCTCACGTACATGCGTGCGTTGATCCGCTGATTTAACTCGGCCAACGCTGGAGTTTATTCTAACCGTAAGATTCGAACCTTTTCCTGGAGATGCCTTTAGCTCTGCGAAAACGTTAGCGCCCGAGACGCGAGACCCAATCGAAAGGAGCCAAGTCACGGAGAGCTACAAATAGCTCGGCTAAAACGGACAAAGCTCCCACTCTCGCAACCGGGAGCGCGATTCGAGTCGCTCATAAAGTGCACTGCACTCGCAAGTAACTTGTGAAGTGATCATTCGTAAACTCCCAATCAGATCCCGCCGAAGTGCGGTATAAGAAAGATCGAAGTCCCAGGGCAGCTTGCTCCGTCAGCTGGTTGGGCACGTGGTCTGCGCATTATACAGCACGCAGGTTGACTGGCGCGGACGCGTATATGCGCTGTCGTTCAGGGTCACGCCGCTCTTGGACATCACATAGCCAACCACCGGCGTGTAGACATAGCTGACCTGGCTGTAGATGACATAGGTGTTGGCGGTCTTGATCTGCGAGGGAATACTTACGACGCTGCCTGTGGCAAGCGCCAGCGGCCCGCTGCTCCACTGAACCCGAGCCTGCAGGCTGGAGTTAATCCAGAGCTCGGTAATCGTCTGCGACAGCGAGGCCGGCGAATACGGCGTCATGATGCCGGTGCTGGCCGCGAAGAAATTGGTAAGATCCGAATCCTGAACCGACACCGATTGCGACGTCAGGTCGGAAAGGGTGTGGGCCATCAGCGTGACCTTGCGATAGACGGCCACGCCGTTTGACATCTCGACTGTTCCAAAGAACATGACGAGCATGATTGGCACGATCACGGCAAACTCGGTCATCGCAATTCCGCTGCGATCCCTGGATAAAGCCGCTACTTGGGCACGTGCTCGGAGCCATGCGTTTTTGATCGTCATCAGCCGCTCTCTTCAATCAACCGAGTGCGCGCCAATTAAACAAGCTACACGTTAATATCCGATTTCCCTCAAGGATAAGAGAATTCGTATCCATGTCGTCTCGTCATTGCATCTTCCACGATTCATCCGATGCGATTTGTCGTCCTCAGTAATTCTACCCACCGACAACTTATGCTTTGATTATAAATATCGCCCGCTCCAGGACTGAAAATATCATACCACAGATTATGATAGGATGATGATGTAACGCCTATTCCGTCGCTCAGTAACGCATGAGTAACGTAAGCAGAGCAGGATTTGATCGAGATGAATTTGCGAAAATTCTATCGCTCACACTGACCTCGGGCTTCTCCAATGTGCGTCTCCTCTTACTTAGTCGGCCGCTTTCGGCGCGATCAAAGGGGAAATATTGCGGTCATTTTCGCGCTCTCATGCGTGCCTCTCATCTCAGGGATCGGCTGCGCCGTCGATTACGCTAGAGCCGTTCAGGTTAAAGCCAAATTGCAGTCCGCGGCCGACGCCGCCAGTGTTGGTTCTGTCGCCAGTACATCGCCAGCTTTTATCGCCGCAGGCTCGATGTCGTCGGATGGACCGATCCCGGTGGGCGTGACCGACGCGACAAACCTGTTCAACGGCAATATGTCGGGAGTAACCGGTTACACGCTCAACAGCATGACGCCCACGGTTGCCAAATCCAGCGGCACCGTCATCTCGACGGTTCAATTCTCCGCCAATGTTCCCGCGATATTTCTCGGGGTAATGGGCAAAAGCATGATGACCGTCACGGGCACCTCTAGCGCGACCGCCAATATGCCAATCTATCGAGATTTTTACCTGCTCCTCGATAATTCGCCCTCAATGAGCGTGGGAGCAACACCGACCGATGTTGCGACCCTGGTGAATGCAACGTCGTCGTCGAGTTATGGCGGGAATCAGAACTGCGCGTTCGCCTGCCACGACACGGCCTCCGGCGCGACCGACAACTTCTATGCATTAGCCAAGTCGCTGGGTGTGACCATGCGGATTGACGTTTTGCGCAGCGCCACCCAGCAGCTGATGACTACCGCTGCCCAAACCGAGACCTATTCAAATCAATTCCGGATGGCGATCTACGATTTCGGCGCCTCAGATGACACCGCCGGCCTGACTACAATATTTTCATTGTCGTCAAGTCTGAGTAGCGCTCAGACAGCAGCTGCGAACATCGACGTGATGACCGTCAATGGTCCGAACAACCTTCACGACGAGGATACAGACTTCGATTCCATCCTTACACAAATCAATTCGGCGATCAGTTCGCCCGGTAGCGGCACGTCCTCCGCGCCGCAAAAGTATCTTTTCTTTGTTACAGACGGTGTCGCTGACGAAAACAACTCATCTTGCCTCTACACGATGACAAATCCAGACTGGGGAAATATCGCGCCGCGTTGCATCGAACCGATCAATACCGCGCTTTGCACGACTATGAAGAACCGCGGCATCAAGATTGCTGTGCTGTATACGACCTATCTCGCCCTACCGACCAGCCAATTTTACAATGACTGGATCGCGCCTTTCAATGCCGGACCCTACGGGCCATCGCCGAACAGCCAGATCGCGCTGAACTTGCAAAGCTGTGCCTCTACGGGATTGTATTTCGAAGTGAGTCCGACCCAGGGCATCGCCCAGGCGATGATCGCGCTATTTCAGAAAGCCGTCGCCGATTCCCGCATCAGCAACTAGCTTCCCTTCGCAAGATTCCAGAGATAAGGCGGCATTTCATGATTGGCGAAAATGTACAGATCAAATGCTCGCACGTGTTCCGAGAGCGGACGCGGAAAAGCCGTGACGGGTTTGAGGGTGCGGCAGTCAATAAAGCTGGGCACATGATAGGGCTCCTACGTTACTCCTGCACAAAATCGAAGGTTTGGCCGTACCGTGGAACGATTGTAATTTACCGAAAAAGGAAAACATAGCGATGATGCAGATTCGATACTCGATGATCGCGATAGGCGTAGGAGTTCTAGTGTGGTTGTCCTACGTGCTTTTCAGCTACGGGATAGACAAAAG
>Ga0302320_10006231_pt1 | contig 26548 bp, 22 predicted proteins | sample Bog_T0_3_FD_202130 | JGI IMG/M metagenome (GOLD analysis project Ga0302320, IMG submission 202130) | Peat permafrost microbial communities from Stordalen Mire near Abisko, Sweden - Bog_T0_3 | ecosystem: Environmental > Terrestrial > Soil > Wetlands > Peat | place: Sweden: Abisko, Stordalen Mire...
TTCACGAAAATGTGATCCCCAATCAGCAAAGTCGGTATCATGGAACCAGAAGGAATCTTAAAAGCTTCAATCACACTGGATCGAATCATAAAAACAATCAATAAGGCCAGCCCTAGGGAGACACCATTTTCGATCATCCATTGTTTCTTGGATCGATAGGATTTCCTTGAAGCTTTCGAACCGTGATTTTTTCTGTCACCCATATTCGGGTAAGATAGCTCGACTCTCGCTAAAGGTGTAGGGAAATTCTCGATATATCTTGACGCCCTATTGGAGACACTGCCAGAAACAGGTAAGCTATTGAAATTGAGTTAAAGACAATGAAAACACTGGATCGATACATCGCAGGCCTTTTTCTAAAGAATATCATCATTGCTATCCTCGCAATGAGCGCTCTATTCCTTTTCCAAACCATGTTTTCGGATCTATACGATCATGAATACTCGACTCACCATATTTTCGTTTACCACATGATGAACTTGCCCCTCATTGCTGTTCAAATGTGCCCTCCAGGTGTTTTGCTTGCAACGGTGCTCACTCTTTCTGGACTTGCAAGAACCCATGAATTAGTCGCGTGTTATGCCATTGGATATGGGCTAAAGCGCATTTTCGGAGTCATCTTGGCGTGCATTCTTCTGATTGCCGGACTCATCTTTTTCTCCGAAGATCGGATCTTGCCCCCCGTATTTCGCATTCGAACCAACTATTATTGGCGTGAAATGAAAAATCGGCCTGACTTTTTCCTCGATATCAAGATGGACAAAATTTGGTACCGATCTCGAAACGTGATTTACAACCTCCAGCGCTTTGACCCCCAAACCAAAACCATATTCGGCATGTCTGTCTATACTTTTGACGACGAGTTTAATCTCACCCAGGTAATCAATGCAGAAACCGGAAATTTTAATGGTCAATCTTGGCAACTCAACAAAGGATCTATTGCACTCTTTGAAGACAGTAATCCGTTTCCTTTAATTCAACGATTCAATAAGAAAGAAATTCAAATTTCCGAATCTCCCAAAGATTTTCAGGAGATTGAGAAGGAAGTTGATGGTCTCACATTGAAGGAATTGAATCGTTATATTCGAAGAATGAAAAGTGCAGGAGCGGATACAAAAAAATATGAAGTCAAATTTCACTCTCGGCTCAGTTTAGGGTTTATATCAATTGTAATGGGATTCCTAGCTGTTCCTTTCTCCATTAGCTCTCGGCGAGAAGGAGGAATCGCAAAGGACTTAGGTTTATGCTTAGTCATCACATTTTTCTACTGGCTTTTTTATTCAATAGGACTTTCGTTAGGAAGTAACGGCGTATTACTCCCCTGGCTGGCTGCGTGGTTTCCCAGCACAGTCTTTTTAGCTTTGGCAGCAATCCTCATCATTCGTAAGAGGAGTTAAACAATCCCAAAATACGGAAAACCATTCGCCCTGGGGTCATCCTTATGCAAACCCATCTTATATTGAAGACTCTGCGGAAGAGCACCCTCTCCCATCGCCTTATATTTTTTAACTAATTCATGAATGATCTTTTTTTCAGAATCCAGCTGATTTTGAATTCTCGCTCTCAGCATTAACTCTTCAGGAGTAAATTTAACAGGACCGTTAATTATAATATGAATCCGAGGCACATTCGAGTTATTAACAACATAATGAAATTTAGCAATATTCACGATCATAATATCACCTGCCACAAACGGCACTTCACAGGTAAATTTATGATGGGATCCATCTTCGTTGCAATCAACTACAAAGCGACAACCTTCCGGCATATTTAGAGCTATATTTACAGAAGGACAAACATCAAGATTGCGAGCGTCCGAATGCACATGAATCCTCGCACCTGGTTCTAGGAGCATAAAACGTATTCGCTCGCATTTATCAAAATCGGTAATGCCATGAAGAAATGTAATAGTTTTGGGACAAAGCGAAGCAACCTTTGTCATTTCATATTGAGGTTCCTTCACATGATAATGAGTTTGATAAAGCGTTTTTTGCTCATCACCATCCAGTGCTCGCAAAGCAAGACTTTTCCACCTTCCCTGACTTTCTACAGTCTCGGAAAGAACATTATTAGGATGAGCCACAAATCGAGAAAGAAGTTTGAACGCCTCCTGGTAGCAGCCTTGATAATCAAAATCACCTGGTATGCGAAGATAAGGAACCAAATCCAGATGCCGAAACAATTCCTTACCCTGCACCCAATAAGCGGGCAGTTTTTTTCTTGTCGGACTATTCGCTTTTTCAAACATAGTAAAACCAAGTTTGTAATTTACACTCTGCGGAAGACTTCCTGGACCTAAACCAATATATTTTTTTCTTAATTTTTGAATTACTTCCTTTCTGGAGTGCAATTTGTTTTGCGTTCGTGCAAATGTCAATAACTCTTCTAGAGAAACCTTTAATAGACCACTCAGCATGATATGAATTCGAGGCAGGCTTGAGTTATTGATCACATAATGATATTTAGCAACATTGAGCAGCATCAGGTCGCCATCTTTAAAAGGAACTTTCCTAGTAAATCGATTTCGAGTCCCATCAGCTCTACAATCTATAATAAAATCGCAACCTGCAGGCATATTTAGAGCAATATTCACTGACGGCAGGACATCGAGATGACGAGCATCGGTGTGCACAGGAACAACGCCGCCTGGTTCCAGAAGCATCAGTCGAATCGCTTCACACTTCTGTAAATCAGTAATGCTTTGTAGAAAAGCTATTATTTTAGGACAACGCTCTGCAATCTCCGTCATTTGAAAGCAAGGATTCTTTTCCCCATAGTGAGTATAATAGGATGTCTTACAAAAATCTCCATCAATTGCACGCAAAGCAAGACTCTTCCACTTTCCTCTATTTGCTTTTGAACTAGTAAGAATATCACTCGTATTTTCAATGAAAAACGGAAGAAGTTGACGAGCTTCCTCAAAACATTCCTTGTGCTTAAATTTTATCGGAATTTGAATAAATGGAACTAGATCAAGGTGTTTTAAAAGTTCAGATATCATAAAAAAGTTTTTATACCTGGATCTTCCAGTCCGTTATCGATGGAAACAAAACTCGCTCATTAGGACCAAATTTCTCAATAGAAAGTTCAAGAGGGGTCTTGAGCTCCCTTTGAAGCCACTGTTCTGTGAGTAAGTATTGAAAGTACTCTTTAGTCTTAAGTCCATTTTTTTTACAAGAAACAATGAGCGTATATAGGTTTGTCATCGCCTCCACATCCTCTAACTTCTGACAGTTAAATAGTCTTTTTCGCCCCACTGCAGCAAACTCAAGAGCATCCACCGCATCTCGGTTACTCAAAGGCACTGCCAAATCAGTTAAAAAATGAGTCAATCCATCCCAACGGTCAATACAATACTGCAAAATGTGGCCAATCATACTATACTCATGCTGCTTATCCTTCGCTTCTTTACACCATTTAAAAAAATCGTAGACTATTTCCTTTTCTTCTGTGCATCGTAATCGAACGAGATCAGCTACCGAGCTGCAATTACCTTCTAGTTCAAAAAGCTGATGAATCAATCGCAGCCCAGGATCTACCTCGTTTGACATGTTCCTGGATTTATCTAGTAATTCCCTTCTCACAAAGTCCCAACAATGCTGTGCTCTTAATCTCCCATTGCCTTTGATTTGATCATAACCGTTAATCCCATCACAAACGATCGCTCCAGAAACTTCCCGACTCAGCCCCTCAGCAAATCTCACAGATAGATCCGAATCGAAATAGTAGTAAGCACCCACCCGATTACTCGCTACCCACAACCTTCCAGTAATATTATCCTGCAAAATTCGCCAAGGGGCTGAATCTATATGCACTGCGCAGAAATCAGAGAGGATCTCCTGTTTAATCTTCTGGACTATGGGCAGTACTCGAATACTAATATTTCTGTTCAGCATTTTTAGGATATTCACATCCATTTCAAGACCAGATTCCACTATCGATTCGGCTAAAAACTCAAAAGAAAGGTCTTTCTCATAGTGATCAGAAACCACCTGAGCGGCAAACTCAATTGAATACTTACAGTCGGGATGTACTTTAGCTGGGCCAGGAGCGGTAATAAAACCATTCTTTTCGTTCACCCGATACTGATTTTTAAGCTGATAACTTGCCTGCCGATGTAAGACCGTGTAAAAAGCACGACGACTTACAGTTATCTCTGTTGACTCTAAAAACTGGGATTGAACCATTTCCCAGACATTTAGTCCGGGTCCTAGACCTCTACTCTCCGATTCTCGCTCCAACTCTTCCTTTGAAAGAAAGTACTCTCTCAGCAGATGGGCATTCGGTACACTTTCATGCTGCTGGAGCCTTGGGGTAATATCATTTCTAAACGCTGATTTTCCTGCTCCATAAATACCCAGATTACTCAAAAACTCCTCTTGTTTAAAATTTAGAAATTTTTTTTGAAAATGATGAAACTGCTCCCCAAGTTTTTTCCCAAGATTCCCCTGCGACTCCTCTTCAGCTAGTTTCTCCAACAGAACTATCTTGTGATTGAGACCTTCGATTTTGCTCTCTAACTCAGAAGAATATTCCGTTAAATTTTTAATCTCTTGCTCCCATTGACTGGAAGCTTTTTCACTTTTATTATTAGGACACAAGTTGGAGTAGATTTTGAGTCCTTCTGAAACGGCGCCATCGTAAATAATCTGCCCATCGTTCAGTAAGATAACCCTATTGCATACCTTTTCAATAATTTCTAGAGAATGACTGACAAAAAGAACCAATCCTGACTTGTTTATCATTTTTAAAATACGATCGCTGATTTTCAAGGAAAAAAACTGATCTGCACCTTCAAATACTTCATCAAGAATCAAAATATCTGATGGTTTTGATGAAATGAGCGAAAGACAAAGCCTTGTTTTCATGCCGTTACTGTAGTTCTTATAGGGTGTTTCCAGAAATTTTCCTATTTCCGAAAATTCAAGCGCTTCCTCTAGTAGTTTTTTTTTCTCTGTTTCTTCTGGATATAAAAATTCCATCAACAACTTAGCATTTTCTCTTCCCGTCAACTCAGGAAGCATTCCAACATGGGTATCAAAAATGGCATGTACTTTACCTTTCAATCGGATATGACCAGAGGTGGGTTGATACACTCCTGCAACACAACGACACAAGGAAGTCTTTCCCGTACCATTGACCCCAATAATTCCAACTCGTTCTCCAGACCTGACCGTAAAATTTATATTCTTCAAAATAGGGAGGTTCTCGGAAGTAGGCTTACTCCTTTTAAAGCTATGCCGCACCCCCTGAACAAATGCATCCTTCCAGGTATTGGCTCGATAATAGTCTGTCCGAAATACCAGGTGGAGGTTTTTAACCTGAATAAAACTATTACAATCTGAAATAGAGTTCATTTCTTAACTTCTTCCATAGAATAATTGCAAGACTTAACGCAATAAACACAACTAGCAAAGACTGCAAACAAGCTTTTGAGAAGGTTTCAAATTCATATTGATGAATGGCAAGACGTACCGGTTTAATTAAGGTGTAGATGGGATTTAGGCCAACTAGTTTTCTTGCCTCTAGAGGTACTGAGTTTTCTGAATAGAAAATGGGAGTCAGATAAAATAAGACATTGAGTAGCATTCCGACGATAAACCGCGTATCTCTGTAGAAAACGTTGATAATTGCCAAGCTCCAGGAAAACGAAAACGTTCCAAGAAGCAATAGACTCAAGGGGATAGGCAGCAGCAATAGACTGAGATGAGTTTTTATACCTCCAAAAAAAACTGATAGAAGTACAACCAAGAATGCTGTTAAGTAGCTCACTGCATTGTCTGAAACCTGAGAACTTACCAGGACTACCGGATGTATTTTAAGTGATTTTAGAATCGTTGATGAGTTCACAAATACGGGTGCGGCCATATCTATTGAAGTTGAGATAAAAGCCCATGGCAGTAGCCCTCCAAGAAGAAAAAGAGGGTAATTTTCCATTGTTACTTTTAGTACGTTTTTAAAAACATAGACCTGAATGCAATACATGATGAGTGGATTCAATATAACCCACGCAAAACCTGCGAGAGTCTTACGATAACGGGCCTTCATGTTTGCAGCTGTTAGGATATTCGAATGGTGGAGGATTTCCCTTAGCAAGAACATTAGCTTTAGTATTAATAAGATAGGAATTTTTTTCCATTGAAAAAAAATACCATCATTCTAGATTCAAGAAATGTTTCCTCTAAAGCATCTTGAGTCCTCTTTAGACTACCCAAAAGACTGGACTTGGAATTGCAAAGATTTTGAAGTGGATTTTGGACTGGATTTCAAGATACGGCAATTAGACCGCCTACTGTGGCCTGTGTCTATCCATTACGAGTCACCGATAGACCCTATCTTTCTTCATCAAATCCAGGATATAGACACTTTTTCTTTGTCACCGGTTTGGCTGATTCGAGATGGACTGGTTCCACTGGCTTGGTTTTTTTACCATCATCCAAAACCACCTCATCGGTGGTCGTCCCAATTATTAGTTCATTCCAGCTTAGCCTATGTGGTTCCGCCCTCTTGGAGAAAGTTTGTTGGAATCTATCGGATTAAGATTTTTTCTTCCTTGCATTCAGACTTGAGAAAGCAAAAACTGCTCCTCCTAGGACATATGGATCCTACTTATTGCTCACTGAAGTCCTTAGAGGAGCAACTAAAGATTATTCAGCCTAAGAGCAAAAACTTAGCAATTTCAACCCTGCTTTTTCAGAAATTCAATACTGTCCCGGGGGCTACCTGTCTTACTTATCCTATGGATTACATTTCTAAGATATCCCAGTATTTGGGATTTGATTTTTCCATTTTAAACTGGAAGGAATTCGTCCAATCTCAAGAGTTTCAAGACACGATCATCGCAGACCTAAACGATCGAATGATCTATGCGGACAATTTTTTGACCCACCACACCCTTGGCCTGGGAGGCTCTGTCTTAGATACCGTACCAGAGGATGCACCCACTGATTTTGGAGCCGGACGGATCCTGCGACTTTCGCCTCACCACGGCTTTGAAATCTTGCCAAACCTTTCAAGATCCCAATGGAGCGTAAAAACGAGTCGTTTTAATGACCTGTGGGTCCAGCTTCACAAGATAGTTGCATTGCATAAAAAGACAGCCAAACCAGATAAGGAATCCTACTCCCGATTTGATTGGCCAAGCTGCTTTTTGGATTTGCGCTCAACTCAAGCTTAACAAAAGAAGTGGACAAACTTTAGTTTATATTTAATAATTATATAATAAATGAAGGAACGAATAATTACCTTCAATCACGGATTCACCTTAGTCGAGGTGCTCATTGCAGCTGGGTTAGTATCTATGATTACTTTGGCAATTAGCCAATCCATGCTATTTATGACGAGATCAGCCAAAAATGTCACAACCACCCAAGAGCTCTCCGAAGCAATGAATATCATGAATTCCTACATCAATTCCCCTCTTTGTAAATTGGTCTTTTCTCAGCAACAATCGACTGTATCCCTTTTGGGGTACCTGTCCACCCAAAGCGCATCAAATCGTAGCCCAACTACTCAGATTGAGCTGGACAGCCCGGTAGGTACCTCAAGTCTGCCATTTTTTAAACAAAACACCAATGTTCCCTATACCGGAACAGACTGGACAACTACGAGCGTCAACATTTCTGTTGCAGCTGGCGGAATCCTGTCAACTTATGCTGATACTGGAACATCCAAGACATACACCTCGATGCTAGCTACTGTTACCCTACTGGTCAATAATAATACCGTAAACCCTCCTTCTGGCTACACGAAAACCAGCATCGGATCCCCCATAGCTAAACGAAATATCCCCGTTGTACTTACGGTAAGCAGACCAACCACGTGGCCCATTGTTCCCCCCTACGGCAATTGGATACTTGAAAGCTGTGTTGCCTCAACTGGTGCATCCATCGCAGGCTGGACGTCCTTATCTGACACTAACACTTGTTACACCACTATTACCCCGCAAACAATTGGTAGTACGCAAAGCTGCGTCGCTGGATACTACCTGGTGGGCTTCACTGTAACCCCTGCCTCCACTGGCTATTACACCCTGAACTGTTGCAAGGTAAATCCTTAGAGCCTGTTTTAAAAGGGGGCTTTTGAAACAGGCTCTTAGTAAAACCTTACATGATTGATATTTTCAGTTGAACCATAGGATCGTCCTTCACCAAATGCAGTATTTCAAAAAATTCCCGATATTTTGGATGCTGTTTTTTATGCACAGCTTGGGAATGGGTGTCGATTGCTTTTGCGCGAGCCCATGGCACCCATTCGGAAAACATGACATGATCCACTCCTAGGTCTTTTCCCAGTTCAACAAATTCCAACATAGATCTAAAGTTCTCTTCTCTCATTACGAAACAAATATTCAAATAGTCCAGCTTTCCGCATGCCCGAAGCTTGCTGAGCCATCTAAGATTTTTCATCAAGACTTTCCAGTTTCCACCTCTGACTTTTTGATAGACCTGCTCATTACCGGCATCCACTGAAATACTCACTCTTCGAATGGATTCTGAACCTGGCTTGAGAAGTTCGAAATTTCGCTGATTTGCAAGTAGACCATTGCTTAACAAAAAAACATAATCTAAGTTTGGGTAGTTCCCTCGATGCAAATCCTTAAGTATTCGGCGTAAGAAGGGACTAAAAAACACTTCTCCGTCTCCTGCCATTTTAACAACTCGAAGCGAACTGCTATATTGACCAAGAAATTTTTCAGTAATCTGAACTCCCCACTCTGCCCTACCCTCTAGCTTGAATACCGGATAGTCTCGGCAAGAAGGGCAGGCCAAGTTACAGCGAGGATCAGAGGTAACGACTACTGCCCCAGGTCCTTGAGGCATCCTTGTTTTTCCACTGAGGATTGCCTCCAAATTCTCGGGCGGCATCGGATGCTCGGAATGAAAAACCAAGCTATCTTTTAATTCTTCAATTTTTATGAGGGGACTTAAGCAGATCTCGCGCCGACATAAACTCGTGTCACCCGAAAGAATTCGACGACGGAGCTCTATTGCAGCAGGTCCATTCCAAAGATCAAAACCTTGCCTAAGCGCATGGTATTCCTCTGTTAACCAGGACGCACAACAGGGTACGAATTTTAGATCTCCCAAAACCATTCGAGAGAAAGGATAAAGACATATTCCACTTTCTTTCTGTGGCTTCATAACTCTATGCGACATACCACGAGCCAGCACTATTCCATATATCGTAATTCTTTTCGGAACTCCTTTTCATAAACTCGTCGGTTTTATAGACTAAGGACCAAGGAACCCTCACCATGAGCAAAACCGACAATTTTTTAATGATGGTATTAGAAAATGTTCACACAGGCCTAACCATGGCATTAGGATATGAGTTCATCGATCACAAATTTATTTCCCGATGGAAAACTCTATTAAAATTCACTCTCAATGGCGAATACCAACTGAAAGACGACGGACATTTTTCTCATTCAATGAAAGAAACAAGCCAACTAGAAGTTCTTTTTTCAAAAATCCATTCGCTCCCTCTTAAAGAAGAAGACTATTGCCTTCTGACCACTGATACTCAATGCGGTCAGCTTTATTTGCCGGTTTACTCAACCAATCCAGGGAAAAAAACTTTTTCTCAGAATTTCTTGGTCCAACTTCACGACCGCCAAAAGGTTGCATCAACATCTCCGCAGTCCTGTGCAGGCTGGATTCAGCTCGGGAAGCTGGTATACAGTTCTTGTATTGATCTACTGGAGTCAGGCGCTCGGTCCAATCTAGTACTAGAAATTAACAAATATCAAAAAATAAAGGATCTTGCTCTAAAGCCAAGCTTAGGACAGGACATCCAAAACAAAGGGTCAGCTTCTTATGACCATCCTCTTCGGCATGAGCTCAACCAGCACTTGGACCTAGTTCCTTACCTGAGAATCCCCTTCGAGTTCGATCACGAAGGGTGTTTGCAGGAAGCCATGGAGCTGCTAGACCAATTTGTGATTCACCGTCCATACGAACAAACATCCAACACCAGCACCAACTGGAAAAGCCTCGCACTTCATGGCCTGGATGGAGATAAAACAAAAACCCATTGCCACTCCTATTATGGAAATTACTCAAATCCCACTTACAAACTTACTGAGATAGCTAAGAAATGTCCCAAGACTTTGCAGTTTCTTTCAAAATTGACCACTTTTGAACAGTGCGAGCGCGTTCGCTTCATGCTTTTAGAACCAGGCGCAAAAATTAAAGTCCATTCAGATGCCCCGAACCAAGCAGTCGCTGTTGCCATAAATATTGCCCTGAACATGCCTCAGGGCTGCCACTTTTATATAGATTCCAATTCCGATGGTTCCCACAACTCCTACACCAAAATGATCCCTTTTAAGGCCGGCAACCTATTTATGGTAAATGTTGCAAAATACCATTACGTTGAAAATAATTCCAATATCCCCCGACTACACATCATTGTCCACGGACCTCTCAATCTAGATGACAAAGAGCTCCTACAACTGGCTAGACAGCAAAACAGCTTACCTGATTCAAAAGCCCTTCTTCGTCAACTCATCATAAAATACGCATTTCTTGGCATGGATCTGGATCTTCGATCCAACCTCCTATTGGAGTGGAAAACACAAGGTCTCTCTCACGAGAGTCTACCGTCTTCTATTGGACTTGTAGTAACAAATCCAGTCAACCTCACGGATTCTGATCTCAGAACCGAATGTGTTCACCAAATTACCTTAGCAAGCCTGTGTCCCTTAAAACCTATCGTAGTCGATAGCGACCAGCTGGATCCTTGGCTTCAAAGCTATTCGGCAAATTCCACATCTGAGTTTGTTGTCATTATTGCAGCCGGAACACTCGTGGGTGATCCCAGTTCCTTTGTCATTGAACTGCTAAAAGCAATTTCGCAAATGCGAGCCAATCAAGCCATGATCTGTGGACATATTATCAACAGACAGGACTTTACCTCTGATGCGCCGCATTTACATGAGCAATTTACTATTCTTGACATAGAAAAATATAGAAAGGCAACATCCATTGCACTCGGATCTTTCCATCTCAACCAACTCATCGATTTTCCTAACTATTTAGTCAGCACAGAATGTGTTCACGATGATTATACCCCGCTGTGGATAAGGCCAACCCACCTCCACCTGCCCAGCAAAAAAGTGAAAGGGGGATGGGGCACCCCACTCATAGCAGCCAGCCTGGCACTAGGCATGCCCGTCATCAACGTCCCATCCGGACTTAGAAAAACAAAACTTTACGCCTACCCCCACTCTCATGCCAATCTTGAGAAGGTTCGAGCTTTCTCCCAGCAGATTATCCACCACTCAAAGCAGACCATTTTCTTCTTCAATAATGAAAACCTTAAAATCACTCAAATACCCAACTTTCTTCCAGATTGCCTCATTTCAGTTGCCGCCGGTCTAAAACCAGCACAGATTGCAAACCAATACTGGAAGGAACGTGAGCTAGAACATTGCATTTTCATTGATTACAGCAAAAACGCACTCGAGTACTTAAGAGAGCTCACTCAATTGGAAACGAAAGAAGCGTGGGTGGATACCATTTCCAAAACCATGCTTAAATGCCAGCTAGGAACCTCAAACACGAAAGAGTTTGTTCATCATTTTATTGAAAAACAACTTCAAGAATACTTTGACTGCGACTTTCAAACATTGAGAATGGGCATGTCCAAACTATCAAAGGCTAGATATACCCTCGGCAACTTCATGAGTGATCACGACATCGTCTTAAACGCTCTCTTACCTGGCACAAAGACTATCCTCTGGCATTCCAACTCGTGGAATTATCGACCTACCTATTTTGAAAAATCACGAACTGAGATGGAAAACAATTACCTGGAGCTTGGAGCAAAAATTTCAAAAAACCATCAGCTCAAAGGATGGAAACATAAGGAGCTTTTCCAAATGATTTTTGGAACTCATTTTGAGGATCCCTCGATCCTACTTACCGACGGAACACCAGAGCCTTCTTTTAACAAAGACGATTACTTTCCAATTATCCTGTGAATGAGCTCTGTCAAAGAGCAATCAATTTCTCGTCACTCAATTTATGAAACAAGTTTGAGAAATCCCCATCAAATTGATCTATCGGAGGCTTGTGCTTTTTAATCATGCTATCCTTAATTTTCTCTAAGGTATTTTTTCCATCAATCTGCGTCCAAATTTCTGCAGCAATTCCATCCAGAGAATAACAAACATCGTCGAGTTCAAGATTCACTATCGAGACGGTATTGTCAGAATTAGTTCGAGAAATTACACTTTCCTGCAAAGATGGAACTACCTTGCCATCAAATTCATCTTTAGATACACTTTTAGATGCATCTTTAGACTGAGCCGATTTTTTTGACATACCTTTCCACCTTTTCCAGAATAAGCTGTAACCCTAAAAAATTCATTCTTCAGACGCGTGAAAAATAGCATAACCTTTGCAAATATCAACCTGGAACCATTAAAAAAAATTGTTGTTCTCCATATGAACATTCCCAAAGCTAATGACAAAATTTCTTGTATTAAAATCAATCTCCGAGATTGGTTCGTTTGTCAAAAGGGGATAGGCATAGAGAAACAACGAAAGCGCCGTCAGTACAAAAAATACTTGGTACCGACTTCTTACTTGAAAATACTGAAAAACAAACACAATGGCCATTCCCAAAAACATAGATGCAGGAAAGTAATAGTAATAAAAGGTTGTCCTATTTGGAATAAGCGCCCAAAACAAAACCATTCCTAAATAAAGCCAGCTAATAAAGAAAGCTACAATGGATTTTTCCGAAAAGGAGACCCAAAAACAAAACGCCATTGCCATCAATCCTCCCCACATAATCAGTGGGTTTCCGATAATCCCAATTCCCTGTTTTTTGGAATTACCTTTTTGATCTCCAGTATACGGAAAGACTAGCCAAGAAATTTTTCTCATAAAAGGCCATGCATACCACCTAGACTGAAACAAGTGCTCGTTATTTCTGAAGTTCATTTGTGCTTGGAACATTTTGCTCTGAACCTCTAGAATGTCCTGAAATCCGTATTTTTCATGATTTAATGGAGCGGCATATTTTGGATGTTTCATATTTAGGCAAATGAGAAAAGACCCACAGTAGCACCCTAATGAAACAACAAGAACTATTACCGCTTTTATTGCTTTTGCTTTTGTTTGACCTTTTTCTTTTCTTTCCAACACCCAGCTTTTCATGGGAATCAGAAGCAAACACAAAAGCAAAGGAACTAACCCAAACCACTTAATGGCAATAGCAAATCCAAAACACAAAAAAGATCCAAATAAAAAAACCTCAGATTTCCCTTCCAGCCAATGAAATAGAAATAAAACAATCCCAACCGCCACACAAGCAAACATAGGAGCATCTAATAATGCGATTCGGGACTCAACAAAAAGCAATTGATTCAAGGCTGACAATAGGACGCCTATCAGTGCGAGTGTTTTACTTTTAAATAACAACAAACCTAAATAGAACATTGCCACTAAAGTCACCGCGCCCGAGACGACACTCACAATGCGCCACCCAATGACATTATTTCCAAATAGACCAATTCCTAAACCAATAAGGAGTTTTCCCAACGGAGGATGAGACCAATTTTCATTTATTCCATGATTCAAAAACTGAAGCCCTGCCGTAATGTAGTTCGTTTCATCAAAATACGGATATCTAATTGAATCTATATTAAATATAAAAACGTTGTATCCAAGAAAAAATATTATAAGAGATAGAAATAGATTAGACTGAAGAAGTCTCGACCTGACTAAGTGCAACTTCCACTGCTCAAATAGTAAAATAATAGATGTCACCATATTCACCTTTTTGAAATCAAGGACTCCTTAAGAGGTATCGATACTGGCTGTAATACCTCAGGTCCATATTTTTCCATTAGACTAAAAAGATAGCTGAAAATTTTTCGTCTCTCCGACAATGGCAAATGAAGTAAACTTGTTTCATCTGGTAAATTTGAAAATTGAAATATTGGAACAATTCCATTTTCTAAGGAAAAATTCAAAAACTGTTCAATTTCAGACCAATTTAAAATCTGAACACACATAGATGCTAATAGTTGAAACGGTCTACCCTGGGTTTTTCTCTTTTCCTGATATTGAAGAAGATTTTCTACAGTAGAAAGTGCCTTACTGAGTTCACCTTTTAAACGAATTTTTGAGTATGTTTCAGAAACCAGACTATCCAAGCTGACTTGTATCCAACGTATTTCGATCTTATCTAAGTACGATTTAATAAAGCTATTCATTCGATATTGACCATTCGTCACAAAGGCCCACTGACAGCTAGTGTTGACTTCATGAACTGCGTCAATAAGACGAAAGGTTTCAGATTGAACAAAGGGCTCGCCCCCTAAAACATCTATTTCATAAATATAGGGAAAAATCTCAGTTTTCCCTATATTCCAAAAATCGGAATTTTCATAAGGACCACTTGTTTCTTTCCAGACGCTACACATAATACACTGAAGATTACAGCGACCACTTAGTCGTACATCAAGTCGTTTAGGAGGAAATTCCATTATTTCTTGTTGGATCATTGAATTCGTAAAATCCCTTACACTCGTTCTGTGACAGCCAAGCTGGCTCATTTTTTTTTGACAGGTTTTTGGATTGGACTCTAGAAATTCGCGACGAAGTTTTCTAACCGTCTCCGAGTTCCAGATATCCTTAAATGAATTATCAGAGATATTGTCATAAATAATTTCATAGTTATAACAGCAAGGAGATAGATTTCCATTAGCATGCAATACCAGTTGATAGAATGGATAATAACAGAACATATCTGAGTTTATCTTACTTTTATCCAAGCGATTCACCTCTCTAAAGTTGATATTAGCATTTTGGCATTCTGATATACATCTTGCGAAAGATAGACAAAGCCTTTCTTAGTTTGAACGAATAGCCTCATGGCCTCCCGAAATCGGGAAAACCCAATTCGAAATAATCGAACGATGTTATTAGCCCGAAGCATGTGCTCCGACATTTGGCACAACCCCAGTCCAATCACTAGGCTTAAAAAAAGGTTAAATCCCAATACAACTGGGTTCGCGCTATCCACCTTGGATAGTCCATTGCCCCTACGAACTAGCAGCAATACTGAAAGCTGATTGGGCACTGAAATCCTATGATTGCTTATCGGAGTGAGTACCTTGGCTGGAAAAATCTTCCTCTTAAACACCCTCCTGGATGCAGCAGATGGCCTACCGAAGGATAGAACCTTATCTAAGCCAGGCTCGAGTGCAATTCGAATCGGAAATGGATACAGCTTTCCCTGCTTTACCAATGGCATTTCATCTGAATAAATTGAAATTCCCTCATGCTGAAGTAAGACCGTTGCCATGGCTGACTTCCCCCCTCCTGAAGGAGCTAATGCCAGCAGCGACTGTTCCTGAAAAGTGACTCCTAGAGCGTGAATGCGATGATAACCTAGCAGGTCCAACTCCTCACCTACAGCCGAGAGCAAAGCAAGATAGCTTACTTCATAGACTTCATCTGAATTGCTTCCTGTGACCACAAAGCGCCGCCTTGAGTTGACTGTCACCGATTGCACGATCGTACCATTCCCATAATCACATAGGCGCTTTCGCCCTAGCCCATAAACCTGGCACATTTTTGTTTTAAACAGGGGATTGCCATTTGCTTTGAAATCCCAATTCGATCTAGTTTTCTCAATTTTAAGTTCAATCTTTACCTGCTCGGGGGGAAAAACTGACTTATCTATAACTACAAAATATTCAAAGTCCTCCCTAAGAAAGTTCAAAACCTCCTGAAAATAATGCTCAGGAGCAGCCACTGTGACGTGTATTCCGTAGAAATTAAAATGTAGGCTCATCCCCGTTCCTTGGAGAAGTCGACCTAAGAGCCAAGGTCTGCTCAGCTGCTCCTAGCAGTCCGGACAGAACCCCCAACCCATAGGAGACATGAATCACCGGGAACAAAAACGGTGCAATAAACAGGAACTTTATGAATTCCTGAGTTTTCTTATACGCAGTACTAAGGATTAACGTACAGATGGTACTTGAAAAAAAATATAAACAGCCAAATTTAAAAACAAAAGAATGTAAGGTTGGAAGCAGTAAGCAGATAATAGTTAAACTTGGCAACAGGTGAAAAATTCTCGCTGACTTAGGCCTCCTTCGTATCGTTTGACCTCGACCATAACCATATTTAAAAACCTGAGCGGCGAACTGGGAAAGACATGGCCGCCTCTCATGCCAAACAGTGAGATCGGGATGATAGAGTGCTTTTTCTCCTTGGCTTGCTAGAGTTTGCAATAGCCAGTTTTCTTCTGAACATAGAAGATCTTCTTGAAAACCTTCATTTTTAAAACATCTGGAATGAACAAACAGGTTGCATAAAATAAGCGACGAATCGTCACAGATCCGCATTTTTCCATACGCCCGGTAGCGGCAAAACGAAATCAAGGTCCCCCACCGAGAGGCAAGCGTGGATCCTGTTGCATGCTGAAAGAAATTCGAATCAGGTGGCGTTAAATTAGGTCCTCCGATCGCAGCAACCCAGGGAAAACGTTGGGTGGATTGAATAAACTTTGAAAAGTGGTCCTTAGGCACGTAAGCATCATCGTCGAGGAAATAAACCCAATCAAAAGCACCAGACACTCCTTCGATTTGAAGGAGTCGATTCCGTGCGACTGCAGGCGTCAAGGATGTTTCCACTTTGCATACCCGAAGTGAGTTTAAAGGGAAGACATCAAGGTAATCTAAAAGAAGCTGATAGCTACTAGGATCGATTCCATTAACAAGCACACGGGTACTGATTGCAGCTATTGGACAGTGGTGGATGGCCTCATACAAGCTATTAATGCACCGCTTTAAATATTGGGTACGTGCGTGGGTAACAATGACTACGCAAATTCGAAATTGCATTGTTATTGAATTTGGCATTTTCATGTTAGCACTATTTTATACTATAGATGGAAAGCTTCCCACTGATATATAGAAAGTTTAAGCTCTAACTTTTTAGTCGCGGCAGCGACTATTTAGCTTTTACTTAGGTAAGCCCCATAAATCTTTTCATATAAATCCCACTTTCTAGGCCCCTGTGGATAGGGAATTCCAATACTCATTGCTTTAGCATGGCTCCTCATAAGCCTTGAAAAACCTAAAAATGGAGGAGACTTTAGAGCATGAATGATTTTAATACGAGAAGCAACGGCATGGACTGAATACCTATTTTTTGCAGCCTGACTCAAACGAGACCTCTTCCTACTCGAAAAAGAGTCCGCCTGGGTCAAAACTGCCCTTTTAAAACTTTCTGATGATAGGACAAGACCCTCTGATGTAAGTTGAACCTCAGTGAAAATGCAGGATTTAGTCCCTTCCAATTTTGAGACATGCTCAAAGTCTGAATACCCACCCCAGTCAGTCAAAACCGTCGGCAATCCACAGCAAAGTGCTTCCGCAGGAGACATTCCAAAGTCCTCATCATGATAAAGGCTCAAGCTAACAAAAATATCGGCCGCATTATACAGACCATTGAGATCTGCAGTATTCTGATGGCTTAAGTAGTGAATTCGGCTGCGAACCCAAGGCTCCAAAGATTCTATGCTCTTAAGCCATTGCTGATAGTAGGATCCAAATTTTCGGTCATTCCCAGAAAATAAGGGAATCCCCTTATCGTCGAAGTTTCCTACCAAAAGAAGTTGAAACTTACCCTGATTTGATTTTATCAGGGAATCAACCTCTTGGATGAGGCGGGTAATATTCTTTTGAACCGATAGCCGCCCTGTAAAAAGAAGCAGGACATCATCGGTTTGCACCCCAAATTCCGATTCCAGTTTTCCTCTATATTCGCATCTCAGGGCAGGACTGAAAAAGTAATCATTCACTTCAACTGGAAATGGACAGACTGAAACACAGTCACGACCTTGAATTAAAAACCTTCCAAGCAATTCTGCCTGGCGTTCTGACGCACATAGAAAATGAATGGACGTTTTTTTTAGGACGGATTCGATGGCTAGCCACGATTTAGTCCACAAAGTAAAACTACCATAAACGTGAACATAAATGGGAGGGAGAGGCTCTGATCGGTAAGTAATAAAAAGGGCTGATAGAAACTGATAAGCAGGTAAAACATCATCAATGAGAATTATTTTTTTCGGCCTAGTGGAATGAATGGACTGAGCTAATTCTAGGAGCTCCCCGCCCCCTTTACTGAGGGGTTCGTTGAGAAACACAACTTGGCTTTTAAAATAGGTGGTATAGGCCTTAAAGAGATTGTGAGAAATAATTGCAGCACTTTTCCACGCTGAAAACTCTTTTGATACAACAATGACGGCACTTCCCTCCTGAGTTAAGTGCGCTTTTTTACGCTCTGTTGAAACTTTTTGTCTTATAATGTCTGGGTCCAATTCACGAATGATCTCGACCATGGAAAAACTCTTTGCTCGTTGACACTACTTCGATTTATGCCTATTTTTCTATATTTCTTATTTTCTATGAATGTCTCACTAGGATACTCTGGCCACTTTTCTTTAGGAATTTCATAACATACCTCAAGTCCGTGATAAGGCGATAGCGATTGATATTCTCCTACATCAAAATCGAGATCTTGCCTTCGAGGTGACTCAGCGAACAGTGCACCACGCAAGCTAAGCGCATAGTGATAGAGAAAGCTGTCAGCACACACCGTATAATCATTAAAATCGACAATATCAAATTCTTGAAAACTTTCCAGTCTCAACCACTGGTTCCAATTGATAGGCGATATCTCAGGCCCAAAAACTTTTTGAATTTTCAATAAATATTCACATACAAATTGGGAACATTCGTCGCCCCCCAGTACATTTGGCTTTACGAGTAAAAAAGAAAATACCTTCTTCTTACGCTTACCTGCTGAATCCAAATGCGCTGCAATTTTTTCAATTTGAACATTCAATGACTCCAAGGAGCAAAAGGCCTCAGTAACTAGTCCGGTCAATAGCAAGCACCTTCTTTCTAGACAACTTGAAACCTGGGTCTTCAACCGGTAACTCCCTACAAACTTTCTCCATAAAGGAGGTACATAGCGTACTAAACTGGAGTGTACCAAAAGACAGCTTTTCCACTTGGGAGGGGGTTTTGGATTTTTTTTAAAAAACCAAAGCAGGCCAACTAGTCCATCTCGAAGCAGCCAGTTTGGAGCATACGAAAATAGCCCTAAATCATGAATTTGATACAGAAATATTGGATTAAGTTTTGAGTAATAATCATTTGCAACTGGCCACAAAAATCGCGTAATCATTTCAACGCTATGATCCTTCCGGACAAGATTCAAAACCCCCCTCATGTCCTTCGGATGCTGCCACCACTCTTTCACGCTCAAAGCCCTCTCATGTCAGCACCCGTGATGCAAATTGAATTTGTGTTTGAAACCGTTTTCTTTTAAAAGGACACGAGAAATGCGCACTACGAATCGGAGTTTTTGCAATGACCAAAAAAAGTGATAAGAAAAAGCCCATTAAAACCAAGGCAAAACCAAAAAAATCAGCTACCGTTCCGACTTCTTATTACTTCGGCGAGCTCAAGAAGGAAAAAATTAAAGACGCCCCTGTTTACGGGTGGCCAGGACCTTAATTTTACATGGCAGGTTCTTTTGAGCTTTTTGAGAAACTTTTTCGGCAAGAAATTTCCCAAGTTCAGGAATTTAGTTTTGATGAGAGCTCCGAAAATACTGGTACTTGTATTCTGGGCGAGAGCGATGCTTTCTTAAAACGATTCTTTCAGTTTGCAAAGACTCTGCCTTTTTTTCCCCCTTGGGAAAGTCAAATTCTCGATGCCATCCACTTGTCTGAGCCCAATGACTACGGACTAAAAGTAGATTGGAAGGTGAAGCAGGCCTGTCAATTCACCCTTTATTTTCGTAATCCAAAGTCTTTAAACTTTTTTTCTGACATTTGGCCTAGACCTTCTCCCGTAGCCATAGCAAAATTATTCCATGCAAAACTGCCATTCTGCTTTGGCATAAGAGTAGGAAACTCTAGTAGCATTTCCTACTCAGGTTATTTACAGACAAAATTATCACCAGGCTCTTTCCGCATGTCCATTCCAAAACTTTTGAGGAAACTTCAATGGCCGGAACATCTGAAGGATATGATTATCTCAGATGTCCTCCAAGTCTCTCCCCACCGATACCACGGATGCATTGGGACGGAGGCATCCCATCAAGTTCTCAAGTTGGATCTTACGGGGGTGGGATTAGGTAGAGTTTTAGATCTTCTTCGTAGAAAAGGCGTTTCAGAACTAAGAATTCATGAACTCATAGGTGCAGCTCGCAAACTCAACCAAATCCGCACGAATTACTTCGCTCTGAAATACGGTCCAAATGGGTTCCTGGGCTGGAAGGTTTATTTCGCTGTAATAGGCAGTTCAAGAAATCTTGAGCTTCCTTACTAGAGTCCATAGGGATCGATATCGATAATCATCTGCCATCGATTTTTTGCGCACTCATCTCTTGCTAAAGAAACTGCCCGCTGAAGGTCTTGAATGTACTTGGTCTTAAGAAGTAAATCCCATCGGAAAATTCCACGTACTTTTTCTAAAAAAGCTTCGCTGGGCCCTAGAACGTCGAGTCGCTCCTTATCCAAAGGCATGCATTGGAGTCGTTGAGCAATCGCTTTTGACCTCAGTATGGCCACATTTCGATCGGGAGATTCAAATCGCAAACGTGCCAATCGCCCAAAGGGAGGATACCCTAGGACTTGCCTCAACTCTCTTTCTGACTCTAAGAAGGCTTCTTCTTCCAAATTCCCCAGAATCGTTTGCAAAACACTATGCTCTGGAGAGTAAGTTTGAATCATGACACGTCCTGCTTTTTCCCCTCGCCCCGCCCGTCCGGAAACTTGTTTTAGGATCTGATAAGCTCTTTCTGAAGCCCTAAAATCAGGCCAACGGAATAAGGCATCCGCTAGTATCACTACAACCAAGGTCACCCCAGGAAAATCATGTCCTTTGACCAACATCTGTGTTCCTAACAGAATATTCGCTTTGCGATTCCGAAATTCTGAAAGGATTTCATTTAGGCGAGTGGCACTGGTAATTTGATCTCGATCCAACCGAATCACTTTTACACCCTGCAAAAGTGTTGGAAGTTCACCTTCCAAACTTTCAGTACCTGCGCCCATAGCAAAAAGGTGATCCCCATGGCATTTCGAACAAGCATCTGGGATAGAGTGATGAAAGCCGCACTGATGGCATCGCATCTGCTTGGCTTGCTTATGGACAGTCAGCGAAACAGAACAATGGAGGCACTGGCTCACCTCACCACAATCCTTGCACAAAAGGAAAGAAGCAAAGCCTCTGCGATTGAGATAAACGATGACCTGCCCCCCAGAATCGATCTCCTTTTGAATCGCTTCCAAAGTGCGTTTTGCTAATGGAGCTTGAATATTTTCAACTTTTTCTTCTATTTTTAAATCGACTAAGTCAATTTGAGGCAACCCACCCGTTGCAAATCTTTTGTTCAAACTGGTTTTCAGGTATCTCTCCTCCCGAACTCGCTCCCGCGTTTCCAAACTGGGAGTAGCGGATCCTAAAACGACAACAGCACCTGCAAGCTTTGCTCTCACAACTGCAAGATCTCGAGCATGGTATCTAACTCGATCTTCCTGTTTATAAGTGGGATCATGTTCCTCATCCACAACGACCAAACCTAAATTTTGCACAGGAGCAAAAACCGCCGAGCGAGCTCCAACCACCGTTCGAACTTCACCGGTTTGAAGAGCAACTGCATGATCCCTTCGCTTGGATGGAGAAACAGCAGAGTGCCAAAGTGCAACAGGAACTCCCAAACCTGACTCAAATCGCTGATGCAATTGAGGGGTGAGTGCAATCTCAGGAACTAGAATGAGAACACCTTTTCCCTGAGTCAGCACTTTTTTTGCGTACTCAATATAAACATCAGTCTTTCCACTTCCAGTAACACCCTGCAAGAGAATCACGTGGGTTTTGGTAGAGCTCCTACATTCTTCTATTGCCTGAACTGCTCTGTTTTGCTCAGAAGTTAAAGCGTAGAGAGGGGAAGATGGGGATACAGACACGCGCACTTGCTTCGGAGGTCTTTTCATTTTTTTCAGCCCAATAGCAGCTGCAGGAGCCGCGCAGTTGAGCACTTCACCTAAAGGAGAAAAGGTATAATCCTGAGTCCAGCGACAAAGCTGCAAAACCTCTAAGGGAAGGGCCACCTCTGGTTCACTGACTTCGGTTACTTCCTTGAGCTGCTCCAAAGTAAGACCCACAGGAATATCTGACATCGGCCGTGGAGGCTCAACAACAAACGCAACAGTGAGGCTCCGACCGAATGGCACTTTAACCCACCCTCCGACTTTCACTTGAGCCGCTAGTACAGAGGAAATCCGATAAGTAAAAAGCCCAAGCAAAGGCCTTGGCACAGCAACAGAAATAAGAAGCTGGTCATCGAGCAGAGGGAGACCTCGCCCTTCAGTCCGGGGGTCATCTGAGCTCGGCATGGAAACTCGGGGTCTGATCAGTGGAGCTGGTCATAATACTGGCTAATAAAATCCTGCAACTTGGAAGGGGCTGCGTTTCCACTTTCGGTAAATCCAGAAGTCCCTGCTACCGAATGGTGTTTATCAGAGTCCACATGAATCTCTATCAGCTGACTTGCAAAGACAAGACTGCTTTTTTCTAACACTTCGATTTTTTGAGGATAAGGAAATTCATGAAAGTATCGATATCCTTCAAAACGAACATCTAACAGGGGATGCCCACTGGAAGCTTTTGGATAAAGAATTCTAAACGGCAAAAAGGTATCCTTTTCAAACCAGATCTGTGGATTCTTCTGCTCTTGTTTCGTTTCCAATTTTGGGGTCTCAGAACCCACCGCCCAAAGGATACCCCCATTCCAACTCACTAAAGATTGGTTCTCAGACATCCTTCGTTGAGCTTCGGTTCGAAAGCTCAGAAGTTCTTGTTCCGTTTTTATAGGAATCCCTTTTTCCTTGAGAGACTGGATCAATCCTTGCCAATCTTTGCTCAAGAGTAATTTTCTCGGCAAAGCAACTTGATCGATTTTTTCTTCAATAAAATAGAGTTTCCGATCTGAATCATCCAATGCCCAACTTCTCAATGATTGAAGCTCTGGAAAGTAGATACTCAATTCTTTGAAATGCAAGCTAGTAGGCTTATTTTCATCATAGGCAGTTACTGTAGTTTTCACGCGAAGACTCTTCATCCCAGCATGTTTGTTAGCCCAGGACTTAACGATAAACTGAGAGGGAGGAATGTAGGCGCGAGCCGTTTGAATCCAACCTGGTGTTATTCCTAGCGTGAAGCCTAACATCAGAGCCAGTTTTAAAATATTCTTTGTCGATCGGTTCATCTGCTTCCCCGTCTTTTTGCTACTTTACGCCAGAGTCAGCCCCAAGATGCTTCTTCATAATTGCACGAACTCCTGACGCAAGCTGCGGCCTTTTTAATGCATAAGCTAACGTTGCATCGATCAATCCTAAACGATCCCCCGTGTCATAGCGAGTCCCTTCAAACTGAAAGGCAACTAATTTTTCTCGTTGAGCTAACAATTGAAGACCATCGGTCAATTGAAGCTCTCCTCCAGCATCGGCCTGCGTCTCCCGTAAGCAATTAAAAATAGTCGGAGATAGAACATACCGCCCCGGTATTGCCAATCGCGAAGGTGCATTTTGGGACGAGGGTTTTTCAACCAACCGATCAACACGCATGAGCTTCGAATTCAATGCCTTTCCACCTACAATTCCATATTTTGAAACATCCTGCGGAGAAACCTCCATGACCCCCACAACAGAGCTTCCCTCATTTTCAAAAACTTCAATCAATTGACGAATGCACGGCACAGGAGAATCGATCAAATCATCTCCCAACAAAACAGCGAAAGGCTCATTCCCAACCACAGAGGAGGCACACAAGATTGCATGCCCTAACCCCAAAGGAAATTTTTGCCGAACCGCAATCAAATTGCATAATTTACCAGCAGAACGCGAAATTTCAGAAAGCTGATTTTTATGCTTCTTATCTAGGCTATCTTCAAGTTCATAATTAAAATCAAAATGATTTTCAATCGCCTCTTTGTGCCTCGCCGTAACTAAAATAATGTCCTGAATCCCAGCCTGAACCGCCTCTTCCACGATATACTGAATCATGGGAACATCAATGATGGGTATCATCTCTTTTGGAATTGCTTTGGTTGCCGGCAAAAAACGTGTACCTAACCCAGCAACTGGGATCACTGCTTTACGAACTTTATTTTGAGACATTTTAAAAACCGTTCCATAATGCTCAAGAAAATATTAGCATTTTCAGTTAAATGTATCTCTTTAACAAACTAAATCTGCAAGACTTACCCAAACTTTAATGCCGACCGGGAAATCGATGCTCCTCAGACTCTAACTCGGCTTTGCAATCAATGCAAAGAGTAGTAAAGGGAAAAGCTTCAATCCGAGCTTCGGAAATGGGTTCCCCGCAACGTTCACATTCTCCAAAACTTCCATCATCTAATCTTCGAATTGCTTCATCGATTTGCCACAGCGCGTCACGTTCACGATTCTTCATCTGCAAGATAAAGCTTTTGTCCGTTTCTGCAGAAGCTTGATCAACTGAATCTGTATAAACGACTTCGTCATTAATAAGCTGGGCCGTAGCAAGCCGAAGATCTTCTGCAAGAGCCTCACGACGTGCAAAAAGTTGCTTTCGATACCCCGCGATTTTTTCTTTACGTAATGCCATAAACAGGACAGTGTTTAGCTAGAAATGACTCTAATGTAAAGGAAATTTTGACAATGAACCTTGCACATGATCCAATACTCAATAAAATGACTATATTTAGCGTGGGGTGGTTTTTCTTTTTGTTTTCATCCGTAGGATTGGCTTCTGACTTTCACTCGCCGAGAACAGATGCCTTAGGAGGCGCAGGACATGCATCGCCTCTATTAAATGATGCCATCTACTCAAATCCTTCTTTCACCCCTTTTGTGAGAACCCACAGCTTAAGCTTTAACTACCTCTCCTTTGCTGGTGGTGTGATAAACACCAGTGATTATTATGGCCACAACATAAACGCCTCGGTTGTCGATGGAACCGCAGAGACTCTATTTCAAGCAGGGGTGGGTTATACACGACGTGACGACGCTTCGATCATTCATGTCACGGCAGCAAAGGGACTAATTGAGCGAATGGGGATTGGCTTAGGAGGAAAGTTTATTTTTCCAAATAACACTTCGGGCAATCACTCGAGTGACGCCTCTCTTTCTACCACTGGTATTGTTGCAAGCTGGTTCCAAACTGCAGTCATAGTCGATAACCTTTTCGAATCTGCTGCAAGTCTTGGGTTTTACCGCGAATACACTTTAGGGACAAAAATCAACCTCCAGGGGATTGCCAGCCTCTTTATCGATCCGCACTGGATTCCTTCCCTCCCACTCAGTCAATCAACGCATCAAGCCACTTGGGGCTTCGAAGCAGGAGCTGAGTTTACTTTTATGTCAGATTTTTTCTTAAGAATAGGGACCTTCCAGAATTCTACAGTACCTTTTCAAGCACAAAAAGGAGATGGATTTGGAGCTGGCATCGGCTGGCTAGGCCCGAAACTGTCTTTTGATTATGGCTATTCAAGGGTAAATCTTCCTATTGCCAGTTATTCGCATAACTTTGGAGCTACGCTTTTCTTTTAAGCTAGCTTCTCCCACTAAAAAAAACTTTAGGAGCTCCTGTTGCCGGATTGGACCCAACTCTTAACTGAGAGTGCGGATAGACCCTCTCCATGAGTTCTTGGGTAATCACTTTTTCAACGGGACCTTGAAGGATTTTCTTTCCCTCTTTTAATAGAATAGCTGAATCTGCCCATTCAGAAGCTAGATTAATATCGTGGGAGACTAATAAAATCGACCAACCTTGACTGGTAAGTTCCTTGAGCAATTGCCCTATCATTGCCTGATGATTCAAATCCATTTTAGACAAAATTTCATCTAACAATAGCACTTTGGCCCCCTGAACCAAGGCACGTGCTAAAGCTACCAATTGCCTTTCCCCTCCACTCAAGCTCTCTAGATTCCTATCTCTCAAATGCCAACAAAAACATCTGTCCATCGCTTCGCGAACTTTTCTCTCATTCTCACTCGAATGCCGATGATACCACCCGATTTCTTGGCAAGTTCGACCCAAAAAAACCACTTCATAGGCACTCAAAGGAAACTCTGCCCATAAGTCTGCAGCAACATAAACAATACTTTGAGCTTTCTTATAAGGGGGGAACTGGTAAAAGTTTGATCCTAAATACCTCACCTGCCCAGAACTCTGCTTCTTATGGATAGGCAAAACTCCCGCTATCAACTTGAGCAACGTCGATTTACCTGAGCCATTAGGACCAATTAAAGCAACACACTCCCCTCGATTCATTTCAAATGAAACGTCATTTAAGATGAGTTCCCGCATGCCCTCATTGCATTGAGACCTTCGATAGCTCATCCCGTAGGCACCCAAAATCGGATTAGGAGTCATGAACCTGGTTCCTCTTGAGCATAATCCCAATAAAGACAGGAGCACCTATAAAAGCCGTCACAACACCTACCGGCAACT
>Ga0302320_10006232_pt1 | contig 26546 bp, 23 predicted proteins | sample Bog_T0_3_FD_202130 | JGI IMG/M metagenome (GOLD analysis project Ga0302320, IMG submission 202130) | Peat permafrost microbial communities from Stordalen Mire near Abisko, Sweden - Bog_T0_3 | ecosystem: Environmental > Terrestrial > Soil > Wetlands > Peat | place: Sweden: Abisko, Stordalen Mire...
AGTCCAACCGCCGCAGGTCTTCGCTGCCGGAGTACTCGCGGTAGTCAACGAACTCGCCCGCTCCGCCCTGTTGCCGGGAAGTGTGGCAACCGCTGTAGGAGCCTTCGATGCGATGCCTGGTGGTAAAACGCATCCGCTCCAGCGATGCCAACGCAGGCAGATCAAGGAAGCGGCTTTGTATTTGGGCGTTCATGACGAAGCTTGGGCTCTTGGGTGAGTTTTCAGTGTTCAGTTTTCAGTGTTCAGTAAAAGCAAGTGTCTTACTGAAAACTGAACACTGAACACTGAACACTGCTACACTCCCTTTAGCAGCGCCGCGATCAAGTCGGCTGAGGAAACCGCATCGCCGATGGCGCGATGATTGACGATGATGCGGTGCCGCAGAATCGGCAGGGCGACGGCCTGCACGTCTTCCAGCACCGGTGCGCAACGGCCGATCAGCAAGGCCCGCGCCTTCGCCGCGAGCACCAGGTTCTGCGAACCGCGGGGCCCGGCTCCCCAGGCAACGTAGTCCTTCGTCATGGTCGATGCGCGGGCGTCGTCCGGCCGGCTGGCGCCGCAAAGCTGCACCGCGGCCGCGGCCACGTTGCGGGCCACCGGTACCGCCAGTACTAGGTCGCGAAGTTGCAGGAATTCGTCCCGCGTCAGGGCCGCGTCGGGCAGTTTCACCTCGCCCGCGGTCGTCCGCATCACGATCTCTTCCTCCTGCGCGGGCGACGGATAGCCGATACGGATCTCCATCATGAAACGGTCAAGCTGGGCCTCGGGCAAGGGGTAGGTGCCTTCCTGCTCGATCGGGTTCTGCGTGGCGGCCACGAGGAACGGCTCTTCCAGCGGATAGGTCTGGCCGCCCACGGTCACGTGCCGCTCGGCCATGGCTTCCAGGAGGGCCGACTGGGTCTTTGGCGCGGCCCGGTTGATTTCGTCGGCCAGCACCAGATTGGCGAACACGGGTCCCGGACGGAAGACCATCTTCGGGCCGTGTGAGGAATCGTCAGCGACCATGGGTACATGGTGCCCGCCCAGCAACTCATAGCCCGTCACGTCGGCCGGCATGAGGTCGGGCGTGAATTGAATTCGCGAAAACTTCCAACGGAAGGCCGACGCCAGGGCCTTGACCATGAGCGTCTTGGCCAGCCCCGGAACGCCCACGATCAGGGCGTGCGAGCCGGTCAGGGCGCAGATCAGCAGTTGGTCGATCACCTCGTCCTGGCCGACCACGACTTCATGCAAGCTGGCGCGAATCGTGCGGACGCGATCCGCGAACATCTCCAAGCGTTGCCGGGCATCCCGCATCTCAATAGTGTCGACAGACATGGAAGACCTCTCGATTGTAGTGATTGCATTGCCTGCGATCATAGTCCTGTGCAACCGCAAATGCAATTGACCGGGAACGGCAAAATTCATATTCGGCGGTGCGCTCGCGCCGCACATATATTAGGATCTTGCGAGCGATCGTACGGTCTGCAGGGCGACAAGACCATTGGGCCGCTTGTCAATTTCGCCGCCGCGTGGTAGATTAAGAGAGCGACTTGACCATTTGTCGCGCGAGGCCCTTGAGTGGGCCTCTGACGCTAGTTCCTGTCTCGTTGTGGCGATTCGGTTTAGGGTCGTATTGGAGAGGTGGCAGAGTGGTCGAATGCGCGGGTTTTCTAAGGCAAGTTCTGCCGATCTTGTGCACCGCTGAGTAGCCGCATAAACGCTCGTTTTCACGGGGATTTATGTGGTTTCTGCGTTTTGTGTGTACATTATACTTGGCCCCAGAAAACCGGGTGTACGGGTGTACGTACACCTGTTCCATCTGACTAGTGTACAAGCTGTTTTTCCAGACAAAGTAACCCGGCCGTAGCCACCATCGCCGATCCAGTGAATCGCCCAGTGTGCCGCCAAGGCACGTGTGCGTGGTCGCTCATCGCGGCCCCTTCTATTGGCCCCACGCCCGGCCCCACTCTCGGCCGTGCCGTCGATCATCTTCCGCGTCGGGTTCTGGGGCGCCGCTGGGCTAAATTCTGGCGGCGATCCCGTCATGATATTGGGTAGCGGCCGACCCTTCTTCGTGCCGCCGTTTCTGCCAACATCAAGGAGACCGCAATGCCCATGTCCAAGCCCTACGATTACGTCACCACCCCCGACGGCGCACTCACCACGCCGTCCGGCAGCCCGAAGATCCTCATTCACAAGCGCCAGGGAAAGGTCGTCGGCATCTACTGTAGCCAGCCAGCCAAGGTCCTCGAAATCGAAACCCAAGACAGCCCCAAGTGGGCCACCGATCCTGGCCACCGGGGATTTCTCGCCGTCATGTGCCTTCAGACCAGCGTCAAGGTCGTCGGTGGCCAGGTCACGTCCGTGGACCACATGCTGGCGATGGCCTTCGACGATCCGACGATGGACGACGACCTACGGACGGCGTTGGCCGCGCATGAGATTGAGATTGAGGACGAGTGGGCGGACGTGGAGTGAGGTGGGCCACTGCCGGTCCCGAAGGCCAAGGCCGTCACGACGACAGTGTGGGTCAACATCTCGGCGTCGGCCCCAGCCTCTCTCATGTCCCGCATGCTCCCGGTCCCGCAGACGCTCTGGTCCCATCCCTGCGCCTTCAGCCTGAAACCCGGAGTATCGACGACGCTCTCCATTACCTCGGAAACCAAGTTGCCAGCCGGACAAAACATCTCGATTAGCATCACGGACAAACAGCGGGCGATCCTGGCAACCAGTCTCAGCACGCCCAAAGCCAAGGTTTCCGCGAGTCAGACTGCGCCTGGAACCCAAACCGCAGGGCTGAATCCATGATAACCGGAGCATCGAAATGGCACGTCCTGTTCGGTGTTGTACTCGGCTTGGCGACCTCGATGGGCCTGCTGGCCGTCGATCACGGTAGTGTCGGTAAGGTCCCGCAACCGTCTGGCCCCCTGTTGAGCGATTGCGACGGCACGCTTCGCCAACTTGTCATCCACTATACGCCCGAGGCCGCCGACATAGTGGTTCCGACCTACCGGGCATTCCTGCGGCAACTTCCGGCCGACGTGGCCGTAAAGGTCGTCTGCCCAGACAGACAAATCTATGATGACCTGCTGGCCCGTATCGGTGCGACGGACTGCCGCTTGTCGCCGGTCCTCGTGGGCCATCCGATTACCGCGTGGTCTCGCGATCGGTGGTTGGCCTTGGGGGCATGCGGAGGCCAGAGTACCGAACTGCTATGCCCGCGCAGCGAAGATGGTGCGGCGGTATGGCCGGCACGGGAGGGCGACGAGCGGGTGGCCGGGGATCTGGCGTCTGCCCTTGGCTCCGCTGTGGGCTCTCGTCGCAGTGACTTGTACTTCGATGGCGGCGATTTTGCGGCCGACAGCGAGACCGCGTTCGTCCGTCCGGCAGTCTTGTTTCGCAATCTTCAGCGGACTGTGGAGACCCGCGAGGAATTGCTCGATCGCTTGGCGACGATGCTGAAGCGTCGGATTGTCCTCTTGGAACAGGCGCCGGACCACCATGTGGCGATGTACATGATGCCGATCGGCAACCGCACGGTACTTGTAGGTGACCCCGGACTGGCCAAGCGTCTGCTGGCCGCCTCGCCGGCAAACAACGCTGTGGACTCCTACTTGCCCGGTGGGCCCGACTTTTTGGAGGCAACGGCCGCCCGCTTCGATGCCGTCGCCAAGCAATGTCAGGCAGCCGGTTACCGCGTGGTCCGCATCCCGGTGGCCCCCGGCGTTGATGGGCGGACCTACATCACCTATGTGAACTCCATCCTGGATCAGCGTGACGGCCACCGCATCGTCTACATGCCGACGTTCAGCCCCGCGGATGCGCTCAATCGGGCGGCAGCAGCGGTCTGGGAAGGAATGGGCTATGAAGTGCGGCCGGTCGACTGTACCGCCACAAGCCGGAATTTCGGAGCGCTGCACTGCCTGGTCAACGTCTTGCACCGCGATGGAATGTGAGCGAGACCTTTAACGCCGGCTACGAGGCCGGCGCAGACTACGCCCCCAGCGGCGAACTCCTGGCCGAAGCCGAGGCCCTGCAATACGCGTTCTACGACCTGGACGGCAAGACAAGGCGGGCGATTGCGCTGGACGACTTGGTGATGGCCGTGAGCGTGGAGACGCGGCGCAGGTGAGGGGAGGCCCTAACATCCGAAGCGACGGTAACGTGCTTTTCTTAGCGCGTGACGTTGCCGTGATCGTAGGTCACACCGACCTTCGGCAATTCTTTGGCGAGTGTCTCGGCTGCATCGCGTGTGACACGCGGTCCGGTCAGGCTGACCGCGCGAAGCTTGGGAAACGACTTCAAGTATTCGAGTCCGTCATTGTCGACGCGAGTATTGTCCAAGTACAACTGTTCGAGTTTCGGCAGGCGCGACAGGCTCCTGAGTCCCGCCGAGGTAACCGGCGCATCCGTCAAGAACAGGCACTGAAGATTTGGCAAGTCGGTAAGCGATTCCAGTCCGGCATCGCCGACTTGCGTCTTATCGAGGAACAGGCGGTTCAGGTTCTTCAGGCCGTTCAGGTGCCGCAGGCCCTCGTCGCCCACCCGCGTGTTGGAAATCAGAAGCATCTCCAGCGAATCGCTGTGTTTTAGGCTTTCCATGCCGAGATCCGTTATGGGCGTGCTTGTCAGCGAAAGCACTTTCAGCTTGTGCAAGTTTCGTAGGTACGTCATGCCCCGATCGCCAAATCTAGTATTGTCCAAGCGAAGCTCTTCGAGGTTCGTGCATGCGGCTAAATTCTCGGCGTGCGAATCGCCAATGGTGGTTTCAGAGAGGTGAAGCTTTTTGAGTGCGGGGAAATGAGCGATGCTTTGCCAAACGTCGTCGGTCACTTTCGGACCGGCAATCGAAAGGAACTGAAGCTCCGCGCATCCGCTGAGCGCGTCGAGACCGCGGCCACGGAAAGCGAGCGACGAGAACGTCAACGATCTTAGTTGTTTCAGGTCTTTGAGTCTCGCCAGTCCGGCGTCGGTAATGTTCGTATCGTAGAGCCCAAGTTCTTCTAACCCGATCAGTCCGCGCAGGTGTTCGAGCCCGGCGTCGGTAATGTCGTTGCCGGCGACGCGCAGCGAGACCAAGCGCTGGCAGTGGGCAAGGGACGCAAGCCCGGCGTCCGTAAGTTCTCCACCATTGAGTTCGACCCGCTCAAGGGAGTGCAACCCACGTAGTGGTGCAATCTCGGCGTCAGTTGTCTTGTGATATCCATGGACCTGTATGTAGCCAAAGTCTGCCGCCACAGCATTTCCCCGCTCGTCGAGTTCGAGACGCGTATACGACTTCCGCAGAGCCGCAATGCAATCAGGATCGTCGGGCTCTCCCGGAGTGGTGGCCGCGGGTGGCGTCCAGTTGCGATCTCGCGCGAGCGTGAAGACATAGGTGTGGTAGTCGCGGTCGGAAGCGAATTGCCTCGGCCGGGGCCATCCGTTGTTGCCGCCAGCGGAGAAACAAACTCGAAGCTTGTCACCGTCGAGGGAAAAGATACCCTTGAGGTTACTCCGTGGGGCTGCAAATGGTTCCTTGTCGGACGAATAAAAGTCGATCCAGGCTGGCGTGTGCGACGGGTCGAGTCGTAGCGTTCCCCGCGTCCTGTAGCCGGGCGATCCGGTCGTCAGCCGATCGCCGGCGATGACCCAACTCGCGCCTTTTCCGCCGCGCAATGCGACGAAATCGCCTTGTACGTCCATCAAGATCCACGCGCCTTGCAATCGCTCGCGCATGGCGCGAACGGCGGCATTATCGAGCCATTCGGAGATCGGCCAATCATAGGACGCTTTTTCAAGTTCTTCGAGCCTCTGCTTTTTGATCTTGGTCTTCTCGGCTTGGCTTGCGTTGGCCGGATAGCTCTCCACAATAGTGAACTGCATGCGCGCGCCGCCCATGTGCCCGAAGTATCCGCCCCATTCGAGATAACCGAGATACTCCTCCAACTGGTTCTGTTCGGTCTTTTCTCCGGGACGTTTCGCGACCCTGTAAGAGGTCTGCGGCGAAGCCCAGTGCTTAGGCCACATTCCCAATCCCTTGCCCTGGGCGTCGATTACCTCCGCATACTCGAAGCTTGAGGCGGTCGTGCCGACGATACGAATCTTTTTGTCGGCATACCTGCGCGGGTCTTTGAGAACGGTGTGGATGTCGGCGTCAATCGGTTCTTCTCGAACCAGGTCTTGCAGCGGTCTTTTCTGCCAAGCCGGACGCGGAAACGGATGGGCCAAGAGGTCGTCCCGCTCGGGCGGTGCAAATGTGGTCCACTTGCCATTATCCAGACAGCACAAGCCCTTGAAACGGGTGGCGAACCAGACGCGCCCCTGCTTGTCGAAAGCGATGTCTTCCGCGGCCTCATTTCCCAGGGGAGTGCCGGCGAAGTAACGCTGCATTTGTTGCCGATCGCCGGCGATAGGTCCATGCGGTGCGATGTAGCCGGCAAATCGCCCGTCCCGTTCTACACGCAATACGGCGATGCCCGATTTCGGCATTTGGTCCGTCACCACTTGGCTACGGCCGTCCTTGAAGGAATAAGTTTTGTAGGTAGGCAACCCAAAAGGGTTCTCCGTGCGATCGACACCGACGGCAACTAAGTAAATCGCGTCAGACGTAGGGTCGCACCAAAGCCTGCCGATCTCCAGTTGCTGTGTCTGGCTGTCTGCGGGTCGGGTCCAATCCTGGCCGTTGAAGCAAAGAAAACCCAAGTGGCATGCGACCCAGAGATGTCCGTGACGGTCGACATCGATTTTGGGCACTCTGCCGGTCATGCGGAAGGTACGGGAGCCCGGGCCGTTGACGCCCACGCGTCCGTCCGCGCCAGATTTCACATTCGGACTGATCGATTCGATCTTGCCCTTCTCCACCCGGAACAAACCAGTTGGCCCGTAATCGGCCGTAAACCAAACGCTACCGTTTCCATCGCTGCGAATGCAACGGATAGCGCCAATCGAATCGCGCGGCCCTTGCGACGCGGCGAAGACCTGCCATCGCTTTCCATCGAATGAATAAAGGTATCCCCGTTCGGAGCCGAACCACTTCACGTTCTTTGCGTCGACGTAGACTGCCGAGATACCCTCGTCGGGAACGGGCGTATTGTACGCGTTATGCACGAAGAATTTCCCCTGGCGATAGACAAAAATGCCGGCATAACGACTGCCGATCCAGAGAGTTCCGTCGCGGTCGAACGCCAGCGAAGTCAGTTCGCCGCCGATGCCGCCGACCGGCTCTCCTTGAAGCTCAGCTTGCGGCGCCCCGTCTGCCCACGCAGCGGACGCCATCAGCAAGATAATGGCCGCAAGCAGTGAATGAAGTCGTCCAGACATTGCATATCCTCCGGCAGAAAAATGGGGTACACTGGCTTTTGGCAATGCGAGAAAAGAGAGGTCGCGCGCTCCTGGCTCGCTACACTATCAGTGTAATCGTAGTTTGGAGCACGTGCTATTCCCGCATGCTGCGCGGTTGGCCGCATAGCAGGGAATAATTGGCACGCCCGGCCGCGATAAGCAAGGGGCGGGCTTGATCGTCGACGAAGGAGTTTCAATGGGGAAATACTTGCGCAAATCGCTTCGACGCCTCAACAACGGCTTGATCGGCCGTAAACTTATTCGCGCGCTGCTCGTCTTGCTGGCCTTCATCGCGGCAAATGCTTCGGCCGCCGAGTCGCCGCGGGGCTCCGCTCTCCCCGATTTCGCCCGGCTTCCCGACCTGCATTCCTTGCACTCGCTGCAACTCGGCCGGGATACGACCGACGACATGCTCATGTACGTCGAGGGCCTGCAGAATCTGCGCGATTTGGCGATGCAGGAATCGAGGGTTAGCAGTGCGGGCCTCCGTCACCTCTCCACCTTGACACAACTCGAAAAGCTCAACCTGAGCCGCACGCACGTCGGCGACGCGGGACTGGAATACCTCAAGCCGCTCATCAATTTGAAACGGCTGCGGCTTGCAAATAGCGCGGTGACCGGTCTGGGGCTGCCGGCGCTCAAGCCGTTGAAAAAGTTGGAGGTTCTCGATGTCAGCGGCCTGTCGTGCATCCTCGATGACGATCTTGCACAGCTTGAGGAATTGGCCGCGCTGCGTGAACTCAACCTGCAAAATGCGATGCTGTGCGGACCCGGCCTGAAGCACCTCGCGCACCTCACTCGATTAGAGCGACTGGTCTTGCCGCGCACCGGTCTCGATACAGGCGCCGTAGAAGCTCTTCGAAAGGCGTTCCCTCGGCTAACGATCGAGCAACCCGAGGACTATCGCGCGGCCCGCGCGGTCTATGAGCAGGGCGATTCGGGACCGGGAACGAGCGGAGAGTGGGATCCCTTTTGGATGGGCGATTACGAGACGGCCATAAAGATCTTTTCCCACTACCTCGATAGCCCACAACATACGTGGCACACGACGCTTTGGCTCGGTCACGCCTATGCGCTCCAGGGTGACAATCGCCGGGCTGCTGAAACCTATCATCGCGCCCTACGCGAATTGCAGGCCGACATTGCGAAGCCGCAACCGCCAGCCGAGTCGCCCGAAGACGTACGCCCACCGCGAAAGTTGACAGACGCGTGTCCGTTGATTCACTATATCGGTGAATTTGAGTCGCGGGAACTGAAAGATTGTAAAGCGGCGCTCAGCACACTTTTGCAAGTCCGCGAGTTCCCGCCCGAATACGGATCGTCGAATTTTCCCAGCGAAGTCGATGCGGTTGATCTCCTCGCCGCCGAGGCATGCGAACAATCCCAGGACTACGCCGGCGCGCTGAACCATTACTTGCGGCTCCGATTTGCAGTCTTGCGAAGGCCCAACCGCCTTGCCGATAAATGCAAGGCCTGCATCGCCGCGCTTCGCGACAAGCTGCCGGATGTAATCGCGCCCGAAGGAAGAAGTTTCGCCATTTTGACGGTCACGAGCAGTCAGACAAAGTTTACGCCTAACGCAGAATCCCTTCGGAACGGCCAAGACGACGTATTGGCCGAAGATGTCTTCACGATCGTCGCGCCGTGTGGCAAGACGATCGCATCCTTTCAAATGACCATCGCGCCCGATGTGGCCTATCCGGGTGGTTCATGCCTCTGGGGCGACTCGGACAAAATGGGCGGCGGTTGGCTCGATTGGCGCAGCGGCCAGCAGGCCACACCATCGCAGCCGGAATTAAAACCGCGAACCTTCAAACCCATTGCCGCCGGGACGGACGTCGTCTACATGTATTTTCCCCGCGCTAAGAAGCGTCCGAGCATTAAGGAGTTGACGGTATGTGTCTTGAAATGGGCTGACGAAAAGGCGTCGCCCACAGTTCCGGTCATGCCCGTGCGCCGGCTCCAGTCGGTCGGACCTTTTGACTCAGTGGCGCTCGAAAGTCCTGGTATCGGTTCGACCGGCCTAGCCGATGCCGCCTTGACGAAATTGACGGATGGCCGCTGGCTGATCGCCGTGCCTGTTCCCGGTCCCGATGGCCGCCGCAGCATCAAGCTGACAACGAGTCGCGACCAGAAGTCATGGGAACCGCTCCGCGATTATGATCGCCATGATATGTTCGACGCGATCGAGCCGTCGCTATTCCAGGAAGGCGACGAAACGTGGATGTTCTACCGCTCGAATCGCTTTGAGTTGAACAGCGTTTCCACGGCGGAAGTTCGGCTCGGGGCAAAGGGTCTTGACGACCGTCACGGATCGGCCTTCCCGCTAACGGCAGGCGTCGTCTCCTATTTTTATCGATTCGTCGTCTTCCGATGCGGCCGGTAGCCGGTGGCGGGCGTTCGGTTGGCCGGATGGCGCGGCGACAGCTTGGCTTTCTCGATGACCTTTGGCGGCTTCGAGGAGATTAGGCATTCCGGGCCGTCGCCGATCAGGTCGGGGCGGCCGGCCTCGGTGAGAGCCTCATGCACGTCGGCGTAATCCTCCGGCTTGAAGTATTGCAGCAGGGCCCGCTGCAATCGTCGCTCTCGCGCGCCGCGCGGCACGTAAACCGGCTTGCCGCTCAGTGGGTCCAGGCCGGTATGGTACATGCACGTGGCGATGTCCATCGGGCCGGGGATGAAATCTTGCACCTTGTCGGGCTTCAGGCCGTGCCGCTTGAGATACAAGGCCAACTCGATCATCGCCGGCAGGTCGCTGCCTGGATGCCCAGCGATGAAGTACGGCACAAGAAACTGTTGCTTCCCCGCAGCGGCCGACTCGCGGTGGAACTCGCGGGCGAATGCCTCAAACTCCTCAATGGCCGGCTTTTTCATCAGCCGCAGCACCTCGGGATCGCTGTGTTCGGGCGCGACCTTCAGCAGGCCGCCCGTATGATGCCGGGCGATCTGGCGGATGTACTCCGGGCTGCGCCCGGCCAAATCCATGCGAATGCCCGAGGCCACCAATGTCTTCTTGACCCCCGGCTGCTTTCTGGCGGAACCGAGCAGGCACAGCAACGGTCCGTGATCGGTGGCCAGCAGCGGGCAGATCGTCGGGTGCAGGCAGCTCAGCCGGCGGCATTTGTCCCGCATGTCCGGCTGTGAGCAGTTCATCTGATACATATTGGCCGTGGGACCACCCAGGTCGCTGATCGTGCCCGAGAAGGCGGGGTCTTCGGCCATGCGACCGATTTCGTCGAGGATCGACCGCTCGCTTCGGCTCTGAACGATGCGGCCTTCGTGAGCGGCGATCGAGCAGAACGTGCAGCCGCCGAAACAGCCTCGCACGATCTGGATCGAATCCTTGACCACCTCGAAGGCCGGAATCCGTTCTCGGCCGTAACTGGGATGCGGACGCCGCGTGAACGGCAGATCGTAAACGCGATCGATTTCTTCCTGCGTAAGCGGCCACGCCGGCGGATTGATGACCACCGCCTCGCGCCCGTGATACTGTACCAGCCACCGCGCGTTGTAGGGGTTTGTCTCGCGGAAGATCGTCTGCGTCATGGCGGCGAAGGCGGCCTTGTCGGTGGCGACTTCTTCGTAGCTGGGGAGGAGGACGGTGTCGGAATGATGAATGGTAAATGATGAATGATGAATGCCTCTTCCAGAAGCCTCAAGGCTGGTGAATTCATCATTCATCCTTTTGCATTCATCATTTGTCTCACTGGCTCCCAACCGGTAGGCCGCGCCGCGGATGTCGCGCAGATCGCGCACCGATTGCCCGGCGGCCAGCCGTTTGACGATCTCCATCAGCGACCGCTCGCCCATGCCGTAGACGAGCAGGTTGGCCTTTGCGTCCAGCAGGATCGAGCGGCGGACCTTGTCGCTCCAGAAGTCGTAATGGGCGAGGCGTCGCAGACTGGCTTCGACGCCGCCGGCGATCACCGGCACGCCCTTGTAGGCTTCGCGCGCCCGCTGGCAGTAGGCCAAGGTGGCCCGATCCGGCCGTCGGCCGATCTGTGCGCCGGGGCTGTAAGCGTCGTCGTTGCGGACCTTGCGGTTGGCCGTGTAATGGTTGAGCATCGAGTCCATGTTGCCGGCACTGACGGCGAAGCAGAGCCGCGGGCGGCCGAACGATCGCCATGGCTCGCACGAGTGCCAGTCGGGCTGGCTGAGAATCGCCACGCGAAAGCCCTCGGCCTCCAGCACCCGGCCCAACAGGGCCATGGCAAAACTGGGATGGTCCACATAGGCGTCGCCAGTGACAAACACCACGTCGACGGCGTCCCAGCCGCGCGCAGCGACCTCGGCCGGCGTCATGGGCAGCGGCAACGGGGCGGACGGTGATGGACAAGGCAAGGTAGGAATTATATTATGCACACCTGTAGTATACGATCTGGTGAACCAATGTTCGAGTGGCAAGGTCGCCATACTGACTGTCTGAACACGCCGAATGCGAATTCTCCAGTCGTTTTAAGGTGGTAAGTTTCACGTCGCTCTTCAGACGCAAGGCAATGCGTTTTCTGACGTTTGACCAGCGTTCTAATCATCAGTCGAAGGCGGAGTGGCGTTGCCATCCGGCTGACATTGCTTGTGCCCCAACACGGTCCTGCCAACCGCCTCGGCGCCATCTCAGTAGAAACCGTGGAAGTCAGCACAGTACTTAGAATCGCTGCCTGGCCGTGATTGTCTATGGAAGGTGAATGTTTCCTGATAGAATTGTTGTAGTCGAGGGTACGTCGTTGATTGGGAAATAACTCGAACGGGATTTTGCAGTGGACTGCAATGGATACCGTAGGAAATCACGCTGAACTGAGTAATTCTACGCAAGACGTTTCGGGTGTCGTAGCGCGCTCACCTTTTCAACTTCGGTCATTGCCGATTCGTTACAGGTGGGAAGTGTCCCGACGGCATCCGTATTACCAACACTGGTGGCGAACGGCTCGGGCATACTACCGAAACAAGCCGCTTCGTCATCCTGCGGAACCTTTGCTTCGGCAAACCGCAGTCGTGTTGCTTGGAATGATTGGAGTATCTGGCGAACCACCGGACCCGGGCACTGAGTTCAGCGACCTGGGGGCTGCCAAGTTGAACGCCGCTTGGCTTTCCGGGGCAATTCATCCCGTCTCGTTACGTGGTATTGCAGGGATGCTGATCGGGCTGTTGCCTAAAGAGACCGTGGGGCGTGTCGGTATTCTTCTCGTTGAGGCAGGTTGCGACGACCAGGAGAATGCGCCCCCACGACAGGTTAAGGCGATGCTAGACCTCCACGCTTTGGATTTGCCGGGACTCGATTCCTACGCAGATGAGCCAATCGTGTCCGTTAACCCAGCGGCTTCTGGGCGGCAGATTACGAAGGCCATTTCCGATTTGGTCAAACAGTGGAAGAGCGAGCGGCAATTGGAGGAAAAACGCGATCGCTCCGACAAGTATGCCGATTACCTCCGCGTTTGGGATATGCGGGAAGGCTGGACAGGCGAAGAGTATGATCTCTCCCGAGAAAAGAAGCTTCGAGAGGTGGCAATCGAGATCGGGCTCGATCTTTCGACGGTCAACAACCATTACCGCAGTGCCTTTGAGATGATCGTCGGGCAACCCTATTTGCCCGACTTATGGTGCCGGGTCTTCGCGGTTGTCAAGCTGATGGACTTGACAGGAGAGAATATCGTGGGCCGTGTGACCCATCACCGGCCGCTCGTTTCGCCGACCCGACGGCCTGTACCGGAAAGTGCCCTGGGGTGTGCATCCAAGAAAAGAGATGCCAGAACCCCCACAGCCGCGATACTCGTCCCTCAAGAGGTGGATAACTGCCTCAGTTCTCGCCGCCATACTGGCTCAACGCCCGACCGCCGCCGTCACTCCAACCTGCGGCGGAGTGCCCCACGAGTGCCCCACCGACGTAGGCAAGCAGTCTCGAAACGCTTCGGATGCGAAATCTTGCGAATGCTATACGGCCATCCCGGGCACAGCATCGGCGTCGGCGGACGGCACGACTTACGCAGCCGGCGACGCTGTAAAACGCCGCAAACCATACAGTGGGAGTGAACCCGTCTGGGAAATCCCAGATCTTGGCGGCATTCTGGCGATTTGAATACCGATCGGCGGTCTCGGCCGGAAAATCGGTGAGCAGTCGGTCGGAGTGTCGAAAAACAAACCCTTCTTCGGAGACATGTTCTGTCCACACAACTCTTGGCTCCCGAATCATCATGCGGAGCTTCCTGAACGTAAGTTAGCGGGCAAATAGATTGGCGCGGCGGTAAACGGTTACGGACCGTTACTAATAGAGAAGGGCCGACCGGTCTCGTCCAATCGCTAGGCAACCCCCTATCGTTATGGGTGCCCTCGCACCGCCGACTTGCTCGGTTGGTATCCATGCAACCGGCGTGCGAGGGCCCCGTAGTCACTTCGCGGTGGGCGACACAGCCACGATCGACAAAATCAACAGGGAACACGTCTTGATCCAATTGAGCAGTTTGCCTATCCTGTGCATCCAACATGTGGCTTGTTCGCCGACGCCAGGGAGCGGGGATACCAGACAAGCTGCGAACTGGAGCCCCCCGCATGCGCAAATTCCCTGCATTCTGCCTCGCAATGCTTCAGTCGGCTCTGCTGCTGTCGGTTCCGGCGGCGTCCCATGCTCAAGAGGCGAGTCCTATTCCTGCGCCCGGCAGCATCGGACCGTACTTTACGGAAGACGTGCCACGTCTACCCCCAGTGGGCCAAGACTCAGCCGAGCCTCCTTTCTTGAATTCCGGCACACTGATGCCCGACCAAGCGGGAGGTGCGGGGGCACTAGGCGCAATGCCGCCAGGCCCTGGGCACAACGGTCCCTCACCCGGACTCGGCATGGGGATGCCGGGCATGGATGGACCGGGGAGTGGAGGGCCGTTTCGGTACTCGGCAATCTGGTTTCCCAGTACCTCGGTCCAGGGCCAAGATACGAAATGGGCGCTTGTCGGGCAGGATTTGTCGGTGATGTGTCCCGTCTGCATGGACGAACCGAACGGAGTAATGTTTATGGGAGGCGTTAGCAACCGTCTGATACAGACCGACGCCGTCTTGCCTGCCACCGGACAGCCATATCCCAGCGAACTGTGGAACGCCCACCTAGGCCTGATGTATCATCGGCAGTTGGACAACGGCTGGATGGCAGGCGGCGGCATCAACTTGGGATCGGCAAGCGACCGCCCGTTTGGCGCGCTTCGCGATATGAACATCGGAATGAACGCCATGCTCAGGGTGCCGCAAGGCGAGCACAACGCCTGGATGTTCTCCCTGATGTACTCGCCGATGAGTGAAATCCCTTTTCCCATACCCGGCGTCGCGTTCAACTGGAACCCTTCGGAACAGTTCCACGCGAACATTGGTATTCCTTTCCAAGTCACCTATCGGCCGACGGATGATTGGACGTTCGAGGCAATGTACATGCCCATCCACACGATCCACGCCAAAGCCACGTACCGATTCAGCGAACAGATTCGCGCGTTCGCCAGTTACGATTGGGCCAATGAGGTATACGCACTTGCGGATCGCGTGGACGACAACGAACGGTTCTTCATGTACGACCAGCGCGCGGCTCTTGGACTGGAAGCAACTCTGGTGCGATTTGCCACGGTGGACTTAACGGGCGGTTACGCGTTCGACCGCTATTCCTATGAGGGGTCGCAGACGTCGGCATTCAACGCAACTCAGATCAACCGCGTGGATATCGGCGCCGGTCCGTTTGCCGCGCTGCAATTGAAACTCCGTTTCTAATCCCCGACCTCCATGGAAGTACGTTGATGGCAACCCTCAATCGCTCGTTTCTCACGTCTGCTGTTCTTCTGATCACCGCCAGTGGCTTCGCACAATTGCCCGGCCAGTTCCCGCCTATGGGGCCGCCAAGCGGTGCCGAATTGCCGGGCGGGCCCATGCGTGGAGGCCGCCCACCATTGCTTCTCTTGGCTGCCCAAAAGTCAGTTCAGGCCGATCTGAAGTTGAAAAAGACGCAGACGCAGCAAATTCAGAAGGTTGACGCTAAAATGAGAAAGGCGACCATGGATGCCATGCGGGCGGGACCCCAGGCGATGGCCGCGACAATGGAATCGACTCTCAAGGATTCCGAGAAGGAATTGGCGGACATCCTCGCCGAGGAGCAAATGACCAGACTCAAGCAAATCGCAACGCAGCTTCAAGGGCCGCAAGCCGCACTCGATTCCGAAGTGTCGGAGAAGTTGCAGTTGACCAAGGAGCAGGCAAGCAAGGTCCAAGGTCTGACTCGCAAGGACGAGAAGAAGCTCAACACGATTCTGACGGAGGAGCAGCGCACCAAATGGCAGGAAATGGTTGGCCGACCGTTTCACGGTAAGATTACACTGCCCACACAGCGGATGCCGCCGCCGCGAAACTGATTGTCTTGAGTTGAGAACGAGCCATGAGCGCTTCACTATCACCGGACCAACTGCTCGGGCATGCTCAAGACGGCAATCCCGAACATCTCGGCCAGTTACTGGAGAACTACCGGCATTACCTCCACTTGTTGGCACGTCTTGAGATCGGGCGGAACCTTCAGGCGAAGCTCGACGCCTCTGATCTTGTGCAAGACACGCTGCTGGAGGCACACCGCCACTTCTCAGCCTTCCAGGGTGCAAACGAAACGCAGTTCGTTTGCTGGTTGCGGCAGATCATGGCCGCAAGCCTTGCCAACCTCCTGCGGCGTTATCTTGGAACCCAAGGCCGGGACGTTCGCCTGGAAAGACAACTGGCAGTTCAACTCGATCAGTCCTCCCGGCTTTTAGACCGTGGATTGATCGACCCGGGCAGTTCACCCAGTCAGCAGGCGTCCCGTCGTGAACAAGCGGTCCTTCTGGCGGATGCCCTCGCAAGACTTCCCGAGGATTATCGAGAAGTCATCATTCTTCGACATTTGCAGGGATTATCGTTTGCAGAAGTCAGTTCACGGATGGAACGGTCGCTCGACAGTGTTGAGAAACTCTGGATGCGGGGGCTTGCCCGTTTGCGCCAAGTCATGGGGGGTATGGAATGAGCAAAGAGCCCAATGATACTTCCGGCAATCAAGATTCTCCGCATCCGGTCACGGAACCGGATGATCCGCTCGCCGAGGACCCGCGTCTGCTGAAAATCGTACAGGAATACCACCAGGAACTGGAGTCCGGCCGGCAACCCGATAGACGCCAATGGTTGCAACGCTATCCCGACCTGGCGGAAGCACTTGGCCCATGCCTCGAAGGCCTGGAACTTGTCCATCGCGCCGCGCCCTTGGCAAGTCCGCTGTCGGGCCGTTCACCACGGCTTCCGAGCAACACACCTGAACCGCTTCTGGCAAATCCCCTCGGAGATTTCCAGATCGTGCGCGAAATTGGCCGTGGCGGCATGGGCATTGTATACGAGGCCATTCAGTTGTCCTTGGGGCGTCATGTGGCCCTGAAGGTGCTGCCGTTTGCGGCTACCTTTGATGCCAAGCATTTGCAGCGATTCCGGCAGGAGGCGCAGGCTGCGGCCCACCTTCACCATGCAAACATCGTTCCTGTGCATGGCGTTGGCTGCGAGCGTGGCATCCATTTCTATGCCATGCAGCTTATTGATGGTCAGTCTCTGGACGTGGTGGTCCGTCAACTGCGTCATGAGGCGGGAATGGGGCCGCTTGAACCCGGCTCGGCAGATCGCTCCTCTTCCACCCGTAACCACAAATCTTCAGGCATCCGTTCCATCATTGTCGAGACCGAAGATTGGGAACCGGGGCCGAACGATCCGGCTACGGCCCGTCCGCCAGTCGCGGCTGACCATACCGACACAACCCAGAGGCAGCTCTCAGCGCATTTCTCGACCCACCGTACCGGCAAAGAGCCGGAGCGCTACCGGACGATCGCGCGGTGCATGGCCCAGGCGGCAGAAGCCTTGGAGTATGCGCACCAGGAGGGCATCGTTCACCGGGACATCAAGCCGGCGAATCTCTTGATCGACTTCCGCGGAAACGTATGGATTACCGACTTCGGCCTGGCCCACTTCCACGATGCTCCGGGCCTGACGCACACAGGCGACGTCATGGGCACGGTCCGCTACATGAGTCCCGAACAGGCATCCGGGCAGCGGGTTGTCCTCGACCATCGCACTGACATCTACTCGCTGGGCGCGACGTTTTACGAATTGTTGACGCTCCACCCAGTATTTGCGGGCAGTACGCGTCACGCGCTGTTGTCTGACGTGCTCAACCGCGACCCGCGCCCACCGCGCAGCCTGGATCGCAGGATATCCGAGGAGCTTGAGATCATCATTCTTAAAGCGCTCAGCAAGAATCCGGCGGATCGCTACCCTTCGGCCCAGGAACTGGCCGACGACCTGCATCGCTTTCTGCGTGACGAGCCCATTCGGGCGAAACGACCCTCAGCCGTGGAGCACGTTCGCAAATGGTCGCGCCGACACCCTTCACTCCTTGTCGCGGGAATGCTGATCATGTTCCTGACGCTCGTCGGTTCGTTGATCGCCAACTGGCTGATTACCAGCGCGAATGAGCGGACCAAGGCGGCCCTGGCCGAGTCCCAACTTCGTACGGAGGAAGCAGAGAGGAGATTCCAACAGGCGCGACGGGCCGCCGACCTCTTGATCGAGGTGAGTGAGAAGGAGTTACCTGACAAGCCGCCAGCGCAAAGCCTGCGAAAGCGGCTTCTGGAAACGGCACTCGCCTACTACAAGGATTTCATCAGTCAGCGCCGTGGCGATGCGTCCAGCCAGGCTGAACTCGTCGCCGTTCAAGACCGGCTCAAGAAAATCCTTGACGAATTAACAGTCATGGACGGCGCGGGGCAGTTCATTTTGCTTTGTGATCGTCGCGTTCAGGTTGACCTTGGCCTCAACGACTCTCAGCAACGGAAAATTGAAGCCCTCAGCGAGGAGTTTGCCCAGAGGCGGCTCGATTCCTTGCACGATTACCATCAACCGTCGTCGCCTGCCAATCGGTCCCAATTCGTGGAACTTGCCCGCGCCAACGATCACGCCATGCGAGCCGCGCTTACCGAGGCGCAATTACAGCGATTAGAGCAGATCACCCTGCAAGTCCACGGCCCGATGGTTTTTTCTCAGGCTGACGTGGGCAAGCGGTTGCATCTGACGGACGCGCAACGCCAGGCAATGCAAGATATCGCGATGGACGCATTTGCGCCCCCTTGGGATCCTTTGAGCCTCGGAAGCAGCCACCCCTCGACAGGCAGTTCTCGTGCGGTGAACGTACAAAGTGTAATGAAGAAGTTTCTCGTCGTACTGACGCCGGAACAGTTGACCGAGTGGAAGAAGCTTACGGGGCCGCCCTTTAAGGATGCTTCCGAGTTCCTGCCGTCATGGCCACGGTACGCACCGTGAGTAGGCGTAAGTCTTGCCGCTAAGAAGTGTCGTGAGAACCACACTGGTTATTCTTGTTCTGATTGGGGCTGCGTCTGGCGGCGCGGTGTATTATGCCAAACACGCGACGACCGATACTCGCCCGGCCTTTCGCGCGGTGGCCGTGACACGAGGTGATTTGCTGTCGACGATTAGCGCCACCGGAAGCTTCGAGACTGGATCCCATCGAAGCCTTGCGATACGAGTGAGTGGACAACGGATGGGAGGTCACGAAAACCTTAACAATCGCAAGGACACACCGCGATGACCATTCCCCAAAGAGCGCTCCGCATGCTTCTGGCTGAAGATGCGCCGGACCACCAGAAATTAGTCGCGTACATCCTCAGAGGACGCGGCCACACTGTTGACATCGCTGGAGACGGCCAACAAACGCTTTGCATGGCGCAACAGGCCCGCTACGACGTAATCCTGATGGATGTGGAAATGCCGGGCATGGACGGCCTGGAAACAACGAAGGCGATTCGGGCCTGGGAAAACGGCAACCGGCGGGTGCCAATCATCGCTCTGACCGCCCAGGCAATGACAGGCGACCGCAAGCGGTGTCTGGCGGCCGGTATGGACGCCCACTTGTCGAAGCCGATTAACCAGCACGAGATGATCAGCCTCGTCGAAACCCTGGCCGGCAAGACAGCGGCGGGTCACTGATCAACGTGGCGGCCAGAATACGATTGTGGAATGTTCAGCGGGCTTTGAGTGCCTCCTGCGCCAACGAGCCGCGCGACAGCAGAACCACACGCCATGAAGACTGCCCAGAAGATCACACTCACCGAGGAAGCAAAACGCTGAATGTCTGGTTGCGCCTCCCTACGGCCGCTCGCTTGACTTCGCGAGCGAAGATCGTCTTGGCGGTCGCTAATGGTAGAACGAATCAGGACATCGCCAGGCAATCGCGGGCGTCCCCCAAACAATTCTCATTGTGTGGCGGCGGTTTTCGGCCGACATCGTTACCTATACGGTAGGGAGTCGCTACGAGGCTCCCAATGCTGACCCACAACCCATTTACACAGGAGAAATAGGATGCGCAACATGGTGTGGAGTATCGCGGCCGTTGTCGCAGTCGTTGTTCTGCCGCAGATTCTGGCAGCGGAAGAGCCGAAGCCCCTCGGCCCTCCCGGTCCCGAGATGCTTTTCAAGTTGCTCGATGCTAACCACGATGGGGTGATTTCCGAAGATGAGATCCCGGCCGATGCCCCCGAACCTCTGAAAGCCCTTCTCAAGGCGGCTGACAAGAAGCGCGACAAGAAGGTGACGCTGGAAGAGTTCGTGGCAGCGGTCAAAGAGCATCCGCCTGTCATGCCGCCCTTCGGAATGCCTGGTGGAATGCCAATGCCTGGAATGGGCAGCGGGATGCCGATGCCCGGAATGCCCGGCGGAAGAATGCCGCCCTTCGGTCCTGGTGGTCCGGCAGTCGGTTGGATGCTCCCTGGTCCTTCCGGATTTCCCCAAGAGGGATCGCTGGGTAAGGAACCCGACTTGAAGACATTGTTCGCGAAAATGGACAAAAATAAGGATGGCAAACTAACGGTCGAGGAGTTCACCGAAGGAATGAAGAAACTGCATGAGGAAATGACGGCACACCTGCAAGCAGCGGGCCATATGCCTGGGCCAGGAATGCCGATGCCTCCAGGTCCCATGCCTGGTATGCCAATGCCGCCGCCACCGTTTCCGATGTCCGGTATGATGTCGCCGCCTTTCCCAATGCCCGGCATGATGATGCCACACGCAGGACCTGGCTCCGGGATGTTGGGACGATCGATGCCGGGACCTCATGGTTGCCCGTCCCCGGCTATGGCAATGGATGCCAGACTCAAAGACCTGGAGGCGAAGCTGAAGGCATTGGAAGCCAAAGTTGAAGCTAAGAAGTGAACGATCTGTTCGCTATACTGTGATGTCCAATCGCAACACTCGACGCTTTACCTAAGTTCCGTTCCTCGCAAAGGGGATGATGTGATGCGAAGTCGAAGCTGTTTACCGGTGGTCATTCTGACCGCTGCAATCCCAGGCATTGTCGTTCTTGTTGTCGGTATCGCTCCCGCTCAGCAGCCGCGGCAGCAGCAACAGCAGCAACAGCAGCAACAACAGCAGATGCAACAGCAGATGCAACAGCAGTTGCAGCAGATGCAACAGATGCAACAGAAGGCTGCCGCAGATGCTAAGAAGGCTGCCGATGCTAAGAAAGCCGCCGACGCGAAGACGGCGGCTGATGACAAAGCGGCCTCAGCGAAAGAGCGTGTGGCGAAACTGGGCACCGCTGTTAATGCGGCTCAGCAGGAGGTGGATGCGGCGACCAAGTCCCTGAAGGCGAAGGAGGATGAAGTTGTCGGCGGCCAATCGACAGCTTCCGAGTTTGGCAAAGTGAGGGAGGAACTCAGAGAGGCTGACACGAAGTATCAGGACGCCCGCAAGTCGGTGCTGCAGTCCGACAGTTTCAAGGACCGGCTGGCCAAGGCACGGGACTCGGACGAGCCGGCAACTGCGGTGCTAGCCCTGAAAAAGGAGTTCTACGCGATGCCTGAAATTGCCGGAACGCGGACTAGGTTCCAGGAGACTAAGGAGAAGTACGAACTCTTGCGGACGAAGCTCTTGCAGGCCGATCCCATGTGGATTAACGCAGATAAGAACTTAAAGGACAAGAAGAACATCCTTTACGACCTCAAGCGTCAGTTTGCCGAGGCCAGTAGAACCGCCAGCAAGGCCAAAATCGCTGCCCAAAAAGCAGCTGCCGCCGCCGCTGCCGCTGAGAAAGCCGCGCAATCGGCTCAGTAGCTGGCGAGGCACAACCGGAACGACCTTGGACGGTGGCGTTGCTGGCGGACAGGGTCGGAATGTCGCGGCTCGCATTTGCCTCGCGATTCAAGAACCTGCTATTGAAACCGCCTCAGCAGTTTCTTATTGGAATGCCGTATGCGCAAAGCAAGCTCAATCGCGAGACCCGCGCCCAGATCAAGGCGGGCATCAAGGAACTTCTGACAACGGACACCGCGGGCGCCCAACAGGCATCCGCCAACGGCAACAGCCAGCAGAATCCTAACGGCGGTGGCCAACAGAACTTCAACAACAATGGCCAGCAGAACTTCAACGGCTACGGACCTCCCAGCCCCGGTGGTGCGTGCCCGCGCGGCCGACGGAAAAGCAGTCCACGGAGAGGTGACAATCCGGAGTCCGATCGACTCCCGCCCTTGCTTTGCCGTTGACCTGCCCGGCATCGAGGGCGCTCCTTAAGATCAGCGAGGTGTGCGTGGCCGCGGAACTCGACGTCGATTCCTGCCGAACAACTCCGATCCCGGCGACCGAGCCGCGGGATCTGCTGAGTGACCTGTTTCGCAGCGCGCGCCCATGCTGTCCCGTTGTCGAGACGTGGCAATTCACCGCGCCTTGGGGCTTCCGCGGCGCCACGAACTCGGCAGCTTTCTACTACGTTCTTCAAGGCGGCTGCCGGCTGGAGGCTACCGGTATCGACGCCGCCGTGAGCCTCGCGGTCGGCGATCTCGCCGTCCTTATGCCGGGACGCGAACATTGCCTTCGTGACAGCCGAAACAGCCCCGCCGTTCCACTCAGAGAACTGCTTGGGATCAACGCGACGGGAAGGCCGCGCGGCGTCATGCCCGATGAGGAAGGTCGCACGGCCAGGTTGATCTACGGTAGCGTCGTATTCGACGAACGTCAGATAGTCCCGCTGTTGGTCTCGGTTCCGCCCGTCGTCGTTATTCCAGGCGCAAATGGAAAGGCCATGCCATGGCTGGACCGGACGCTGAGGTTCATGATTCATGAGTGCGACCAGGGCCAGATCGGCAGCCAAGCAGTCGTCGATTGCCTCGCGCAAGTCATTTTCATTCAGGCTCTTCGCAAGTGCCTCAGCGTGCTGCCCAGCGGACGCGGCAATTGGCTCGCTGCGCTAACGGACCCGGATATCGGCTTGGCCTTGAAAGTGATGCACGCCTGTCTCGATTCGCCCTGGACCGTGGCAGAATTGGCGCGTCGCGTGTGCTTGTCGAGATCGGTGTTCGCTGCGCGGTTCAAAGACTTGCTGTCAACCTCACCCATGCAGTATCTCATGGAACGCCGAATGCAAAAAGCATGCGAACTGCTGGCCGAAGGCCAGTATGGGATCAAGCAGATCGCCTCGCAAGTTGGTTACGCCTCGAAGGCCGCCTTCAGCAACGCCTTCAAACGTTGGAGCGGCCAATCGCCCCAGGTTTACAGACGGTGCCTCCCAAAGAGGCCGACTGACTGCATAGACCCCGGCCCTAATACCTGATGACGGAGATCGCAGGCGACGCTGCCCGATGTGAGTTCGTCCCAGCTTGGCGGACGCGTATCCTGCTCAACTCTGCGTATCTACCAGGAGTCCCAAGCACTGTCCGTTGCTGCTACTGCCCAGATTGCTGAATAGCTGTTGCAGGGTCTGGATGATCTGATCGATGTTCGTAGTACCGGTACTGCCCGAGGAGCTTGTGCTGTCCGAGGAAGTCGTGCTGCTCAAAGAACTGGCAGTGTTCGCTGTGTCAGCGGTAGCCGAAGCACCACCAATTCCGTTGGCCTGAAGTGTCTGCTGTACGGCGTTGCCGATGATCGTTTGGAAGTCGGTCGAATCACCGGAACTCTGTGCAGTTTCGAGCGCGGATACGACCGCTGCCTCAATTTGCTGGTTCAAGCTGCCCGTAGACGCGGTAGTGCTTGACGAGGCCGTATTGCTGGTAGTAGTGCCACTGCTGGTCGACGTGCTTGAGGTCGAGGAATCGCTGGCAGGGGGCGGGGGCAGCATGCCCATCATGCCACCCATTCCACCCATTCCACCGTCGGCAGACTGCGTTTGCTGTTGCGACTGGTCGACGCTAATGCCGTTGGCCTGAAGCGTCTGGTCCACGGCATTCTTGATGATCGTTCGCAGGTCGGTCGAATCGCCGGAACTCTGGGAAGTTTGGAGTGCCGACACGATCGCCGCCTCGATCTGCTGGTTCAAGCTGCCCGTGGACCCGGTAGTACTCGACGAGCCGGTACTGTTGGCGGTAGCGGCACTGTTGCTCGACGCGCTCGATGTCGAGGAATCGCTGTCGGACTGTGTTTGCTGCTGGAGTTGGTCGATGTTGATGCCGTTGGCCTGTAGCGTCTGGTCCACGGCGTTCTTGATGACCGTCTGAAAGCTAGTCGAATCGCCCGATTGCTCGGCCGTCTGCAGGGCCGATAGAATCGCCGATTGAATCTGGCTCTGCAAGTTCTGCAAGGAGCTCGTATCGTCTGACGAGCTAGCACTGCTGGCAGTGTCCAATGCATCTGAAGCCGTTGTTGTTCCAGACGATTGCTGACTTTGCTGGGAAAGCATCTGGGAAAACCACACGTACGAGTTCGATCCGGATGCGCCAAGACTACTGATACCGCTCATGGGATATCCCCCTTTTCTCGAAATTGGCGAAACGACAACTGCCCCACGCAAGCAACCAAGCCTGCTTGTAGTCCTTCTCCGAGGGAAGTATCGGCCATTTTCGGTCGGGCCAAGATGCTAGATGCTCTTGAAAATGAGCGTTATCGTCCCAATGCGTCAAAAACTTAGGATGAAATTTCGAAATTTCCTGCATAATATAGAAGCTCGGTATGTGCGCTCATTGCAGCCAAACCAGTTACCGCCGAGTTCTTCGACGGTACTGCGGAACTCGGCGCGGTGGCTCTGTCGGGCAACGGCATTGCCAATTTCGTGACGAACAGTTTGCCCGTGGGCACCGATTCCATTACCGCCGAATACTTAGCTCTTGCAGGCCGGTCCCAAATGGGTTGACGCAGATAAGAGAAGGAAGATGTCATGGCTCGGGGAGTTGCAGGCAGGCTGCGTGTCGGTCTTGAGCTTCTTGTCGAGTTGTGCATCGTGGTTCTTGTTCCGACGCGGGTGGGCTTGCAGGCACAGGAGGGGATTTCCAACCCAGGGTTCCGCCGGGAGACGGTCGAACTGACCAGGCAGGGGCAACGGATACTCGACAACGCCAAAAGCATCTTGAGAACATCGTCGCTGTCCGACGCGGAGCGGCACGTGAGACTCAACGCCGTTAAGGCGGCCATGGCTGGTACGGTTGCCCTGCCGGATGACGATAATCCCGAGGTACGAAATCCGACCTTTTGGACGTTGACAGAGAGAGGCTATGTCGTGGCTGGCAGCAGCACGGCCGTCGAAGCAATCACCGACCTGTGGATCGTTCACGACAACGATGGCGCCCCGGTGCCAAGGATCTGGTGCCGCAAGTACTCCGCACTCATCATGGCAAAGGCCTACGTTCAGTACTTCCGAGATATCGGGAACCATACGGGACTGGCTGCCATGAACGACCTTATCGGCCACAAGGTCTTTCCCGTTGACCTGCCGAATGAGGGCGAGGGCGTACTTTGGAAGACGCGGAGCAGCAACGCCGATCTTCTGCCAGGCGACCAGGTGTGGTTCGAGAACCCTTACTTTCGCCGGGGACAAGAGTTGATCAAGCAGCGAGCTTATGACGAGGCCATCAACGACGGAAAGTCTGCCGCCGAAGCGACGACGATATCACAAAAGACGGCCAATGACGCGGCCGCTGGCGAGGAGGGAAGCAACGTGTTCTTCCTTGGCGACAATCAGGTTGCCGGGGGCGCAGTCTCCGTGGTCTGGACGCGTTGCCGTGATTTCCAAGGGGCAAGCCGGGGGCCTGCCCCCAGTTACGAGCAGATATACGCGAAGAACATATTCACGATTCCACGATACCAGCAGCATATCATCGACGACTTCAATACGGTGCAAGCTTACCTACAGGCAAGCCCAGACACAGTTCATCCCAGTGACTTCCAGATCAAACGGGTCCGCTCGTTGCTAAAACCTGACACGTGTGTCCAGTCTGGTTCCGATGCGGAGCGGACACGGCAACTCGATCGTCTGATCGACACGATGGCGAGCCGCAACAAGGAACCACAGTTAATAAAGTTCGTCGATGCAAGGATTCCGCAGTTCTCAGATGACTACGACTGGTCCGAACAAAGCCGCGTGCGAGCGGCCATGCTGGCAGTGCTGAGCACCAAATCGGACGAAATGTGGTGGCAGCTCCGAGAACATAACGGGGACAAGCGGTATGTCTTGACGGCTTCCTGGAACGAGTTTTCGGAGAACTTCTCCGTCGGCTCGTTCTGTTGCGATTTCGCTTCCGCCGATCTTTCCATGGCGTACGGGCGACACTTACCTGCCGTTCCCGGGCGGTTGCCTTCGTCCTTTTATCCCGAAGATGTGTTCTGGAAGAATGAGAAGGAGTGGTCTCGTATTCGGAAGCCGCTCTATCAAATGCAGATCGAGGTGTGTCAGCGGGCTTTTCAACAGTGGGCCTCGGTAAAGGGGACCGCCCCGGGTACGGGAGGTCACTTCCATACGTATACGGTGGACGAGAAGATCCGGTTCTTGGAAGCGGTCAAGAAAGAGATTGAAGAACTCAACCGCACGAAAAAAGCCGTCTTCATGAAAGCGGTTGTGCCAAGCGTTGCCGCCCCCAGTGGCTGGGAAGGTTTCGACGCTGAAAGGAGTCGGCAAGTATGGTCGGATCGCCATTAGTCCGAGTGGAAGCCAGAGCGTTTAGTGGCACCGAGGGTTCCAATGATGGTCCGGGCGACGACTTTAGCCCTGGCGGGCCTTCGCGGCCCACAAATCCTGCCTCCGAGCGGACGTATGCCGAGCTATTATGCCAAACAGGTCGCGCAAAGTGTCGTTGCGTCATCACCTAGCGTAATCCGAATTGACAATCAGGTCTTGGTTGCCGACCTGCCACTACCGTAATTACAGCCAGAAGACTTTAGGAAATCAGTTACATGAAAGAATCGTTATGCCGGAAACCGCATGTGACTGGGATGTGTCGGTAATGCACAGC
>Ga0302320_10006233_pt1 | contig 26540 bp, 19 predicted proteins | sample Bog_T0_3_FD_202130 | JGI IMG/M metagenome (GOLD analysis project Ga0302320, IMG submission 202130) | Peat permafrost microbial communities from Stordalen Mire near Abisko, Sweden - Bog_T0_3 | ecosystem: Environmental > Terrestrial > Soil > Wetlands > Peat | place: Sweden: Abisko, Stordalen Mire...
TAGCTGGCGATCTGGGCGGCATTTCGGCACGCCCGCTCCATGCGGACATGGAGCGTCTTGAGTCCGCGGAGCAGCAGATATGCGACTCCGGGATCAGAGCAACCGCCGGAAAGAATCATGGTTTCTCGAATGGGAGCAGCCCAGCGGCGCGAAGTGATGATGGCTCCGGCCGTGAGGTCGCTGTGGCCGCCGAGGTACTTGGTGGCGGAGTGAACGACTACGTCCGCGCCAAGTGCGAGCGGCTTCTGGAGCACTGGGGTGGCAAAGGTATTGTCTACGACGACGGCGATCTTGCGCTTGTGAGCAGCACGGGAGAGTGCCGCGATATCGGCACAACGCAAGGTGGGATTGGTTGGCGTCTCGAGAAAGAGCATTCGCGTTTTGCGGGTGAAGTGCTTCTCGATGTTGGCCAGCTCGGGGAAGGGAACATAGCGGGTAGTGATTCCGCAACGGGCTAGAAGATGGGAAAAGAGTTTGGTGGTTCCGCCGTAGATGTCCAGCATGGAGACGATTTCGTCTCCGGCTTTGCAGAGAGTGAGAGCGACGGCGAGTTCGGCGGCGAGTCCGCTGGCGGTGAGGATGCAGTCCTCGCCACTTTCCAGGGCGGCGATTTTCTCCTCAGCAGCGCGCAGAGTGGGATTGCCGTAACGGGTGTAGAGGAATACGTCCGGATCTCCGGCGGCGTAGCGGCGAAGCTGATCGGTGTTGCGGAGAGCGAATACGGCGGTCTGCTGAATCTCCGTGGTGAGCGGGGCATTGCGGCCATGGCGGTCTTCTCCGGCGTGAACCGAAAGGGTAGCGTCGGATGCGGCAAGATTTTTGCTCATATAGAAAAGGAACTAAGAGCCGATGGTAATCCTTCCGGATTGGAACGGGTCTAAATTTGCACACTCACGATAATGCGCCAAGCAAATCGTTGCATCGCGGTGAAGTAATTCAGAGTAGGTTCGACGAGGTGCCCTGACTCAGCGTTTAGCCCGTATTGCATCGAGGCACTGGCCGTAGAGGTCGATGAGATGTTTGGCATAATCTTCGGCTCGGGATACAGTGCCACCCTGAAAGCCGGCGCCGGGGGTTCCGGTACGGCCAAAGCCGGTAGTGGTGGCAACGAACTTCATCATTTCGAGGGCAATCTCTTCGTCGCGGCGCAGAGGCGGTGCGGGAGGAACGGGTTGGACTGGACTATCGCTCACGGGATTCTCCGGGACTGAATTGTAACTCACTGCGCCGCCCTGTGAGAGGCGGCGCGGAGCCGATGATAACAGATGATTCCAAGTATAAAGAAGACCACGAAGAGATTGCGGAGCCGTTTCGGGAGCGGGGGAATGGGGGGAACTCCCGTGGCGCAGCTATTTCAGTCCGGTCGTGGAGCCTTGCCGATGAAGCGGTGCCTGATCCGCAAGGCGGACGGAGACCGGAGGCTTGCGGGGTGCGAGCACCTCGCTGGAAATATCCTGGTCTTCCTTTGTGCCCTGGCCGAAGATGGGGCGCAGCAAACCAACTTCGAGCAGAACGGTCGAGAGTGCATCGAGCGCTGCGCCGTAACGCCGCTCGGCACGTTGCACGGTGATACCGAGGTGCAACGCGGCTTCCGGCAAACTGTGGTCGAGCAGAATGACGCCAGCAATGATCTCCATGTAATGACGCGCGACGCGGTCAAAGACGCGCTCGATATCATGGACGAAGATGACGGCGTCCTCGAAGGTGTTCAATTTGTAGGAAGAGACTCGGGCGCGAAAGCAGAGCCCACCCAGAATGCTGGGGAGGCGTCCGATATCGACAGCAACGCGGAAATAGCGTCGCAGCAGGGCTCGGGTGTAGGGCCGATATGCGGCGATGGCATCCGCAGGCTGATTGTCCGCGGGGCTCGGTACAAGTTGCAGTCCGACGATGTTTTTCATGCCTGTGCCTCCGCGCGGAGCCGGCTCCAGAAGCTGAGAAAAGATCCCCCGGCAAGCGTGATTTCCGCCTGCCTGCATGGTGCGCACGATGTCTGGGTGCTGCCGGAGCGGCGAATCCAAATGTTTCCACAGCGTTCGCAATACTTGAGTTGCATGTTGCGTAATTGCACAGGTTGCTTACTTCCGTTCATTGCTTGCGTGCCCCCTAGTAGAAAGAAAAGCCCTGGCGCGTGCAGTCTCTTGAACAGTGCTGGATCCAAAATCCAGTCAGGGTTCAAGAGACGGCCAGCGACAGGGCTCGATTTATTTGCGACGACCTGTTCGGTTTTTAATTTTTTCGTAGGCGGCACCCCAATGTGATCCGCCCAACTGCGATGTGCCTAAGGAAGGTCTGCACAAGTCAGCGAATAGCGGCAGTGTGGGGGTTTCAGGGGTTGGCGTGACTGGGATTTCAATGTGTTTGAACGGCGTGTTCTGATCTCTTGGGGGTTGCCGTCACCTCTGGAGAGTGTCGGGAGACACTAAGCCCCTTGGGTGACCAGCAGTCTGCCGCGCGAAAGAAACAGATTGCTCAGCGCACAGAGCGTGAACACCTGATTGGCGTTCTTCTTGATCCCCCGGTATCTCACTTTCGTGTAGCCGAACTTCAGTTTGATTACTGCAAACACATGCTCGACTCGGGAGCGAATGTGTGACTTCGTTCGGTTCTTCTCGCGTTCTACTTCGTCCACGCGGTCCTTGTAACGGTAGCGTTTGTTGGTCAGGTCCTGCGCCCGTGGCGCGACTTCGTGGATAGCTTCGCATTGTCCGCGATAGGCCTGATCTCCCCAGACCTTCGTTTCATTCCCGTGCAACAGATCCGGCAGAGCCGCTGAATCCGCGATGTTGGCCGCTGTCACTACCGCCGAGTGAATAATCTTCGTCTTGCTATCCACACCCACATGCGCTTTCATCCCGAAGTACCATTGGTTGCCCTTCTTCGTCTGGTGCATCTCGGGATCGCGTTTCTGTTCGCGGTTCTTGGTCGAACTGGGCGCGTGAATGATCGTCGCATCGACAATGGTGCCGGTTGTGATCTTGAGGCCGCGGCTTTCCAAGTGAACGTTGACCGTCTCTAGCATTGCACCACCCAGGTTGTGCTCTTCCAGAAGATGACGGAACTTGCAGACTGTCGTCTCGTCGGGCACAGGTTCACTGCCAAGATCGATCTGCGCGAACTGGCGCATCAGTGGCGAGTCGTACAATGCTTCTTCCACCGCAGGGTCAGAGAGGCTGAACCACTGCTGCAGAAAGTAGATACGCAACATGCGCTCGATGCCCACCGGACGGCGCCCATTGCCAGCTTTGGGGTAGTGCGGTTCCACCAACAAACACAACGCGCTCCATGGAACTACCTGCTCCATCTCTTCCAGAAATTCCGCACGACGGGTCTTCTTGCTGTACCGTTCAAATCCAGTTGTCATCGCTAGTGTCCGCTGTCTCATCTTCAGAGTCTCTCGACTCAATCTACACAATGACACTGTGGAAAGCAGAGAACTTAATCAGAGTTTCCTTAACTGTTTCAGCGGGCTTCAAGACGATTGAAACCACCACGGATGGAACGCTAACCGCGTTTGATACTCCAGTCATCTCTGGCGCCAGCGCCGCCAACTATGCACAGGGTACCCTGACCTCGGGCAAGCCCATCCTGCCACAGTTCGGTGCTAACTATAAAATCGATAAACATAGTGAAATGTTTGGCGACGCTGCATACAACGTTCGCGCCTATGTCGCTGGCGGCAACGGTTTCGGACCCGCGCCGTGGGGCGTCACACAGGTTGCGTTCAATGCGCAGAAGAGCACCATTCACCCAGAAACCTCATGGACGGAAGAATTCGGCTATCGCTACACAGGCGACAAAGCTTCGGCGCAGGTTAACTACTTCCACGTCAACTTCTCCAACCGTCTGCTGGCGTTGCAGCAGGGCCCTGGGATTGCAGGTAATGCCTCCGTTCTCACCAATGTCGCCGGAGTTACCACCAACGGTGTTGACGTATCTGGCGTCATCCCAATCGGCGCTGGCTTTTCCATCTACAACGGATTGACTTTCAGCCGCTCTACTTATGACGACAACGTGACCACCTATTCGGGATCCACCCCGGTCGTCGAAGCTATCAAAGGCAAGGTCGCCGTAGATACTCCCGAGTTGCTCTACAAGACAGAGTTATCCTATCGCAACAAGGGTTTCTTCTCCCGTATCGCCGCCGACTACATGTCTAAGCGCTACTACTCGTATGACAACACGGGCAGTGTTGACGGTCGATTTTTGTCCGACTGCTCGATGGGTTACAAGTTTCAAGAGGCAGGAGCGTTCAAGGATCTCAAGATGCAGTTGAGTGTCTACAATCTCTTTGATGAGAAGTACTACTCGTCCATTGGTACCAACGGCTTCGTTCTAAACGATTCCACTGGCACAGTGGACACGCTGCAAGTCGGATCTCCACGAACCTTTGTAGGCTCGCTTTCTGTGCGTTTCTAGATTAGTTGCACGGTGAATGCGCCCGGTGTGCGGGGTTTATCCGCACACCGGGCGCTTACCTCCATTATTTTTCGTTCCTGGAATCTGGAGACTGCAGATTGAAAGCGACATTCATAACGATCCCACATATCTTCCGCTTCCGCATCCTCATTACTTCGGTCCTTGTGCTTGTCACGTCCATCGCTGCGTTCGCCGCTGTCGAACCATCCGGAGCGCCTACAGTGCTCCTTATATCGGTGGATGGACTGAAACCAGAAGCCGTTTTGCATGCTCAGGAGTATGGACTAGCGCTGCCTAATCTGGTCCGATTGACTGAGGATGGGATGTACTCCTCTGGAGTTCGCGGCGTGTTGCCAACGGTCACCTATCCCAGCCACACCACACTCATTACCGGCGTTTCACCTGCCAAACATGGCATCTCAGCTAACACTACCTTTGATCCCTACAACAAGAATGAGAAGGGATGGTACTGGTACGCGGAGGACATCAAGGTTCCCACGCTGTGGGACGCAGCACATACCGCAGGACTGACAACCGCGAGCGTCTATTGGCCCGTCAGTGTTGGCGCCCACATTGACTATAACCTTCCCCAAATCTGGCGGACCGGCACCGAAGACGATCTGAAACTGCAACGCGCGCTTTCCACTCCGGGACTGGAACAGGAACTGGTGGCAGAACTTGGCCGCTATCCAGGAGGAATGGAAGAGACTGTCGAGTCCGACGAGATTCGTACGCGTTTCGCTGTAAGAATTATGGAGAAGAAACACCCCGCCTTCATGACGGTGTATCTTACGGGGCTTGACACCGAACAGCATGCTTCCGGACCATTCAGCGATAAATCTAACGCTGTTCTGCAGCGCCTCGACAAGCTAGTCGGCCAACTTCGCGCCGCCGCCGAGCGAGTATCCCATGATCGGGCGTATGTCTGTGTAGTTTCCGACCATGGCTTTGCAAGCGTTCAGCACGATGTGAACCTCTACGAAGCATTTCTTGATGCAGGACTTTTTTCCACGAATAGGGCGCAGAAAATTACTTCATGGAAAGCGATGCCTTGGCCCTCCGGTGGTTCAGCAGCGGTAGTCCTTGCTGATCCCAGCGACCACGTGACAGCCGCTGAGGTCGAAGCGTTGCTTAAGCATCTGGCCAATAATCCGACCAACGGAATCGACCGCGTCCTCACGCGAGAAGAACTCCAAAGTGCGGGAGGGTTTCCGGAAGCTGCCTTCTTTGTTTCATTCAAGATCGGATATGAGCTTGGGTACACCTTTACACCACCTCTGATTTCGGCTCCAACCTATGGGGGTATGCACGGATATCTCCCGGGCAATTCGGAGATGAGCTCTTCATTCTTTCTCGTCGGTCCGGGCGTGACGCGCGGCAAGTCTGTCGGTGAAATTGACATGCGCCAGATCGCGCCAACACTTGCACATATTCTTCGAGTCAGCCTCCCCGAAGCTGAATCTGAACCACTTTTAATCCACAACTAAATCGAGGGAGCCTTGGAGCTCGAACATGCCGAGCTGCTGGGAGATCGTCTCCAAATTCCCATGAGACAGCTTCTCGGAAGCAGTATGGATCGGTCGTGCAGGTTTTCAGTTCTCCGCTGATCATGGCGAACTGATATTACTCTACCTGGATACGATGGTGGCCATGCCCCTCGCCAGATGAAGTAGTACACATGAAATTCAGGCCCAGCTATTTTCGCCTTAGCAATCTCACTGGCCGGCTCGACACTATTGGTCAAGCGTCGTCGGACGGAATATTCGCAACCCGCTATGGGACCGACAAGGACCAATTGCTCCGTTGCCTCGGGATACATAAGCGCGTAGGCGACCTTGCACGCTCTCGCTGGCATGCTGAGACACGTATTACCCCTCCTGCGATTCCCGGTCTTGTCCGTTCAATGCGAACTACGTTCAAGTAGCGTCCCGTTCCCGCCCAGTCTTTATCGGGATCGCTCTTGCGCTGGATACACGCCCGGTTGAATCCAGAGTGACCATCGGCCTGGGGCCATTCGATATATGGTTGACCAAGAGTGTCGGTGAGTACCTGAAACATGCTTTCTCCAATTGAGCTGGGGCTCGTTAATAGGGTGTCGGTTTTCAACGAGCAGTGGGCGTACCTCCGCCCACGGACGATCGTCACTCTTTGGGCAGTCTGGAATGAGCCTCGTGTATACGGTGACATCATCCCGCCATCGTACGCTTCCTTAAGACAGTTTCAGGGGATGACAGGATATACTTCCCGCATGTGTGGACGATTCCGAGTTGCGCGTAAGAAGGAGATTCTTGAGGCGGCGTTTGAAGTGGCTACTTCATTGGACGATCTCGACTGGGTGCCGCGTTACAACGTCGCGCCCGGACAGGAGATTTCCGTTGTACAGCAGGATGCGAATCGACCAGTTCGACTGCTCTCGACGATGCGTTGGGGACTGATACCTTCATGGGCGAAGGAACCTTCCGTCGGCTACAAGATGATTAACGCGCGCTCGGAGACCGTAGCCGCCAAACCTTCCTTCCTGGAGCCGCTGCGCTCGCGGCGATGTCTGATTCCTGCAGATGGCTTCTATGAGTGGAAGCGTGAGGGAAAACAGAAGCTGCCTTACTGCTTCACTCTGGCTGACGAAAACATCTTTGCCTTCGCCGGGCTATGGGATCGCTGGCGCAGTCCAGAGGGACAGTTCATTGAGAGTTGCACCATTCTTACCACCACACCGAACGAGTTGATGCAGGATGTTCATGATCGTATGCCGGTCATCCTGATGCCGGAAGATTACGACCTCTGGCTCGATCCCGGCTTCACAAAGATGGAAGAGTTGCAACCATTGTTAAAACCGTACGACGCCGATGCGATGCGCTGCTACCGGGTAAGCCAACGGGTGAACCAGGTGAAGAACGACGACCCCGAGTGCGCGGTGGAGATTGAGGCGGCTTAGAGTTAGTGAAAGTCGTGTGAGCGGACTTCGGCATTGCTGATAGCAAGTGGGTGAATCTCTCGCGCCTTTACGGAGATCACGTTCTCCTGGTTCTGTAACTCGCCTTCGATCATTAGAAACTTTTCATATACCACCACCTGTTTGAACTGCTCGTAAACAGCGGGTGTAATGATGGCGTTGGCAATGCCTGTCTCATCTTCAATGCTGAGAAAAACGAAGCCTTTGGCGGTGCCGGGGCGCTGGCGGGCGATCACGCATCCGGCGATGCGTGCAGTTCTGCCATGAGGAAGTGCGGCGAGTTCGCATGCGGAGAGTATCCCCATCTGCTTCAACTCTGCTCGATGGAAGGCCATGGGATGCCTGCCCACGGTGACTCCGGTGCCGGAAAAGTCAGCGACGAGGCGCTCTTCAATGGTCATCTGACGCAGCGGAGATGATTCAGATTCCTGCTCGGACAGCTCTTCCAGCAACGGTCCCACTGGGCGGCCCGCGTACTCCACCTGCCAGAGCGCATCGCGGCGGTGTTCGACCTCGCCAAGTGAATTGAGCGCTCCGATCTTTGCCAGCAGTGCGAGGTCGCTCTTGCGCAGATCTGGTACGCGCAATGCAAGGTCTTGAATTGAAGTAAACGTATGAGACTCTCTGGCGGCAATCAATGGGATGACCGCATCCTGCCGCAGTCCACGCGCATAGCAGAGCCCGAGGCGCAAGGCGAAGCGGTGCACGTTGCCGGGTTCGGGCTCCAGTGTGCAAGGCCATAACGACTTCTGCACGTCCACGTTTTTTACGCGCAAGCCGTGTCGCTGAGCGTCCTTCACAATGGTTGCTGGCGAATAGAAGCCCATCGGTTGATTGTTGAGCAGCGCAGCGGTGAAGGCCGCAAGGTAATTGCACTTAACATAGGCGCTGGCGTAGGCGATGAGCGCAAAGCTGGCAGCGTGCGACTCCGGAAACCCGTAGAGCGCGAACGACGAGATGGACTGAATAATCTCATCCTGTACCGTGGGGGCGATTCCGTTGGCGGTCATGCCTCGACGCAACTTGCCGTCCAGATCCTTCATGCGTGCCATGGAGCGGCGCATGCCCACAGCGCGACGCAGTTCCTCGGCCTCGCCGCCTGTGAAGTTGGCAACGATCATGGCCATGCGGATGAGCTGCTCCTGAAAGAGCGGGATGCCGAGCGTGCGCTTGAGCACCGGCTCCAGCAGCGGGTGATAGTAAGTCACCTTTTCCTTGTCCTGCCGCCGCTTCATGTAAGGATTCATCATGTTGCCCACGATGGGGCCGGGGCGAATGATCGCCACCTGTACCACGAGATCGTAAAAACACGTCGGGTGGTTACGGGGTAAGGCTGCCATCTGGGCGCGGCTCTCCACCTGGAACATGCCCACGGTGTCTGCTGTCTGAAGTGCGTGGTATGTCGGTGGATCGTTGGCAGGAAGTTGTGCGAGATCAAGCGGTTTGCAGTAGTGCGCAGGTACAAGTTCCGTGCAATCCTTGAGCACAGCCATCATGCCGAGCCCGAGAAGATCAACTTTGATGAGCTTCATGTCCGCGCAATCTTCCTTGTCCCACTGGATGATCGTGCGTCCCGGCATGGAGGCCGGCTCGATGGGAACGACGGCGTTGAGATGTCCCCCACAGATCACCATGCCGCCAGAGTGCTGCCCGAGATGACGCGGAAGGTCCTGCATGCGCCCGCAGAGTTCGACGTACTTGGCGATGCGGCGGTGCTGGATATCAAAGCCCGCTTCCTGGAAGTTCTGACTGAGGGTTTCGTTCTTGTCCTTCCACTCCCAGGCACTGACCAGTTTGGTGAGGCGGTTGAGCGTCTCGGCGTCAAAGCCCAGTGCCTTGCCTGCTTCGCGTGCGGCCGAGCGTCCGTGATAGGTGATAACGTTGGCGGTCATCGCTGCACCGAGTTCGCCGTAGCGTCGATAGACATATTGAATCGCACGCTCGCGTTGATCGCCGCTCGGCAGATCGAGATCGATGTCCGGCCACTCGCCACGCTCTTCGGAGAGAAAACGCTCGAAGAGCAGATCCATGCCAACAGGGTCAACCGCAGTGATGCCGAGCGCGTAACACACCACGCTATTGGCCGCCGAGCCGCGCCCCTGTACGAGAATGCCCTCGCGCCCGCAGAACTGCACAATGTCCCAGACGATGAGAAAGTAACCGGCGAGGTCGAGCTTGGCAATGAGAGCAAGTTCGCGCTGAGCCTGTTTCTGTGCGCGTGCGAGAAGCTTGTCATTGTGCTTAGGCAGATAACGATTGCGTATGCCCTCCTCCGTCCGTTTTTCTAGAAATGACTGCATAGAGTCGCCATCGGGCACGGGATAGTCAGGAAAGCGGTAGCCGAGATCGCTCATCTCGTAGGTGAGGCGCGCGGAAAGCTCCAGCGTGTTGTCGATGGCCTCGGGTAGATCGCGGAAGAGTTGTCGCATTTCACGCGGCGAACGCAGATAACGCTCGGCATTAGTCGAGAGAAGGCGGCCAGCCGTTTCCAGAGTGCAGTGATGGCGGATAGTGGTGAGCACGTCGAGCACTTCGCGCTCGTAGGCCGTAGCGTAGTTGACGCCGTTGGTGGCAAGCAGTGGAAGCTGCAACGCGCTCGCGATACGCACCGCGGCCTGGTTGCGGTGCTCCTGCTCACGGTCGAAGTGGCGCTGCAACTCGACGTACACATTGCACAGGCCAAAGATATGCACAAGGCGTTCGACCTCGTGCAGAGCCGCCTCATATCCGCCGCGTTCAAGCGCAGCAGCCAGAGGTCCTTCGTCGCCTCCAGTCAGGCACACAAGACCTTCGGAATACTCCGCGACATCGGCCAGTAATGCTGCGCCTTCTGCCTTGTGCGCCTCGCGCAACTTGTAACGCGTAATGAGGCGGCAGAGATTCTGATAGCCCTTTTGCGTCTCAGCAAGCAACGAGAAACGCACTGGCTCGGCAGGAACCTGATGTGGCAGCCACTGCGGAGGGCGCACACGCTCTCCGGCATCGCGCACGGCGATCTCGGCTCCAATGTGTGCACGTGTGCCAGCCCTCTGGGCAGCGATGTGAAAGCGTGGTGCGCCGTACAGACCGTTGCGTTCAAGCAATGCCATTGCAGGCATATCGAGCTGTGCGCAACGAGCCATCAGCAACTCAGGCAGAGATGCACCTTCAAGAAAGCTGAAAGCCGAACGGGCATGAAGTTCCACGTACATCGTGTGCCTCAGTCGTAGATTCCGATTACGTACCAGCACTTCGCGGCGGGATCGTGTGCCAAACGAAGGCAGCGTTGCGGCTGCTCCTGAAGCACTACGTCCCATTCTTCGCGGCACCACGCTGGATGCGTCCACCAGGCTCCGCTGGTGCGCCATGGGCCGGAGCCTGCTTGCAGAATGAGTCGTTGTCCCTCGTAATACATCGCTGATGGAGCATCTCCGTGTAGCTCGACGGTTATCGAACGAGGGGGACGCACCATGCGCATTGCCGAGGCGCGGGTTGCAGAATTTACGTTGGCAACTTTGGGCGATGAAGTGTGGCCGATCTTGAAGTTTGTTACCCGAAATGCCTCGGGCGCGTGCGAGTCGAGCAGTTCTGGCGCTCCCACGCGCTCTTCACCCACCAACTTACGCAAACGCGCCAGCAGAATCTCCAGACGCCCCGCCTCTGGAGCCTGCGCGGCGAAGAGTCCCTGCTGCGCGGTCTGTGGACGCGCCGGATGTGCCTCGATGCGCAAAGCGATGACAGCGGCTTCTGGTGGATGCATCTCAAAATCAAGCTGTATGAGCTTGAGCAACGTAAGGCGGTCGCGCTCAGGAAGCGTGGGACGCACCGTGCGACAATGCTCACGGGGCGCATCATGAGCGGGGCCATCGAGCACCAGCCAGGTTTCTACTGAGGCGATGGCCAAGGCGCGCTGCGCCGCGCGTTGCATGATTTGCTCCAGCATCTGGCTCAGCAGAAAGAGCAGCGGCTCTAATAAATCCAACGGATGATCAAGTTCCATGCTCTCGCATAGCGCAGCATCGTCAGGCTCTTCGGTTGGGACTAGCAGGTGTTTGTACTCCCCGCGTGCCAGCGATTGAAGATGAAATCCGGTCTGCCCGACGCGCGCTACCAGCGACTTCGTCGGCAAGGCGGCCAGCTGTCCCAGAGTGTGTATGCCCCACGCCGCAAAGGTCTCGGCCTGAGTATCGTCGAGTTCCAGCACGGTGAGCGGCAAAGGCACCAGGGTTTCTGCCTCGCATCCCTGCGCAATCGTCGCAACGCCTTCCATGCCACGAGCCGCCAGTACGGCTGCGTATGCGTTGTGTGATGCAGCCACGCTGGCCTCGTATCCCGTGGCCTTGATCGCCTGCTGCACGCTTTTAGCAATCTGTTGCGCGTTGCCAAGCAAACGCTTTGAGCCTGAAACATCCAGCATCAGCGTGGCTCTGCAACTCTTTTCCTGTGGCGAGGCAATGCCCTCAATCCGCGGAGAGAACTGCTCTGCACAATGGATCAACTCAGCAAACGCCGCTTCTTCCTTGGCGCGGTCACGGCGTAGCAGCACAAGCGGAAACGACTCGGCTTGTACGCGGCTCATTCCGGTTGCAAGTCCCAGTTGCCGCGCACGTTGATTCATGGCAAAGACGCGCTCCATCGGTGAATCGCCACTCAAGACCGCTATCGCGCCGGAATGAAGTTCATGATTTGTGCGGGCGAGAGCCTGCGCTGCAAAGTCGCATAGATGCACACAGAGATACAGCGGAGAAGGCATAACTCATCTCGACCACGTGGTGGTGCTGCTCCAGGCCGCTCCCGTGGAAGCTACTGGCTTTCTACGTAAGGGATCGACGGCGCGGCTGCGCTGCACGCTCACGCGGTAACGCAATCCGCCGAGCAGCCGTGGACTGTTGAACGACGCCTCTAGCCAGTCGATCTCGACTTGCTGGCAATGCAGAGAAACCGCCGCGCAACTGTTGGCACAGGGCACGCGGGTCATTAGCAGAAAGAGTGTGCGAGACTTCTCTGCCTGCAAACGGAAGCGATACCACGTTGCCAAAGGCACGCGCCGAGCCTGCTCTGGAGGTACGTCCGCCATGTCGAGCACAACCGCCCGGAAGCCTCCCGTACTGAGTAGCAGGTCGGTAGCCCGGAGTGCGTGGTCAAGCCGCGTCCACGAATTTTTGCGTTGTGCAGGAAGACCGCGCTCTGTCTGAATCTGCGCTTTGAGCGCAGGCGACACCTGCGCAAAAGACACTGGCTGCACCCACTCGCGTCGCATGGCTTCTGAACAGCGCGGCGTGAAGTCCACCTTCTCTTTAGAAACAGTCTGGAAGAGTTCTCCTACGGCATTGGGGAGACCGATGCGTTCATCCCGCGGATGGCACCATCCCATGCCGCCCACTCGCTTGCTCTCTACCGCCGGAGCTGGCGCAGCCGCAGGGAAGGGAGACCCTGCGGCCACAGCAGCTTCGCCGGTGCGCGCCTCTCCGGTGCGGACCCAGAGCAGGCGGGGCAAATCCACCCCCAGCGCGGAAGCCGAGAGTGGATTCAAAGCGTCGGAGACATCCACATACGCACAGCTCTCACCCAACCGGGTAATCCCGGCCAATGCTGACAGTACGAGGGTGGTTTGACCGGAGGAGTAAACGCCCGTCAGTTCGGTAATTGCCCCAAGCGGCAGCCCGCCGCCAAGCAAGGCATTCACCTCGGCCAATCCGCAGGAAAGCAACTCCGGAGAGACTGTAGGGCGAAAAGATAAGGCCGCAGGAATGCGCCCGGCGAGTGCCGATTCCACCTGCCTCCGAAGCTCCGCCGCCGCGCTCATATTCGCCTTTTGTTCGCCTATATAAATTAGAGGGAGCACGGGGGTTTGTCAAGGGTTCAAGTCACCACAGAGTTCGGCTCCGGATCTCGTAACCGACTTCAAGAAACCAAGATGTGAGGTTCTGAGCGGATTGTCGCCCATCTGGCAATTACTGTTCGGTTACGGATAGGATGAAGCCGGGCTGCGATGGGCCGGTATGGGAGTCTGTGCCAGCCCCTCCGGCCCGCCAAGATCGCTCAGTGGTGGAGTTGCATACAACGCACAGAGTATTCGCCATTATCGCCAGAGCGGGGACGCAGTCACGCCCGCCGCTCCGGCGCGTGGGCGTTGCCGCCCAACCTCGCCAGGACTTCCGGCGGGAGCGTCGACTGTGACGTGCCGTGAAACGTGAACCGGCAGCCAAGCTTGGCTTCCCTCATTGTTGTTCCTCTCCACTGCTGATGTTCTCATCTGTTGCGGCCCCGACACGCCGGGGTAAAAGCTAAACGGCTCCAGCACCACCGTCCACGAATAACTCTACCCCAGCCACATAGCTGGAGTCCTCCGACGCAAGGAACACGACTGCTCTAGCAATCTCCCTGGGATCGCCCACGCGTCCGAGCGGAACCATGCTGGTAACAAACTTTTTGATTTCCTCGTTTCCAAACATTGCCGCACTGCCTTCTGTCAGGATCGGACCAGGGCTGAGAACGTTTACGCGCGGACCTGTTCCTTTCAGTTCGGCGGTAAATGTGCGCGCAAAGCTGCGAACGGCGGCTTTCGTCGCCGCGTAAACGGAGACTCCGGGAAATCCGCTGCTGCCAACGACGGACCCATTCAGGATGATGGAGCCGCTCTTGTCCATGAGCGGAAGTGCCTTTTGAATTGTGAAGTAAACACCCTTGGCGTTGATATCCACGCAGGCGTCGTAGAACTCCTCGGTCACCTTGTCGTGCGGCACTTGCCCGTAAATACCTGCGTTGGCGAAAACGATGTCCAGTTTGCCCTTCTTCTCTTTGATCTCAGCATACATTCGGTCGAGTTCAGTCAGCTTCCCTGCATCGGCCTGAATGCCGAAAGAATTCTCGCCCAACTTAGATACGGCCTGTTCGAGCTGTTGCTTTCTACGCCCGGTGATGAAGACGAATGCGCCCTCATTGATGAATTCCTGTGCGGTACCAAAGCCGATGCCTTCGCTTCCACCGGTGATCAATGCAATCTTTCCCGTTAACTTTCCCATTTGAAGCTCCTTTGTATTCATCTATGTTCGCGAGAGCAATGGTTGCCAAGCAACCGGCTATTGCCAGCCGCCACCTAACGCCTGGTAGAGTTGGACCAGTGCGACAAGTTCGTTCGTCTGCGCCTGCGCCAGACCAAGCTCCGCAGAGAAGGAATTCGTCTCGTTGGTCAGCACCTCCAGATAGTCAGTGGTCCCAGCTTTGAAACGTACCTCCGAGAGCCGTGCAGCATCCTGGGCTGATGCAAGCAGGTACTCCTGCTGAATCCGAAACTCACGATTCTTGCGATAGGCCACCAGTCCATTCGAAACATCTCGAAACGCACCCTGAATGGTTTGCTGGTAGGTCAAAAGCATCTGTTGGCGTTGCGCCTCGGCCAGCCGCACACCAGATTTCAATCTTCCGCCATCGAATATCGGCTGTGTAAAAGATCCGGCAAGGCTCCATATCCCCGCAGGTCCCGTAAAGAGATTCGTTAGTGCAGGGCTCTCGAAACCACCGTTTCCGGTCAGTGAGATCTGGGGGAAATAAGCCGCACGGGCAACGCCTATCTGCGCGTTGGCGGCAATCAGGGATTGCTCGGCCTGCCGCACGTCCGCGCGGCGCTCCAACAGAGAAGATGGAAGTCCGACTGGGATTTCGGGAGAATGCGGCTGCTCAGTAAGTTTCAGTCCGCGAGGAACATCGCCGGGATTGTGTCCCAGCAGGATGCTGATGGCGTTTTCCTGCTGCGCAATCTGGCGTTGAAAATCTGGAATCTCTGTAGCAGCGGTGTAAACCAGTTGTTCGGATTGCCGAACATCCAACAACGAGTTGATGCCATGCTGCTCCAGGGTTTGCGTCAGTTGCAGCGATTGCGTGCGCGAGTTGAACGTCCGCTGCGAGATCTCCAACTCAAGATCCAATTCGCGGAGCTGAAAATAAGCAGCCGCCAAGTTGGCCACAAGAGTTGCTCTCACTTCTCGTTGCGCCCACTCATTGGCGAGAAGAGTTGCTCTGGCAGCTTCGGAGGCACGACGATACCTTCCCCAAAAATCCAGGTTCCATGAGGCAGACGCGGTCAGCTGTCCCTGCGTGACTTCGTAAGCAGGAATAGGGCCGAGCTGGGGACTATTCTGGCCCGAGATATTGCCGCCTACGCCCAGAGAGGGATACTGATCGGCGCGCGTGATTCCGAGTTGTGCCTGCGCCTGCAAGACCCGGGCAGCGGCAATGCGAACGTCATAGTTGTTCTTGAGAGCGGTGCGAATCAGGCGCTGGAGTTCGGGGTCTTGAAAGACCTTCGACCAGTCTTCGTCGCCTAACGACGCGGTTGGTTTGTCCGCTGCTGGTTTGTCGGCTGACGTGCTGCTGCTTGCCGGCTTCGAGTTGGTCTGAGACACCGCGCCTCCATTCGAGAGGCTGGCCAGCGCACGGTATTCGCCTGGAACGTCGGTTGCGGGCCGCTTGTAGCGTGGGCCAACCATGCAACCGGTAAGCCCGGCCATGCTCAGACAGAGGACGAGCGTCAGGTAACGATTATGCTTCAGTGTTCGAGTCATGGGATTAATCGCCTGTTCCTTCCTGCAGCCCATAGGCTGGAGCTGGAGATAGCGCCGGTTCGCGCTTCGATCGGAAGAAGGGAATCCGGTCCAGCACCTTCTCCTGAAATTCCTCGAGATAGAGATAGATCGCAGGCGTAACGAATAGCGTTATGAACTGCGAGACCACGAGACCGCCGACGACCACCAAGCCGAGTGGTCGGCGCGATGCTCCATCTGCGCCGTAGCCCAGCGCAATCGGCATCGCGCCTAAGAGCGCAGCCATCGTGGTCATCATGATGGGACGGAAGCGCTCCATGCTGGCATCGTGAATTGCTTGGTCGTCTGCAATTCCCTGGCGCACTCGCTGCTCCGCAAAGTCAACGATCATGATTCCGTTCTTCTTCACGATGCCCATCAGCATGAACATGCCGATGTAGGCATAGAGCGAGGCTTCCTCGTTGAACAGCCAGAGCGTGAGTAGTCCGCCGAGCAGTGCCACAGGCAACGACGAAAGCACGGTCAATGGGTGCAAATAGCTCTCGTAGAGAACCGCCAGGATTACGTACATGACGAACACTGCAACAAGCATCAACACCGCAAGGTCTCTGACCATGTTGCGAAATGTGAGCGCCTCGCCTTGTAGTTCTCCGACTATGCCGGAGGGCAGAATCTGCTTCGCGGTGCCTTCTACAAATTGCGTGGCTGGTCCGATGGCATAACCGGGTTTCAGATTGAAGAACATGGTTACGCTGGTGAACTGGTTGATGTGATTGACTGCTTGCGGCCCGAGAATCTGGTGCCAAGTTGTAACCGCACTCAGCGGAACCATTCGCTGACCATCGTCGCTCTTGATGTAGAGTTTTCCGAGGTCTTCAGGCGCTGAACGCATATCATCCGCTACCTCCAGGATCACTTGATACTGGTCGGTTGGTTTCTTGATCAGATAGCTGTAGTTCTGCGAGTAAGCGTCGTGCAGAAGAGTAAGGATCCGGCTCTCCGACACACCATACAACTTTGCCTGCTCGCGCAGAATATCGACCTGCAGGTTCGGCGTGTGATTGTAGAGATCGGAGTTCACGAAGAGGAAACCGGGATATTCCCGCATCTTCGCCGTCATCTTTTCTGCCGTGCCGTAGACTTCGTTAGCATCGATTCCGGAAAGCGCATAAGCGAACTGCCCTTGCGCATTGGCGGTTGCACCGGTACTGATCTCGAGGGCGGGATTGGGCTGCAAGAACGCCATGGTGCCAGGTATCGCGTTGCTTATACCGCCCATCAACTCTCCTGCGACCTTCGCAATGGGAGGGCGCTGCGATGGCGGCTTCAAGAACGCAATCAGGAACGCCTGATTCGATCCCATGAACTGTCCGTTGCCGCTCATCGTAAAGGTGCTTCGCACCGCTGGATTCGCCTTCATGATCCTTTCGGCCTGCGTCTGGTAAGCGTGCATTTGTTCGGGAGAAGAACCCTCCTGAGCGACCAGCACGCCGCGGATAAACGAACTGTCACCGACGGGCAGGAACGATTTCGGGACCACATCAAAGAGGTATACGGTTCCAATTAGGCAGATCACCCAAGCCAGCGCAGAGATCCAGCGATTGCGAAGAAAGAACCACAGTGATCGCCCGTAGACGTCAAGCACTCGATGCTCAAAGGCGCCGAAGACGCGCTCCATCCACGTCTTCTTTACATCCGCACCGCGTCGGCCTAGCAGCCGCGATGTCATCAAAGGCGTGAGGGTGAGCGAAACGACCCCGCTGGCAAGAATCGAGATCACGATGGTGATCGAAAACTCGCGGAAGATTCGGCCCATGAGTCCGCTCATGAACACCAGCGGGATGAACACCGCCGCTAGCGAAAGCGTCATGGCCAAGATGGTGAAGCTGATCTCCTTCGCTGAGTTCAACGACGCTTCGAAGGCGTCCTGCCCTTCTTCCATCAGCCGGACCGTGTTCTCCAGAAACACGATGGCATCGTCCACGAGGAATCCGATGGCCAAGGTGAGAGCCATCAAAGAAAGGTTATCCAGGCTGTAGCCCAGCAGACGCATCGCTATGAACGTCAGAAAGAGCGACAAGGGCAGTGCCACCGCAGGAATCAGCGTGTCGGTAGCTCTGCCAAGAAAGATGAAAATGACCGTGACCACCAGGATGAACGCAATCCAGAGCGTGGCTTGCACATCTTTTATGCTGCCGACGATGGTTTGCGAGCGATCGTACGCAGGCACAAGAAGAACGGACGATGGAAGCTGCGACTGAATGGTCGGGATTAAATCTCCAACCGCTTTGGCCACTTCAACCGCATTCGCGCCCGCCCGCCGAAACACCGCGACCACCACGGTTGCTCCGGGCTGGGGATAACCACGCACCCAGAAGCGCATATCGATGCGCTCGTCCTGAACCGATTGCCGGGCATTGGCGACGTCCTTCAGATATGTGGGTGAACCGCTGTTCTGTCCGACGATCAGTTGGTTGTATTCGTCGGCAGTGGACAGTTGCCCTTGCGGCTGAAGCAGGAAGCTGCGGTGAGGTCCGTCGATCTGACCCGCGCCAGTGTAGGCAGTTCCACTCTTGATCGCGTTGGTCAGATCTTCGAGAGTGATATTGCGGACCGCCATTGCAGAAGGGTCAGCCTTGATCCGCACAGCCGATTGCGTTCCATAAACTGCAACCTGGCTAACGCCTGGCAGAATGCTGATACGCTCGCCCACCTGCGTGTTGGCGTAGTCGTAGAGTTGTCCTTCGGTAGCTGTGTCGCTGACTAGCGCAATATATTCAATTGGCTGATCATTGGGATTCGTCTTGCTAAACGTTGGAGGACTGGGCAGGTCCGCGGGAAGCTGTCCCTGCGCGCGAGAGATAGCGGCCTGCACATCCGTCGCCGCGGCATCGATGCTCTTCGACAGATCAAACTGCAAGACAAAGCTGGAGTGTCCCTGACCGTTATTGGAGGTCACCAGTTCGAGCCCGGAGATCTGCATGAACTGACGCTCGAGCGGCGTGGCCACGTTGTTGGCCATCGTGTCGGGTGTGGCGCCCGGATAGCTGACTTGCACCTGGATCACCGGATAATCAACGGCTGGCAGATCGCTGACAGGCAGATGCCTGTAAGCCCACATTCCGAACAGAACTACAGAGACGGTGAGTGCAATCGTCATCACCGGACGGCGGATGAACGGTTCTGAGAGATTCATGATTGGCCCGCTTTCTTGGCGCTCGGGTTATCCGCATTCGAAGGTGCAACACTCGGAGTGTTGGTATCGACTCGCACTTTCGCACCGGGGCGGACCAGCATTTGCCCGGCGAGCACGATACGCTCGTTCGGCGCCACGCCTTCGGTCACAACGACGTCTTTGCCCTGGCGTTGGCCTAACTTCACCGGCCGAAGCTCCGCCGTATCATCCGGCTTCACCACATAGACGAATGGCCCTTGCTGACTGATCTGTGTCGCTTCATTCGGAATGAGCACAGCTTGCTTCGCTGTGTTCAGTACGAGTCTCACATTTACAAACTGGCCCGGCCAGAAGTGACGATCGGGGTTGCTCAGCGTGGCACGAAGATTGACCGTCCCGCTGCCGTTCTGCACAGCGTTATCGAGGAACTCAATACGCCCGGACTTGGCTGCATCCTCCGCATCGGAGGGCAGCCGCACTGAAGCTTTCAACAAGCCGCGTGACATCTGCCGCTGAACTTCGGGAAGATCGCTTTCGGTAACAGTGAACGTCGCATAGATTGGATCGAGACGCTGGATCGAGAGCAGCGCGGTGGAGTTCGCTTGAACGACGTTGCCTATATCTACCAGGCGCGCTCCGGCCCTGCCATCAATCGGAGAGTGAATGTAGCAATACTCAAGATTCAGCTTCGCCGTCTCGAGGGCTGCTTCCGCCGCCGCTACCTGAGCCTGGTCTACGTCGACCGTGTTCTTTTTAGTGTCGTAGTCCTGCTTCGAGATGGCGCGTGTCCCGATGATCTCCTCATCGCGCGCGAATTGAACGTTTGCGAGATCGAGTGCCGCCTTTCTCTGCGCAAGGGTAGCTCTGGCCGAGTCGAGCTGCGCCTTGTAGGGTCGCGGATCGATGACAAACAGCAACTGCCCCTTGTGGAGATTTTCGCCATCGCTGAAACGCCGTTCGACAATTCGTCCTGCAAGCTGCGGAGTGACGGTGACAGACTCAGAGGCTGCGTTTCTGCCGATTTCGTCCAGATACTTTGGGACATCCTGGGCAGTCGCATTCACCACGGTCACCAGTGGTGCCGGCATTGCCGGCGCGGCCTGGACATTGCTTTTACTGCATCCCGTTGTTAACAGGTGCAACACTAGCGCTGCCGCAAATAAAATCGGTACGTAAAGTAGCTGTCGAGTGCTTCGTGTCTGATTCATCGCCATCCTCTTCGTTGTCCCTGTTTTGCTGAATACGTACTTAATCACGCCGGGGTCACCAGGTGCGGCGTGGTTAGCGACCTAATTGCAGAGTCGCTGCGTTCATGCGATGTCTTTCCTGTCCTCGCATTGGAGCGCAGCTCTGCATTTCCGCTCTGCTCCAGTGCGCGGCTACGAGCAGTTACGATGTTGTGCTTTGCGCAGCCTAAGAGAAGAGCGCAGTGAAGGTCGGAATAGCGCTCTAAAACCGACATCACATATACGAAACGATCGAACGCTTCGAGTTCTAGAATTGCGGCATATGGCCGGTCCTCCACAGAGAGCGTATCGAGCAACTCCGAGCTCGGAGCGCCGGTCGCCTCCATCGGCCGCGGATTCACCACGCGCACGGCGTTCAGGATGACCACCCGCCTAGCCCACGATCGTGCCCATTCCTTGAAGACCGGATTGTCCTTGGTTGCGTCCTGCAGACCTGCGACGAAGCACTGCTCTGCCATTTCCCTGTCCGCGGTTAATAAGAGTGAGAGCAGGTACAAACTATTCATGTCCTCGTCGAAGATCTGTTTAAAATCGGCGACGCTCGCATAGGGACTGTTCTTGATGCTGAGTTTTGTGTCCGTCATAGTTACCTCCGTGGTGATCGCCTTGCTCATTTGTGCAATGAATTTGGTGTCGCGTCATCGTCCGGCTTGCCGTGGCAATTCCTCGACAGACGCTTCAGGACGTATCGTGTGAGGACGCCACAGCAGGCGAACTTTGCTCCATCCTTCATCAGTCCAAGGAGGGCGTCTTCTCCCTCGCGACTGATTACCGTAAGACTGCCCACATCGATCACCAATTTGCGGCCATCGAGATTTTGGAACGCGTCTTTCCAACTGATGCGAAGCTCATTCACCCAAGGGGCCATGAGCTTTCCTTCAACCACCAGCGTGCGCTTGTGTTGGGTGTCTATTGTGGAGATCTTGAACATATAGGTGTCCGCTACGCTTGAGTACAGTGCAACCGGCGTGCCGAAGTGGAGCATCTGAATCGTCCTCGTAAAGCGAAGAAAACATTGCCAGGGAGTGAAACGGCTCTCGTATGGTGTCAAAGAATGTCAACGTCAAAATTGACACTGTCAAAATGGATGACAGAGTCCCCTCGGAAACGTTTGGGGGAAATCAGACGTGAGGAAGAGGAGTCATAGCAGGTCCTTCGCGCCTAGTATGAAGACGCGAAGGAGTCCTTGTTTAATGCAGTTTGTCGAGGGAATTCAAAAACATCCAGAGCTACGACACTAAATGAGGATCTATGCCGAGCTTCTTCATGCGTGCGATGAGTGTGGTCCGTTTGAGGCCCATCCGTATTGCAGCGCCGTCAGCGCCTGCTACCCGTCCGTGAGAAAGCTTCAGTACGCGAACGATCTCATCTCGATCATTGGCTTCGCGCGTGCCCAACGCGGGAGCGCTCCGGCCATTGCCGGCTATCTCACTGATCGGAACCTGCAGCGCGGGGCCGCGGGTGAGGATCACGGAACGTTCAATGAAGTTCTCCAGCTCACGAATATTGCCCGGCCAATGCCAACTCGATAGTTTCTTCATGGCCTCGGCGGGGATGGATTCAATCTCCTTCTCCATGCGCCGGGCATACTTCTGCGTGAAGTAACGGACCAATAGCGGAATATCATCCGGACGTTCGCGCAGAGGCGGGATACGAATCGGAAACACGTTCAGCCGATAGTACAGATCGCTGCGAAACTCCCGATCCTCAATCATTTTTTCGAGGTCGCGGTTCGTGGCTGCCACCAGTCGTATATCGACCTTCTTGGTCCGAGTGCTTCCCAATCTTTCAAACTCACGTTCCTGCAAAGCTCGCAGCAATTTGGGCTGGATGTCGAGGGGAATGTCTCCGACTTCGTCAAGGAACAGCGATCCTTGATCCGCGAGTTCCAGCCGCCCAACCTTCTGTGAAATCGCACCTGTAAAAGCGCCGCGCTCGTGCCCGAAGAGCTCACTCTCGAGCAGTCCGGTTGGAATGGCCGCGCAGTTGAGCTTCACGAAGGTCCGGTCTTTGCGGCGGCTGCGCTCGTGGATCGCGCGCGCGATTAACTCCTTTCCGGTTCCTGTTTCGCCCAGCAGCAGCACCGTAGAATCGCTCGGAGCCACGGTGTCCACGAGATTCAAAACATGGCGGAGAGCTGAACTTTGTCCAACGATTCCCTCAAAGTCCATCTCGCCGCGAATTTCCTCTTCCAGATACAGCTTTTCCTGCGCGAGTTTGTCTTTGAGATCGGCGATTTCTCCGTAAGCCAGCGAATTCTCCACCGCAATCGCAACCTGTCTCGCGACCTGCAGCAGAAAAGTGACTTCCGGTTCCCCAAACGCATCCTCATTATGACTGGCTACCGCCAGCACGCCGAGCACGCGGTCCCGGCTTACCATCGGCACAGCGCAGAACGCATTCATTCCCTCTCCCGCGGCCTTGGCACAGAGTTCAGGCGGTGCGGTAGCGGGATCGAGCCGGTTCATGACCCACGGCTTTCCACTTCTAAAGATCTGATCCGGCACTGAACCCTCAACGCAGATCATTGCCGTGTCAGTAAGGGGGCCTTTGCTATCTGGAAAATCGAGAGCATGAACGCGCAAGCCCTTGCCGTTTGGCTCGGGCAGCAAAATCTTCGCAGCATCGCATTGCATCACCCGTCGAACGCTGGCCGAGATGGATCCCAGGAGGTCGTGAAGATCCAGGTTGGAGACAACTTGATTGGTGAGGTCAAGGATCATAGTCAGTCGATCCTGTGCCTGACGCGACACGTAGAAGTTCACCGCCGCATCTATCGCCAATGCAATCTGATCGGCCGCAAGCGATAAGAACCGAACCTCGTCAGTGGAATAGGCGTGGGGCCGCGAACTGCCGATGCTCAACACGCCCAAACGGCGCGTTCCCCGGGCAAGCGGCAGGCAGCAGGTCGAAGCAATCCCTCTTTTGGTGAGATCCTCGCCATATTTCGCAAACCTCGCCTCTTGCGTCCAATCACTGGTGACGAGGACATGTTGAGAGTTGTGCACCAACTCGGCTGGAGTGTTTTCCACCACAACCTCTGCCAAAGGCAAGTCGTGTCTTCTTCCGTTTGAGTAGAGCAGATGCCATGCGACTGTCTTGGTGTCTTGCTCAAACGCGACAAGTTGCAGGTAGTCAAGCTGAACAACTTCAAGCAGCGCAGAGAGGAGCACATCGCCGGCCCGGTCGCAATCGTCGCACGAGCCGATTACATGGGTCGCACGCAACAGGGTTTCATAGCGATCCCTATACGGCGCCGACATCGTTATGGATACAGCACTCATGCTCTCTCGCGCGTCAAATCGTAATTCGGATCCATCAGCACTCATCGCCGCAGGCCAGTCAGTCTGATTCTTCAGATGTTTCGATAACCGGGAAAGCTTCAACAAAACCTTTGAGAGCCCACGCGGACCAAAGTTCTTCTAGTTTGACGTACTCCTCAAAGGAAGTATCGGGCTGCACACCCGTATTCGAGATGGCCGCGTCATTAACGAGCACATGTCGATCAACTCCCGGGAGATGGCCGAACCAATGAAACCTGTTGCTACTGTGACAAAAACACGCATATGAGAACTCCGTGCTCTTTAGATATACAACCGTTCACAATACGACTACTGCTCACCGAGCTATTGGAACTTTCAAACATCGTGTCTGGGTATTGCGTCGAGATCGGCAAGCACCTCAGCGGGAATCTGCAGCGTCGCCGCCTTAAGATTCTCGCGAAGATGGTCGAGGGAAGATGTTCCGGGAATTACAAGGATGTTAGGCGAGCGCTGGAGGAGCCATGCAAGTGCAACCTGCATCGGCGTGGCGCTAAGGCGCGCAGCGACATCAGACAGTGTGCCCGACTGCAGGGGAGTGAACCCGCCAAGTGGAAAGAACGGAACATAGGCGATGCCGTCACGAGCAAGATCCGCTACGAGCGCATCATCGGCCCGATGAGCGAGGTTGTATTGATTCTGGACGCAGACGATGGGTACGATCCGCCGTGCTTCCGCGATCTGTGCAGGCGTAACATTGCTCAGCCCGATATGACGTATCAAGCCTTTTTGCTGAAGCTCGGCCAGCGTAGTGAGCGGCGCTTCGATTGAACCTTCTGCCGGTTGGTGAACGTTAAACATGCTGCGCAGGTTGACCACGTCCAGCACATCCAAGCCTAGATTGCGGAGATTATCGTGCACCGCCGCAGTCAGCTCTTCGCGAGAGAGGGCGGGAATCCACGATCCATCTTCGCCTCTGCGGGCGCTCACCTTGGTGACGATTACCAAATCGTCGGGATAGGGGGAGAGCGCCTTACGTATGATCTGATTGGTGACGTGGGGGCCATAGAAATCGGCGGTGTCGATATGATTTACACCGCTCGCCACAACCTCTCGCAGAATAGCGATCGCTCCATCGACATCCCGAGGTGGCCCCCACACTAACTTGTCGCCATCTCTCCCTGCAAGTTGCATGGCTCCGTAGCCCAGGCGGTTCACAGTGAGTGAACTGCCTGGCAGGGTGAAGCTGCCGGCCTTGCTTAGTTTCTGGAACATTCCATTCCTCCCAGGCTGATGGTTGGCCTCTCCATTTGTAAGCGGCATTGACGAACCATTGCCGCATCGCATAAAACGGAGACTGTCTCCCAATTAATAGATAACCGGAGACTATCTCCGGTTGCAAGTATTTTCCTAGATGACAAAAAAAGATTCACAACCCGCCCAGAGAAAGCCGCGCACGGATGCGCAGCGCAATCGCGAGCGCATTTTAGAAGTGGCGAAGGAGGCATTCACTCGTTTTGGCGCGGACGCCAGTTTGGACGACATTGCCAAACAGGCGGGCGTAGGAGCCGGAACTCTGTATCGTCACTTTCCCACCCGGGACGCACTGATCGAAGCGGTGTATCGGAGCGAAGTGGAAAAGCTGGCCGAGGCGGAGCGCAAGTTCACTGAAACACTGCCTCCGATTGATGCGCTACGAAAATGGATGCTGCTGTTTGTGGACCACATCGCGGCAAAGCAGATCATTGCCCCCGCCCTGAATAGTGTCGTCGGAGGCTCCTCAAAGCTGTTTGAGGGTTCTCGCGGGCTGATCCATGGAGCCATTGATGCGCTAGTGAAACGAGCAATTATGAGCGGCGAAATCCGAAGTGATCTCGAGCCCTTCGACCTGCTTCGAGCGCTGATCGGCGTCGCCCATGTGGCTTCCGGCTCTGGCTGGCAGCAAAGTGCCAGAAGGCTAGTGGACATCCTCATTACAGGCTCGCGCCCGGTTGAATAAGGCGCGCTCTTCCAAACCCGGTCCGCAAAGCACAGAACATGCTTGAGTCGACGTGAGAATGGGTACTGAATGCTGGCTTACATCAGCGCATTGCCTCCCGTTCCCGATGTACTCATCCACGGATTGGGATCAGGCTCCATCATTCGTATCGTGAAACGCCGTGGAATCAGGTAGCTTCTCTTCTGCTGCTTTCGTTTTCTCTTCTTATTCGGTCGCCGCTGTCATCCTAGTTTTTGCTCCACAATTAACTCTGGAACGGGGGACGGGCAGGCCGTGGGACATGAACGTGTACCGCAGGCGGAAGATGAAGACTCTGCTAGAGTCTCTCAAAATTTCGTCGGCGGGGTTCCAATGCTTTCCGCAATTTCAAAGTCTCGCTGATGGACTCGAAACGCGGAAGCGGCTCTGAAATTAGGGGCGGCCATCCGGGATGCGGTGCAGAGTCATGCAAATTCTCACAGCTTAACCACCGGAAAGCCGGAAAATGAGAACGGCTTACAGGAAGTGTCCACTGTAAGCCGCTGATAGAGCATAAGTTGTTTGGTTGCGGGGGCAAGATTTGAACTTGCGACCTTTGGGTTATGAGGGGAATTTGTAACACACTCCAGCACAAGCCAACCTACTAAGTGCAACAAAACAGACACTCTGATTTTTTTGGCAGGGTCGATTCAACGCTGATTTTGTATGGTTTTGGACACAGAAAGGGCATAGTAGGGGCATAGTGTTCGAAGGCTCCACTAACTCAAAAGCGAGGCTAGTTGCGGAATTGAAAAGGCACCCGATACGACTCCGTGCCGGTCTCGATGATGTGAGCCTGATCGGTCAGCCGGTCGAGCACGGCCTTGCAGAGCCGGGCATTGGTAAAAGACCTGTGGCCATTCGGAAAACGGTAAATTCGTTGTGACGATAATGGCCGCCTTCTCCGCCCTCTCGGCGATGACCTGGAAGAGCAGTTCGGCGGCAAC